>Ga0209671_1001239_pt1 | contig 20706 bp, 10 predicted proteins | sample WorMetHERISLAND2_2_FD_187401 | JGI IMG/M metagenome (GOLD analysis project Ga0209671, IMG submission 187401) | Marine gutless worms symbiont microbial communities from Max Planck institute for Marine Microbiology, Germany - Olavius geniculatus... | ecosystem: Host-associated > Annelida >... | reverse complement strand
CTATACGTCACCGATTACTGCACATTAATGAAAAGTAATAGACTTGTCCATTTTGGGTAAACTTTTCACGTGTTTACTTATGTTATATTTTGAATATAGTTTAAAAAAACTAAAAAAGATTTTTTTCATACATAGCATGAGGCCCCTGAGCATGCGTGAGCCCCCTTTCCCCCGGCCGGGAGTATGGGGACTTTTTCCGCCGGCTCTGATCAAGCTTCAATAACTGCAGCTGACGTTGGCGAAATATTACTTCTATGCAGTTATCACTTATCACCGACGATGCTCTACAGTTCATCAACTGTTGAGATGCGGCTGCGACAGCTACTGACATACACAGGGGCGTCAGGTCTATTCCGCTTTATGCCGTTGGAACAAGTTCTCCAATTGCTCCCTCCCTCTAAATTTTTTCTTTCTCTTATGTTTTTTGTCTTTTTCCGGTCCTCATTTCTTTCCGGCCATTCGGGACCTTTTTTAAAATAAAATTCAGCCAGAGATGCATGATGAGCGATCTAAGTTCCTTCAGTCGGGTGGAGTTCAGAGCACAGCTCCAGCCGCAGTCGATTTTGGGATCTTTTTGGTCCGAAAAAAACGTAGTTTTAATATAACTTAGGTTTAAATGCACCAAATTCCTCCCCTGATGGCTGTATGGTGTAGACAAACGCCGCTGAAATCGCGTTATAGAAACTGCAGAAATGGTCGTGAAAGAGATGCCACTAAAGTCGCACGTATCTAATCATTGGTTGGTTGCTACTCGCTAGTTAATAAGAACGTCATCCACCGGCGTAAAAAGCATTTTGTCTTCATCATTCTCTGCTGCTGCTGCTGCTGCTGCTGCGCGCGTCACGTGCGAGGGTGTTTGCTAACAGGATGCGCTGCGACTGATTCCAACGCTATCTGGCTGCATCACACACTCACAGGCATGCGTGCGTTTTTATCGGTTTGCCTGTAGTTCGTTTCTCCGTCCTCGCTCAATGCAGGTTTGTCGCACGAGTTTTGATGTAGCCGTTACAGACAGAGTGATCGGGGGCGTATTATTCAACCGATCCTTGATGAAATGTGGATGTTTATGCGAGCCTATATCGTGCGTTAATATGGCGACGCTTGTCGCGTTCGTCCACAAGTGCTGCAGAGCAGTTGCTGTTTGATAACGCGTCCGGTGTAGGCCTAAACGAATTGATCTCGAGCGACCGGATGGCCGTCAGCACCGCTGATATGCGGTTGATGATGTAGTTTTTGCCGCAATATGTGGCCGCTGTTTGGGTGGTCAGTAGGTCGGTCGCTAAAACCACAAGGGATTTCTGGTCTCCGGGTGGTCTTTATTGCAATAATCTGCCGATTAACGCGCGCACCTGTCAGTCGAACGCGTCAATATATACGGCGAGCAGAAAGCGCTGGGAGCGAGGGAGAGAGGAAGGGAAAGCAGAGTCGCCGGTAAATGCTTGTCGCTAGTACGTCGTCACTTGGTAGTTATTGACGGTTCTGACGCAGTGCTTGCCGTCTCTGCTGCAATGCAGCAGATTTCAGTCTCTTTCGCGACGCAGCCGAAAGCTTCACATTATGTAAGTCTATAGTAGTAGTACGTACTAGGTAAGCATTATATGTAAGTCGTTTACAGGCGTGATATGTTGTTTACACCCAAACTCTAGTGAGTGTTATTCTATAACCTTTTGCTATTAAAATAACGATGTTTCTTCAGTTTTCTGTCACCGTCGGTTGATCCCAAACAGTAGTAATCCGCAATAGAGCTTAATAATGGTGAAGAATTTTGCTGTGCCGTTTTTCTAAAAGGCAAAAAACTTCATAAGTTCACCGTCTTCATGCGACCGTACCGTATAGGCCGCGTTCTGAGTCTTACTGTTTTATCTGTCTTTCCGTCTGTCTGTTTGTCACATGCGGGCTCGTAACTTAAAAAGAAAAGTAAAAAGCATATAAGAGCCAAAATTGATGTGAACATTTTCCGGGGCTGGAGCAACAGGTGTGCCAATTTTCGGTTTAAAAGGTTGAATACAAGGGTTAGGGACGGCCGCATAATCTATCGTTTCTTCGATGAATAAAGTTGTATATATAATATGTCGGCACTGGGCCGTGTGTGTAGGAGCGTTCACCAGTGAACGAGTCATTGCAGTCGCGCTTGACGCGTGGTCACGCTGTCCAACAGTCACATCAGGACACGATGACATCGTCCGTATCTGGAGGTCCAACAAGCCCGGCAGCGCCATACGGTAGCGTCAGCAGCACTGGATCTTATCACGCTATTCGTACCTCGTTGCCAGTTGTCAGGTCTCCCAACCACAGCTTCGACTGTCCACTCGGTACGTTCTATTAATTCGTCGTCTTCATCGTCAATTTGTTTGGCTCTAAATAGCAAATTAACGTGCTCAGTTTGACAGTGAATTTACTACGTAAGATGCTATATATTGGGCTGGCAAAAAACACCAGATTAGCTTGAAATACATGAAAGAAGCTAAACAATGAAGCACATACGTCAAAGCCTTTTAAAAGACTAGAAAAATCTACGTAACTTTAGCGGATGGCCGGAGACCGCTGTGAGGTTATTAAAATTCTGCCTATATGCAATGCCGTGTGGTGACTGTTGTATTTCGGTCTGCTCATTTCAGTTTAGCCGTCGTCCTCACGTATAGCATTTTCATAGCTTCAGCGGTCAGTCACGATACGTATGCTGTATATTTTGCATATGAAATTATACCGTAATGTCAGTTAAACAAATTGTAGAGTTAGATTCTGTCTGTTCGTATTAGATTGCTCCGTAGCGTGGGTTGTCTGTCGTTTGTGACATTCGTGCTCCCTGCTTAGACCGTCCAATGGATTTAGATGTCAGATGTCATGATTTGGCAAGTACACATGTGGAGAGATTAACCCCCCACAAACAAATAATGCAGTTACCTTCGACTTAAAAAGCTGATTATGATTCATTACGTGATAACGTCGATCATCGATTTTGCCTTTTACCAAATTAGTTTGGTCCTTGTTACACTGCGTGCAGGCTACGCGTTCCTGGTGTACCGTGATGAGACGAGGCGCGCTCTGCTGCCGAATCAAGTCAGTTCCGTCGACACTCTGCGAGCTCTGTTTGTTTGCGTCTTTCCACACGCTCTGTCCATGTCTCAGCTTCAACTAGCGACCCGCAAGATCTACATCCTCGACAAGCTCTCCGGTGTTTTCTACGAGCTAGACGACCTCAAGTACGCATCAATAACCACTGTTTTTTTCGTTTAATCAGTAAGTATCCGTCTGAAAGCTGCTTAGCTTTGTAATTGGAGGTAGGCCTATGGCACGCACGTGACGGAAGTCAGTTCTGCTTCTGTTTTTTTTTTATTTGACGTCGACCATATGAATAAACTGTTAATAAGTTGTGACAGATTTGATTATGTGGTGCATAGCATGCAGCAATAATTATATTTTGGTAGTAAAACAGCGATCCGTAAGCATACGTTCACAGTGTTTTCGGCCATTTCAAGATTTACTTATAGGCTTATGTTGGCCGTTTGTGTTTAAAAGAGATTACAACAACTTTCTTACAGTCTCTTTATGTCTGTATGTAGCGAAGTGCGAGATCGTTGTGTATTGAAACTGCACGAACGCGCAATGGACGCCGTCGGCAACTCATTGCACGGCAGATCACCAACCATACATACTTCACCGACTTCTTCTGTCCGTCTGCAACATGACACCTCCACCACACACTCGGTATGTCTGTCTGTTAGACTCAGTTTCTAAATTCTAATACCTTTTCTTACCTTTCTTTAAATTAGTGATGTTTAAATGTTTTAGCTGTTAATAATAAGCTGAACTGAACAAATTGGATAGACAGGCGGACTTATGCATAAAACTAATGGAGTCTGTATATCGCCAAGGTGCCTGTATAGGCTGCTCTGGGGCTCTGCCTATAGCGCGACCCTTTGCTTGAAGATGGACTAAATCAAACAGATTATAGCTTACCAGCTAGACTCTGTTGTGCCGTATCACGCTGTATTTGGGCAGGTGAGCAGTGCAGGACGTCCAGCAAACCTGCAGTCTTCCTCACCGCTGCTATGCTCTCCGCTGACTCACGACATGGCTCGCCCAGATGCCGCGGCGACTGATGCTACTCCAGGTATGACCTTCACTCTAATACTTCTGCTGTAAAATACAAATTGGTGAAGGTTTGCATACTCGTTGGCTCGCGACTGCTGTAAGCAACCTTGTCTAAAAAACAGCGTTTCTGTATTCGACTCTGTCTGTCTGTCCGCAGCTCAGCTACTGTATGCAACCGTTGCGAGCCATGTTGCCTACCAGCTTGTTACAAATTTTCTTCATGTCTACTCATTCGCTCACTACAGGTTAATGTGGGTTTCCCAAAGTGATCTTTCGGTAGTTGTAAAAATATGAATTTGTAGGGTCTACAGGGTATGGAGATACCATTTCTGACTCCACCCATTGCAGCAGTGGTGGTATATTGGAGATACTACTCAATCATTAATTTTCAAACAAAAATACGTGTATGTGTAACCACGTTATTTTATTTCGTCTTTAATTAGCAAAACGTCTACTTTGCTGCTGACTTTGACAATAATCGTTTCTAATACAGCTTTTTACATATCGTATGATGTTCCGTTTTAATCAGATCACAGTCAAAGATAACCGCTCATATCGTCATCGTATCATATCCAATATTCATAGTGTCTCCACTCCACAAGACCATACGTACATTGCAACGTATAAGCCTACATCAATAATACAAGGCAAAAATAGCCCACCGCCGGTTTATTCGCTTCTGAAATATTTATTCATACATCCTGAGCGAAATTACACACGAGATAATCTGCCACGAAACGAAGCTGTCTTGTATAGTGAAGACGGATTCGGAAGCAGCTGTTGGCCGGAGTAGTGATTAGTTTGTCTGTCGTCAGTAATGAGATTGTAATTGACACGTTGTTGTTGTGTTTGTCATATCTGGGACAATGTGATACACAGCGGTGTCGTACAGTCCGCCAGGTGTCACCTTGGCAACGGGTCAACGCCCAGCAGCAGCAGCAGCGCGGGACGCAGGGTCTGTTACGCCTTCCAGCGTCGACTCGGAAACCAGGTGAATTGGGGAACTCGTGTATCTGAGGCGTAATTAGAAATGTGAAAGGGGGGGCAGGTATAATTTCTGACCTACATTGTCCAAAGTAGGCCTATTTATAACGAAGTTAGTTTTTGGAGAATAATAGATACATTTTTTCAATCAGTCCCAACTTTAGTTTCTACTAGTAGTAGTAGTATCAGCTATACGACTTCTCTCTGTTTAAGTAGTTTATCTTCTTTACCCGTCACGGGTTAGTCTAAATAAGTCAAATAATAAGTCAAAAAATCTTTTAAGGAAACTTCTTTTGGAGCGTCTCTATTTCCTTGCACAGTAGACAGTAGACTACTCGTGGTGCAAAAAAGAAGGCATTTACGCGTTGTGTATAATTGATTTGCATCAGCTGACTGACTGGCTGCGGTGGGGTGCTTGCTGTATGCAGGGATTTCATGCGTCGCATGGAGTCGAAGTTGTCGGATCTCGTATCGTGGCTTCATGTCTCCGTGGCTGGTCGCCAGCTCGTTTCTATGACTTCTGACGCCAACCCCATTAACCGTACGTAATTGCCGATTGATTTCTGTCATTCTTTACCTTTTTTACTGCTTCTGTTTGTTTAAAATTACTTTAGATGTAAATATCACGCTGTTAATTTTACTGATAGTGACGGTTACAGGTGGCGGTATTTTTATATCAAAATAACAAAGCAGACAACAGGCTGGAACTTGTTAAGCAGTGAAAAACCACCTGTATGTTGAAGATTTTAAAGCTCACATGGCTTTTCATTTACGTAAGCTACTTTTATTTAGAATTTTTGACTGTGAATCAATCAGCTCGTTCGTTGTTATGTTTACTATTCAGCAGACAGACTTAGCCGGCTATGAATTCCCGCCAGTTTTTAGCGTACCTTGTGCATTATAGTGCCATGTCGTATCATATGTCGATGAGTGATGAGTAATGCACGTGGTTGTGTTTCAGAGCATACGTCGCCGTTGCTGTCTGCTAGGCTGCTGGAGCTAGTGATTACGTTACGTGACAGCGCTAGCGTGCTGCGCGCCGACCATGTGTCTCTGCGCCGGGTACATGTCATCAACAGCGACCGCATGGTTCGAGACTTGTCCGACGTCCGCTGTCGCGTCGCGGTATACCAACTTCTTATCTGACTATCTCTAGTGCTATTCTGCTTTGCTTGAAAGGTGATTTAACTGATCCGAGCAGTTTGAATTATTTTGCTTCGTCTGATTATTTGGATCCCTTATCCCTGTTGTTGCTTGATGAATTTTCGGAGAGCAAATTGGGACATTCAGTTATGTGTTAGTCAGAACATTTGATTCATTTTTTCTTAGTTTCTTCATATACTTCGGATCAATACTGCAGATAAAAGAATCATATGAAGTAATTACTAACACATTGTGTCGTGCAAGCACCACATCAACAGAGTTTGTTATGTTTTTTTATCTTATAGAATAATTAGTGTAGGGCTAATTTGGCTTCAGAAATCGAAACAGTTCTGTTGCACTTTATTCTAACGTCAACACACTTATGACGCTAACGGCTAACCGTAAACTACGTAGCCTATAAATTCTAACAAAAAAAATTTTTTGGTAAAAAAATAAAGCATTAGTTAATCGAAACATTAATGACATCAAGCGTACGTCTGCAGGCGATCGAGTCGGCAGTAAGCGACTCGCGGCGATCACCTCGAACTGCAGAAAACTTCTCAACTGACGTTCAACGCTTCGTACAGACGCACGGCGACGAGATGGAACAAATTGAGTCCGGCCTCAGGTCAGAGCGTCCTAGTGGCTTCGCTTAACTATCATTCTTTGAAAACGTATTCTAACGGCGACCATAATCTGCAGTGTTGCAAATATTGACCAAGTTCAAGCAGCCTTTGTACGATTCTGACTGTCCTCTGTAGTAAGTAGTCTCATAACGAGTCTGCAGTATGTTTAGACTACTTGCAAATATTTTATGAGACTGAATAAATTTATTTTTATTTGAAAATGATATTTTTAACTTATTCATTCAATTTGCAGCCTTTGAATATGTAATGAAGCGTGCAGTATATCGTCACTGTCGTTGTCTATTGGCCTAGCTACTATCAGTGAAAGTCATGTGACGAATGAATGCTGTTTGCCCATGTATGTTGAAGTGACGTCGAGTCAGTCGTTGAAGACCTGCGTCGTGATGCAGTCAGTTGCCGATGTCGTGTCAGCAGTAAGGAAGTAGAGTCATTGGCGCTGGTTCTCAGTCAGTTTAGCCGCTCTATGGCTACGCTCAAAAGTACGCTACGTTACGTTACGTTATTCGACGATTAGTGTCCGAAAACCAAACATTACCAGCATGCTACAATGAGAATTATAGTCCACTGTGCGAACTAAGCCACGTATAGTACTGAGAAACAGTCAGCTTTTTAGATTTAGTAATTAACAGTTTTGGGGCGGGGAGGCGGGGATGTGACGATATACACCGTCATTATTGTGAAATTGTGTCTGATGCAAGTTGAGTGTTACTTAGCTGGTATTGGTATAGTAATATTACAGAAATGCCAAAAGATTTTGCATAAACGTATATGAACTCACTTTTTCTTTCTCATTATTTGTAATTTTATGTGTATTTGTATTATGTCTGTGTTTGCTTATTGTTTGCAGTGTAATGCTCTGATGATGTTGAATGTAAAAACTGACAAGTATAGCCAGTTTAGTCTGTCACTTTGTAACACGGAACTCAAGAAAAGATTTAACATACGACAGAACTTAAGAAAAAAAGCCAAGTTTGAAAATAGCATACTATGAACATAATTATCATCCCTTTGATGTTTTTTCCGATAAACGAGTGGCGACCGGAAATGATTGATGTTCTGGATTAACGCAGAAAAGCAGAACTGCTACTCAAAAGTATGATAATTCAAGAATATGCTGATATTTTGTAATATTTGGATCTATGATTGTTTTTTTTGTTCATTTTATAAGCATTTTTGTGAGGTTTATGTGAGACACATAATGCCTGTTGTCTGTCTGACAGAGGAATATTGTTCAGTGCGTCTCAAGACACAGGCTCACATAGCACTGCAGTCGGATAGTGTTGCACGTGATGAAAGGTACTGCTTCTGTTTGCTATTTACATTTTTTGTTATTCAGTTCCTTTGCTGGTGCTGTTAAACTTTTAGCTAAGAACGTGGCATTCAGCTTACTGCCTAGGACCCGGCCTAATCTTGAGTATCTACCGAAAACTAGACGGGTTTACGCAAAACCAAAAGTTCAGTATGGAGTCGTCGTTTTTTATGCGTTACTGTTACTGGTTTAAAGCTTCTTGTTTGGCGTCGAGAAAATTATCCCGGCGTAACCAAGCAAGACCTTTGGCACTTGTGATAAACACAGAAAAAGGGTATTTCAAATTGATTGTTGGTCAGTGCGTTTATAAACTATTTCTCCGCGTTTTCGGCTACAGGCAAAGCAACCTATATATAAATAGCCTAGTTGATGTCGCTGACATTCGTGTCACGACTCATCAGATCGGATCCGATTATTAGATAACTGAGTAGCAATTGTTGCACATTTTAACGTTGCTTAGAAGAAACTAATTTTTGCATTGCTGAATGACTAGATTTGTTTGTTTACAGATTTGTACAGAAAGAGATGAAACAAACTGAGCAGTATGCAAAACGCTATAAAAAGCTGGTTGCGACACTTGAAACTCTGCAAAAGTATGCTATTTATCTCTTGTTTACATTTTGATAGTCTTTCCAATCTACCTAGGCCAACTCAGCCTGGCCATCGCTCCGTGGGTAGGCGGCTGCGCATTGAGTACTAGCGATGGTTATGAACTTATGATCGTCGCTAGGGAAGAAACGGCGTGTTCTGCAACACAGTAGTCATTATGTTTACTAGGTTTGCCGGTGTACTGACTTTGCAGTGCGTACAATAAATAATCCACGGGGGTTTAAAGAAATCAAGAACAGGAATGAGCTCTTAACGTATGGATATTACCCGGTAAGCGCAGGGACATTTCTTCTTCTACTTCTGAATTTGAGTCGTATTGTATTAATAATATTCAAGATGGATTTTGCGTTCTACTTTGAGGATTGGTGTATGCTAGATTTGCAGATGTGAGATGTGCATTTGCATCCTCGTTGTTCTACTGTGTAATATGTATAGGCTAGCGACGGTGCAGTCCAGTCGTTTACCTACAGCGCCATTGGTCAGCACGAAGCATGACGTCAGCGATGACGACAGGTGTGCTCTGATGTCAAGTATACGCCAACTAGTGCCGGATCACGCGGCCAGGTTCCGAGCTGTCCAGGTGAATGCTGTAGACTATTGCAGACTCTTTTCAATCTGTCGGTTCTACGCAATCGAATTAAAGCCATATTCGTGCGAATAGAACTTGTTTATTTTGACTAATTGTAATAAATTTGAAACACCAACAGCAGTCGAAAAGGTACTTAAGGCTCACTGTTTTGATCATCCTGTATATAATCATAATAGAATTCGTTTCATATTACTGCTTTATCTTTTAGAGAGTAGTGAATGTGGTGTTGTAAACAGTATAGCAGACGCACAGACGTAAACGAACTTCGTTACAAGTATTGTGTATAGCTGTCGTTTACAGTGCTTTGCTTTACGGTCTGACTTTACTGCATCGAGGAGGCTGGCTGGTATAATCGAAAGTCTGTTGTGTGTTGTGGCTGTCAGTCGGCGGAGGTGATGCGAAGGCGCAAGCTGCGGCTGAACAGGTTGTCAGAAGCTCTACGCCGTGACGAGGCTCTGAGCACGACGCGTCAACGACTGCGACCAACCGAGCACTGCACACTGATAAACGACCGACTGCGACGCGCCTTCCAGCAACTGTGCGACCAGGTGCGACTGGAACGACTTCGTCAGAGATGTCTCGACGTACAGCTTGACAGTCAGAAATCATCTACGGAGTTTCAGACATCGTCTGAACGTTGTTCTGCAGATGTGACGAGAGTGGACTGTGTGGACGACGGTCTGGCGGCGGCTGTGGCGGGAAGCTCATCTTGTTCTGTGGCAGCGACGACGACGACGACGATTCATCGCACGACAAACGCAAGTTCAGTTCAGCACACATCACCACCCACGTCGACAGAAGTCGCATCTCCCGCATTTAGCGTCGCACTGTGCGTCAGCACCACGTCGAACTCGATGTCCGGAACGCCACTACTCATCGTGAGCTGCTCCGCGGCGCTGTGTCTGACGTCTAATGATGCGACTACTGCAACGACGTCGGAGGACTCGTGCGTGCCGACGTTTGCCGTGAATCAGTCCTGCGTCAGTGTGTGGTCTGCTGGCTGCGGTCTCCGGGCTTCATCCGATTTGAGGTCAGCTGATGCGGTCCGTGGACGCGTGACGTTCAATGAGCGTCAGACTGAGAATCCAACGACGAAAGGCAGCTCTAACGATAACGACGACAACGACCACGACCACCACGACGAAGTTCTTCAGAACAGTTCTTCCGTCGAACAGGCGTCAACGATCAGTACACATCCGGTGATTTCTACACACGTGGACGAATCTTCCAACGACCAATGCAGCTCGTCAACGATCGAATATCTGTCAGCTGTTCCACAGACGCACAATAACAACAACAACAAAGACAACATCATAAAGGTCGGTGACGTCACATCCAGTGCGCCGCATGTCGGAATCATCATCAAAGAAAACGGTCCGCCAGTCACAGCGCTGGTCAACGGCGTCGACGGCGTGGCACAGTCACCGCATCACGCGACGGCGTCTCAGCGAGCTAATCGTCCGCAGACTGCAGTGAAACAGCGCGCTGGGTGTTCCGATAAATGGGTCCCTCTGACTTCTTCGTCAGACAGAAACAGCACGGCGTCACCGGGCGTTGGCAGAGTCCCGCCGCCCGTGCCTACGAGAACGTCAAGCTCGTTGACAAGAGGTGGCACTGCGTCGCGGTCGATCATCAGTGCTAGTGTAAGGCCGAGTTCATGGCAGGCCAAGGCAAACGTTCACCCACCTGGCAACGAGTCACTTCGGGCCACACCACCGCCCATGCATAGGTCCGCGGTGTCTGCCCAGCCAAAGTCTACCATCAACAACGGTATTTCACGCCCGAGTGCCTTCAAACGTGACAGAACGTCGCCAGCAACTACAGTGATTCAAGATGTCACCGAAACCGAAATAATCTGAAATGATAAATTAATCGAACAGTTAATAGTCACCGCTTTAACTCAATTTATTGGACCGTGTATTATTGTGTTAACAGCATGTTGTTGTACTGTAATTTGACAGTAAGATAAGTTGACTTAATCGCGCGCTTTTCAAATATGTAACTTATACATTTGGACTAGAGCTTGCAAGGAACTTTTTTTATGAATTTCTTTTAGTAAATAGTTTTATTTATACTGTGTCTAATTGGAATAAAATTGTTGCGTCGATTTGGCTGTCAAGTTACATTCACGTCGAAGGAAATGCAGTGGCTGATAGACTTAACAACTTTGTGCAGAAATACGATGATATGATGCCATAGAACTAGACTATCAAAGGAATATAATTCAGCTGATAGATAGGGCCTACGTGTATTTGATAAATGACAACACAGTTTTAAAAAATAAGTTTAATCAAAAATGCATGCAGTTTCAACCAAACAGCACCCGAAAATCGCCGTTTTCAACTAGGCCTATCTCACTTTCATTTAATGCCGCTGTAGGGATTCCGTACAGCGGCGTTAAATAAAAGTGAGATAGGCCTAGTTGAAAACGGCGATTTTCGGGTGCTACTAGGGAACCCCGTGACTCATGGCATGCTTATGTTAATGTACTGATGATAATAGGAGTCTATCTTTATTCATATTCACATGCTGACTGAACACATACGCAGTGAAACAATAATTGTCATTTTATACGAGTACAAATAGTGAATGGCGTCGAAGTCATTATTGAAAATTTTTGACCCGAAGTTCGTAATATGTTGCCCAAGATCGAAGATCGAGGGCAACATATTACGAACTGCGGGGAAACAATCACAGGCGCTCGGTAGCGCAGCCCTGTGTTAATGGCGACCGGCTAAGTCAATGGAGAATGACAAAATTCGACCCCTCGGAGATCCGAGACCCCTCAACCGATCAACAACAAATTTGAAACAGGTGATTACGTCCGCGAGACGATCCCCTGTACAAAATTTTGTGCAAATCCGTCCATTGGAGGCTTCTCGGCAAATGGGTGAAATATAACGAAAATTTTTCTGGTATATATATATTTTTGTTAGGTAGTGTAGAGACGCATTTACGGTGTGGTGGGATGTATAATAATCACATTAATGCGAATTGTCCACAGAGTGTGCCAGTGAAAGAATTTTGAAAATCGGTCAATAATTGGCGAAGATATGGACAAAAATAATGCCACATTTTTATTGGCCCACAGTGTACTGTACAATCATGTAGTCATCATACAACACGTTAGTTGCCTGCAGTCATCGTTTGCTTGGCTGCTCCGGGTTGAAATATGAGGAAAGGAATAGGGCTTAGAAAGGGGAAAAGACTGGATATCTGACTCCACCGCCCAAAGAACTTATGAGCACCGATGCATTTTAATAGGTCTTTTAAAATAGAAGAAACACACGCAATTCGCAATCAGTGTTACTTTGTACAAGTTTAGTCGATCGGGTTTTGCAGCTACGAAAGTTACGCCTGCTTCCACTTGTCGTCTGTTCCTAAAATTTTATTGCACCTCCCAAAAATATTGGCGCAACTTTTTTGTTTGCTTTGAAAGTTTTACTGAAACATAAAACAACAGCAAAAACATTTAAAAACATTTTTCCAGTTCCTGTCTTTTTCGTTGGACTGCAACTGAAAGCACAGGGAATATGTAGGCTTCAGAAGAAAGATTGTTCTGCGAATCTGATGCACTCATTTCCAGATTGCGTCATACTGCACATCAGGAGCAGGCGGAGAGACACCGGCGGCGGTGTTCGATAATGTCTCGTAGTAATTCTTGTTGCCATCACCGGATGCATTCACTGTCGTGTGACCACCGCCCGCGGTGACCGGTGTAAGTCCTGTTCTCCCAGCTGCCGAGCCGTTGTCGTATCTATCGTCGGTTACTGCAACTGGCGCAGCCACTGCAACAGAACTGCCGGTCACTCGTTGACCGTGTGAAGTGGATGAGCTGTCAGCGACGAGTTCCAAGTCGTCGTAAGTGTTCTCCATGGCTCTTGCTCCGGTGTCAAGTGAAAACTTTGCAAAGCAGCCTGCTTTTCGCCTACAACACGCCATAAGAGTCCATGACGAACGTTAATGCATTTATGCCGGCAAAATGCATCCTTATCATCTGAAATTGCTTTTGACTTGTTTTACAGTTACATTTTGATTTTTTTTACCTCCGCCAAGGAAGTTATGTTTTTGCCAGAGTTTGTTTGTCTGTCTGTCTGTGTGTGTGTTAGCAAGATAACTCAAAAAGTTATGACGGATTTTTCTGAAATTTTTTGGGAATGTCGAGAATGGCACAAACTACCAGTGATTCAATTTTGGGGGTGATCCGTAGGGAATCCTGGATTCTGGATCACTTTGAAATTTTCGTTACCATTGCTTTCAATGGGGCATAAGGGAAACCGCTGCCAAACCAAATATGGTGCTGCCACCTGGCGAACAACATGGCCTTGGCAAAGGTCTGCGGTCTCTGACTGCTTTCTAGTTTGTATACTACATCCAAAAAGTAAGCATCAATTGCGAAGTAACATCTGTGAGTCACGGATGAACAAGTTCAGGCAATTCGGGCAGATGAAAATAATAAAAATGTAAACACGTAACTAACACGAAATTTTGTAAAAGAAAATTATGAACACAATTCTGCTTGTTATACCGGCCGCAGTGAAACGAAATATAATTGAGGAGCGCAGATGGGCAAATTCGAACAATTATCGCTCAGTCAAATATCGTTAACATCAAAAACGCCATGATTTTTTTGTCTAAGATTTTTTTAAATCAACGCGTATGATTACTGTATTCAAAGCTAATATATGTCGTTAGCGTACCGATAGAACGGATAGATGTTTTGTTTGACCGATTGTACCTATTATAGTAACACACTAGAGGCACGTTTTCTGATTGGCATCAAATACAGCAGCGTTCTTGCCTGTAGCAGAGAAGTAGGCCTGTCAGCAGAAAAACTGCAGCAGCGACGACGACGAATACGACGACGCATGAAACAACTGCTGTAATTAACACAACAATGTAATACACACTGCTTGCCCTATAACAGCAAGCATCGTGATAGAATGGGGTTAAACAGTAGTTCACTTTATACTCGGAAAACCTTAAATCTATTCTTGCTGCAAAAATATTTTTAAGAGTAGACGACAACCAAGAGTTCTGGTTCAGTACTTTGGCCCGCCATATGTCTGAAATATGGCTCCATATGTCCACACAATAAGCCCGTTGACCCAGCAGAGCGTCTGATTTACATAACCACTACGAATTTCGAAGCTACAATATTTGCACAAGTTTTTTTCGACACTCAGCACAAGCAGGCCTATCTTGAGTTCGCAGTTGGTGTTCTCGTTTTTATTGTCCGTCCCGGCAACTTTATGATTAAAATTCTTAGAATCATTGGCAGCATTATCATCAGAGTAGGTTGGTAATTAACTTACCGACGACTATAGTAGACACTTGCGCAGAAGAAGAAAAATTAAATGACGATGACGAAAGAGTGGAAGTGTTCAGCGCATCTTCTTCCGTAGTCAGAGCTACGCTCGATGTAGTCGTCTTCGTTGTAATTGCACGTGAAAAACTGCTCGTCATGTACTTGTCTAAAAACAGAAGTTCACTTTAGCAAAAGTGGAGCGATTTTAATAATGTTTTAACTTATAAATATTATTGTGTTGTGAAGAATCAGTATTCTTCGCCACGACCTTAAATTGTAATTAACGATGTAGTCTATGTACAGAAAGTGAAATAAAATCCGCCACTATCGTGCGAAATTCAAACATTGAACTCAACAACAGCTCATTTATATTAGCCATAATCATTCCACACAGCAGACGAATGAAACAATAAATTCGTTTCAGAATGATGAACTACAAAATTAACTCTTGAACAGGATTGGGGTGTATGCTTCTTTGACTCACAACGTGCTATCGACAACAATTTCGTAGCCTACTGTGCTTGATGACGCCAATGTGGCAATGCTTCCATGAAAACTAGCGTACGTAAGTATTAATCTGAGGACTTGTAATGTTTTGTACGTTTTCATAATTTAACTAAGTAGCCTAAACAAAATATTGACCACGATACGATAGGTCTATAATAAGAAAAAACAAATGATAAAAGAAATCCAGTGAGTATTTGCCGTTATTATTTGACGGCAGTGTACAGCCAATTATTTTGAGGACCATCTTAGAGGATCACTTCTTGAATTATAATAATAAAAACGCTTATTACAATTTTTTGTATGATTGTGTTAGTTAAATAAGTTCATCGACTTCACAAAATTATGTAGAAAATATGTACCCGTGTTCAGTGTGTTGTTACAAGATACGAACACATCCATAGACGTGTCGTAACCGATATCCTGCGGACATTCGCTTAGAGCACTTTCATGTCCTGTGCAGTGAAGACGGATTCTCTTCTTTTTCTCCAAACGTCCAAATCGATATCTCTCTATCGTTGCAGATTTCCTGAAAACAGTGCATAAACGGTTCGAAGTACAGCAGGCTTATAATAAACGCTTATTATAGTAAGTTGCGACTACTGCCCAGTACTGGGTACTAGGAACAGAATAATTATGTTGATGACACAGATAGAACCTGTTTAGTATCAAATTATGAATAATATTATCAGTCAGTGAGTTTAGCCTATATGTAGGCCTATTTGTTTAACAGATTGCAAACAAACATGCAAAGTAAGCCTATGACAGTGAACGCTGAACAAAACACACAACAGCGTTTACAATTGCGAAATGAAAGAAACTGAACGATAAAACGCGAACACTAAAATGCTTCTTAAAAACTTGAAAAAAAACAGATGTTTACCTTGTTCGCAATATAGTCTGCAAAGTGCGGCTAGAATAGATACAACGTACTCAAAACTCGTGACGTGCTGCAGAACGATAAGTAAAAGCATAACTCATTAGGCCTACCCGAAGCCAAGCGTGAAGCAAGCGACTGCTGCATCGTGTACGTCAAAGTCGTCAGCACTGAACGGTATAAAAGTGAACCCTCCCATTAGTACTTCCAGTCGTCCTTCTGTCAGTAGATTGCCGTCTAGAAGTCGACAAACTGCGACAAAAACAACACCAATTAGTCACAGAGGACTTGCCTCTTGACATGAAACATTTTAGTTTTTGCAGTTAATTTCAAAAAACAAAGTCCGACAACTGACGTCATTGCAAACTAAGTCCCATACGCAAGTGCCGTAGGCCTACTATACATTCAGGATAGAAGCATTGTAGCTACTCGTATATGTAAATACTATTTATTGCATAAATTTTCTAATATTTTAGTGGTCACTCAAAAATATTTTACGTATATTGCATATCTATTCTAAATAGAAATCTGACAATATCAAAACATGCTGACAGAATGTTTATGATAAATACAGATTTGCCGTTGAAAAGTATAAGTAAGATAAATTTCATAAACACACGTGTGATGTAATAGACTGAAGGTATGATCCAAAATCCGGAGTTGTATCTGTAAGAGCTGATCATCATAAGATCGACATTGGAAGGTGTAAGATCGTTGTACCGCCCGATAATGTTTCTGCCTCGCTCTTTGCCTCGGCCATACGAGATGTATCCGTTCTTCCACGATATCCAGAACCACCGTAGTTCGTCAGCTGAAACCAGTCCTCTGATGTCTGTCCGTTGTACGTTTGGACCGTAGTGGAGTTTTCTGCACGTCGCAATTATCGTCATCGTAGTTTATGTAAACTGCTTTATAGGCCTAGCATTTGTGGCGACTCGTTATTAGTTAGGAATACATATGCATGCAATAATGACATTTTAGTATGGGCAGTACGTGCGACTGTATACAAAGCGGTTATAATCAAATGTTCAATCGGATAAAATAAATTTCTTTAGTGCTATAACCAGAACGACTTTGCTTTAGTTAGTTCTCTTTTAGTTTCATCGCAGATGGCTTCGTTTGCTGACCAACCGACAGGAAGTGCCCACCTGCAGCCAGTCGCCTTCTCCTTTCTCTAAGCTACTGATGATGCTTCTCATCATTAAGCTCTTAACTGTGGGTAACCGAACTTCGTCGATTGTTTGTCTGCTCCGTGTCTGAAATGCCTCGATCGCCAAAGACCTCAATCACTGACGATCTTCGGTCGACGTCTCTAAACTTGTTTTTTTAACAGATCTGCCACTTAAGCGCATTAAAGATTTCTTGGAGTATGCGATATATAAATTTAGGCTACAATTTACTTTCTATTATATACAAAACAACTATTGAATAATTGATTGATCGGTTGATCTACTGATTAACACGAAAGCAGTATTTCGTAAATAACAAAAATGAAACAGCTGGACGTGCATGTGATCTTGCACATTACCGAATACAAGCATATTCGTTGTTTCCTGCTCCGACGACAATCTCATACGACAGTCGGTAGTGGTGTCCGAATTGGTGAAGCCCAACTGTTGCGTCCTTGGAAGTTTGTACTTGGAATGTGATCCAAGTTCTGCCGCTCAGCCGTATGCCAACATTCATGTACTCCCCTCCATGCACCGTAAAATTTCTATCTACAAAAATGTCGCACGTGCTTGTTTGCGACTTACCGGCACCTGTCAAACTCGTCAACAGACCCCCCCCCGCTGTGGGGCAAAGACCCTAAGTATACCTACTAATTATACTATGGTAGCTTTAAAACATCAACTAAATGCAGTATTCACGTTATTGTCAAATCTCAATATAGCCTAACAAGTGGACAGGAAACCCTGTCCGCTCGATCTTTGCCATAGTATCGGCCTGCGGCCTCAATTTCTAACCCTTCCGTACTCAACTCGGCCTGCGGCCTTGATCTCGGCCTGCGGCCTTAATTTTCGGTTCTTCGGGTCTCAACTCGATCCAGGTGACTTAGCAGCATTATGGTTGCTCCAGTATGCGTTGCAGCGCTGATGATGCGTCACTATGGTGACGACGTCTATATGACGTCACAGCCAATCGCTGCGCACAACTCTGCTGTGGCCTAAGAGGTGTGGCTGCAAAATTTTAGAAAAAGTGAAATTTTCTCAAACAGACGACCCCTCAGCGACATCTCACCTAGCCCATGTCCCGGCCATGTAGAAACGGATCTGCGTGCAAAATTTCGCGGCCGTATGTTGTGCTGTTTAGAAGTTATTGACGGTCGCAACTCTCATATAGTACACATGTTGTTCTTAGAGCAAATAACGTAAAAATTTACCTTGCTGCGAAAGAGCACGGTGAAACAGTAGACTCATAGTCAACAAGCCTATAATCACAGCAGTCTTCATCCTCGCTGTATGCTCTGTAAGACACGCAACACGAATTCCCGACGAGTTTCTTTAAGTTATTGGTAGAAAATTAATAACGTTATTAAACCGTAATTTGTAATAGGCTAGCTATCAGATATTACACGGCTTTTTATAGGCCTAACGAGTACGACGAAATATCTTCGATAGCATTCATAGGCTTAACATTATCTCAAGTGACAGAATAGCCTAAATGCGTTTCGGTAGGCCTACATAAAAGTTAGGTTCAAACTGTAATGACCCAATATGTTTATGATTAATTAAAAATTGTCACATGAATAATTTTAAACTATGAGGTTTCAGTCACTCTTAAAGCTCTCAAAAATTAATATAAATTTACTTGTTAAAAATGCAAAATAAAGTTCGGATGAGCTACATCCTATAACAGATCATTTATAGGCCTATTACTCACCTGCATGCGCGATAAAATATTCGTTGCATTTAACTGCGAATCAAACTATTTTTATACTTAACAACGTCTTCCCGACGGATACATAGTCTAAAACTACGCGTAATATTGTTGCATTACGTGAGCTTTGCTTCAGTTAACTATTCTGCACATAGTAACAGTAACTATTATGTTAACAGCTCGTGTGCAGCCTAACGCTACGGTTGGCAGAGCACGCACGATGCGCATTTCCCACGCTGTTTTTCTTAAGCTGCATTTTATTACGTGCGAAAGCAGCTACTGCTTTCAGCGCGTCTTAGCCATCGCAATTTTGTCCGTCCGTCTGTCTGTTTGTTTGTCTGGCACACGAGTGGATCAGTCAAAAGCGGTGCAAGCTAGAATCACCGAATCTTCACCGTCGGCTGCCCAGAAGACTCTAGTTTCAAGAACCGTAAAGCTTTTCCATAAATTCGTAGAGGGTCACCCCTAACGAGGGCGCTAAATGAAAGGGGGGTGAACAAAATTTGCGATTTTTGGCCAAGAAGTCGCCGTATCTTAGTAAAGGTGCGAAATAGGGCCTAGGTTACTATTAATCACTAATAGGAAGTCGTACATTGACTCTCGATTGGCGCCAAATCGAATGACCTTAAATGACCTTGAACGCCAAAATAGGGGGTTTTATGAATTTCTTTGGCAATTTCGGACTGCGACACAAGTCTATATCATTTACAAGGTGGCACCACGGAACTATCGTTATGCGATCCAGATAGAAAATTTGGTATTTGTATATTAACTTAACGTGAACACCTTAATATTTAGCTTAACTACTGAACCGGAACTGCTATAGGCTTTCGCGCGTCTCGTGAGCATTAGCTCAAGTTTCTTGTAACATCAATGTTCGATGTAGCCTACATATCGCCTGCTGCACTAATGGCGGCCTACATATGAAAGCTGGTATATGAAACAGTGAATTCGCTGACTAAATATCTGTTATTGCGATATGTAAGCATACATTACAGAATTTGGTTAGAGAATAATAATTTGTTGGCATTTGGGTAAAGTCTGATTAATGTGATTAATTTTGATTAAAATGACTTCACAAATAAAAACTTAAAGAACAGTAAATAGTTTAAACTTACTGCTATATTTGTTTTGCAACACTGATTCACTGAAATCGGACTCAATAATAAGGTCGCTGGCATTAAAGTACTGTCACCTAACAGTATTTCGCAAATTAATAATTAAAGTAAGTCTAATACACAGCGAAATATAATCATTTTTTCTATTTCAAAACCTACTTTTCAATACATTAAAATACGTTAAAAATACGTTAAAAATTCATCTACATTTTACAACTTCTCGTGCAGATTAAGACAAAAATAACTCAAACGAACTTGAAATCTAATTTAGCTCTGACAAACACACAAAAACGGCGCTAAGAATCTAAAGCTGAGGAGGCAAAAGCTAGGGCACATGGGGGCAATATTTTTTTGTGTGTGTCGGCCAAATTTCGATCTTTATTTAGTTGTTGTGTGCATCAAAGAGATGTAGCGGTGTCCAGGGGCAAAGCCCCTGGTCGGGAGGTCAAGCTGAAACACTTTTAGCTTTTAGACGTGCAATGGAAGCCGCAAATTTGCCTGTTTTTATATTTAGAAATCCAAAAAATCACAGATATCCGTATTGTTTTGCAAAAATGACGTTTAATCTGTCACACCTTGTGATGTGTCTGGTTACCAGAGGGCATTTTATCACCATCAAAATTTTTCCTGGAGAACAGTCGGGGGG
>Ga0209671_1001236_pt1 | contig 20718 bp, 14 predicted proteins | sample WorMetHERISLAND2_2_FD_187401 | JGI IMG/M metagenome (GOLD analysis project Ga0209671, IMG submission 187401) | Marine gutless worms symbiont microbial communities from Max Planck institute for Marine Microbiology, Germany - Olavius geniculatus... | ecosystem: Host-associated > Annelida >... | reverse complement strand
GCTAAAACTGCGTGTAGATGGCGTGAAATACTTAGGATTATGTCGTTAATCGTGTTTAATCATTCATTAATGGAACTTTATTTTATGAGTAATTTAAGCGTACTAATTTTCGTTATCACATAAGTAAATTTGACTCATCCGAACTTGTCGAAATTGTAAGTGTGAACACAACTACTTGCGTTTTCAAACAAAATGGCGATCAAAATTGTCGTTACATTATGTATTTTAATGCGAAATATACCGTTTTATGTACATATTTGATTTTATTACCGGAAACATTAGGAGGCAGAATGGATTGTGTGATTGGTACCCGTGCACTGCTGATACGCCTGTGTCAGCAGTTCACCGGGTGTACGCCACCTGGAAGACCTCGAAATGTCAGCGAATTTGACAAATGTCACAGAACCTTTGGAAAATTTCACGACTTTTCGCTCCCATGAGTGAAAGTTTTACAGAACAAAAGTTCCGGCCAGTGTTATTGTCAGTACGGGTCATACTGATGAATGATTTTAAAACTATTTCTACATTTAGCTTTCCCTAGCAACAGCTGGGCTTCTTGTATTTTGCTCAATAATGTAAAGTGAGCTGTTGTCTGTAGGAGCTGATCGTGCAGTGCAACGTGCTGTACCGGCCATGAGTAATGAAGAAGCTGAAAGCAACATTTCAGAGCCGGAGTGTGAAGCCGAAATTTTGATGGAGGATCAACAACAGCAGTTAGTTACTGTCACAGAAGATGCATCATTAATGGCAGTGGATGACAACACTGAGTCTGCTGACCAGAATATTGAGTTGGCCGACAATGAAAAGTTGGCTACTTCTAGTTTGGATGATGCTTCATTCATTGATGTGAACACTGACAGCGTCCAAGAAGAGTCTATGTTGTCACCAGAACCAGATCAGTCTGGGCTAGTTGAAGATGTTCCTGTCAGTCAGCTAACAACTTCGACGTCAGCATCCACTGATGATGTTAGTGGTCAGCCAGTTCAAGTTATGTCTGCGGTTTCCAGGGCTGGTCAGGTATCCGGTGCATCAGCAGCAACAAAAAGCCCGGCATTTGTTTTGTATCAGGTTGCTAATGGCGGTCAAGCTGTCTTTGTACCTCGTTCAGCAGTCGGTGGCATTCAGCTGTCTTCTGGTACACCGATCGGTTCTGCGACTTCCGTCAGTCACGTTCCAGTCTTTAGGTCTGCTGCTGTCCCTTTGCGAACAGTTTCATCCAATGTACAGGGTGTTGTGGCGGTAACATCGCTGTCCTCCAGTGCACCATCAGTTGTCGGTATCCAAACGTCAGCCGGTGTTCATCTGTTGCGACCAGCTGCTGACGGGGTGCGGGTTATAACTGGAAACAGTAGCGCTGTTATTCGTCCCAGTATTACACTGAATCGAAGTACAACTCCCCAGCGTTTAGCATTAGCGATAGCACCGGCAAACAGTGCTGTTAGGCCGGCAGCAGGAACTGGGTCAATACGGCTTGTAACAGTTCGTAGTGGTACACCACTAGCCATCAGTGGAATGTCTGCAGGTGGAAGTGCAGTAGGATCACCTCATATAAAACTGTTGACAGCTGTAAGGCCGATGACGTCATTGACTACTGGTATGATAACAACAACGTCATCTGTACCGGTGTCTGCTAGCACTGTCTCTACCGTTAGACAGCAGACAGCTGTCAGTGATGTGCAGGCTTATCTGCGTCGTATTGAGCAATTGAAGTCTTCTCAGCCTGATCAAGCAGCTAAGATTCCACCAACTTTAGCAGCGACAGTTAAAACGCCACTGAAGGCCAAAACAGCATTGCCGACAACAGCACAGCAGATTGTTGTCTTACAGTCTGGTTCTCAACCACAGCTTGCTAATATCTCTGCATCCCAGCTGGTTTGTATAGTTGTAGCCAGTTGTTTCATAGTTTGTGATGTTGCTCTGGTTTATACATAGTACATGAGGACTTGGTGTAATTGTAAAAACACTTGACTCCCTTCTTGAATTCGACCACCGGTCAGGTCAGTATCAAGTGGTTCCTACTAGGATGGGTGACTGTTAGCAGACTGGTAAACCATCTCAATATATAACCAACACTAAGGTCAGCTCAAGCTTTCATCTTTCCATGAAGAAAGATTCATGACTTGCTTTGTCAAGTGCCAGGTAACACTGTGATCCCATATATTGCAACGGCAGGTCATGCTCCATAGTTCTGCGATTGGTTTCCTCTAAAAAGCTGCACACAGTATATGCTTTTAACCTTCAACTCTGTTCTACACTTTTTTTGGTTGTTAACGTAGTTACAAAAAGCAAGCGAATCAACCTTACTAAGGGCCGGTTTCTGGATCTTTTAGTTAACTGATCAGTTAGTAAACCATCTGTTAATTGTAACTTGCTAGTTAAGTTTGTGCGCGTTTCTGAACAAAACCTTGACTGGCTGTCAGCTAACTGAGCGGTAAACTATAGTTGCTTAGCGACGATGCACACGACACTTATCACTTCCGCCTGGTGCAGGCGAGCGTCATGAATATTAATGAGCGCAAGCGCACGTCAGCCAGCCCACGAGCCAGCCAACCGATTGCAGACGGCCATTTTGTCCATTCATGAATGGGTTTTGTAGTAAAATTTGTAGCAGCAAACGTCTCCTCGAGTGTTTTGAAGACATTGCTATACGGTAAAATTGTTTTATAATATCACATTTATGATTTTTTCAATCAACTGCTTGCAAAATGGTACAAAAGTTGCGTTAAGTACGATAACTACGATCAACGGTTAGCTAACTGGCCGATTTTCGCCAGTTAAATTTTTGGCCATTTTGACCGTAGATTAGTGCAACCGGAAACGCGAGTTATGCAAATCTGTCAGTTAACACTAACTTGACCGGCCAGTTAAGATCCAGAAACCAGCCCTAAACTGAAGAGAAATGATAGTTCTGAAGTATTTAGTACGTGCACACTCAGCGAGGCACAATGCACCCTAGACTCTGTTGAATGGTTCTTATTTGTTGACTTGTTTTGCTTATTCCATGCACGTGATAACTTGTCTCGAGAGTCTAGACACGCTTCAGTCATGCTGGACTGGAGTAGAGTATAAACACTTCTAACACTGCTGATACTGTTGAGACGTAGGAGGACGTAGTAGGTCATGAAGTAACATACATTTTGAACTTGACTGCAAGATAATTTTTCTTTGAATGTCTCCAGATACACTTTCTGTTATAATATGAGTATACCTTTGCTCGTCTTAGCCATGGCTTGGGCGTCTGTGTGTCTGTCCAACACGCTCTGCAGCTTTATCGAAACGGTGCAAGCTGGGATCACGAAATTTTTACTGTACGCTGCCATAGCAGTGTAGTTTATCGGGACAAAATTTTGTGCCTGTAGGTGCAGGAGTTCCTCTCGAACGAGGGCGTCAAAAAGGGGTACCCCTCTAAAAAGACGTTATTTTGCTGTTATTGGCTCATATAGTGTAAAAACGGTTGCAAATAGGTATAGACATGCTTCTTATCATAACAAGCACTGATGACAGGTTTCTTAGATTTATCAACATTGCTGACCTTGGGCGACCTTGAACCCCCCCAAAAAGGGGGTTTTAGTGAATTTTTCACAATTTTTGGATGCAGCACGCATTTCAACACTGAATTGCGATGAAATGGCTGGAGATAGACCAAGACAACTTGCGTACAAAATTTTTGGCATTAAGTAGATTTTAGCAGTCCAAGTCCCGACCCCCCTAGGTTCAAGGAGGCCAGCGCGGGCGGGCATCAAAGACAGCTACCCTCCTAAAAAGTGGTTATTTTACCGTGATTATTTTGTGTAGCATGAAAATGGTGCTTATCATAACAAGCATTCAAGCAATAGTGACAAGCTTTTTATTGGTGTCAACGTCGATGACCTTGAATGACCTAGAACCCCCAAAATAGGGGTTTTTAGTGAATTTTTTGCGATTTCCGGCTGCGACACATTTTAGGGTGAATTGCTCCGAAGTGGCTGGAGATGGACCTGGACAACCTGCGTGTGACATTTTTAGCATAGAACATACATTTTTAAGAATCTAAGTTTCGATCTCTTAAATTCAAGCGGTCTTTTATACGGAGGCCTCAAATTTAAGTACTCTTTTAAGATGCATTAATATCTTATTGCTGTAGGCCTACATTGATTGCCAAAGTGGCAGGACCTCTGCTATTGCGTGTCACGTGAGCTTTGCTCATTTTACTTACAAGTACTTTTCAGTCACAATTTGAGGATGTTGCAAGTGAAACTAGCAACTTTCACTTTTTACAAGCTGCTGTCTGCGTATTGGCTCACATACCAGTATGTTTGTTATTGTGTTTGTGCTGTTTGCAGGGAAATGTGCTTAGGGCTTCTACAGCATCAACTCAGGGAACAACTCTTTTTATGGTGACAAATAACATCAATACCAGTCAGGTGTCATCTGCTTCATTAACTGCTACAGTTGCAAGAGCCAAAGTGGCGAGTGCTCCTGGCTTAGGTCGGTCCAAAGTGGCAGCCGGTGGAAGTTTGCAGGCCATTAGACCTAGCGTGTCCGGATCGACTGCCATAATTGTGGACGCTCGTCGCACGGTTGCCTTGAGTAAGGCTGAACAGAACCAGACGAAAGCGAACCGCATAGTTGCCGAGGCCATTGCAAAGGCACAAGCCGAGGGAATATCGGTGGAGAATATGGCTAATGAAGTGGACAAGAAGAAGCGGCGTAAAAAGCCGGGAGAAGTGGATGACGATGAGGTTCCACCGGCGAAGAAGAAAAGGCCTCCACGACCGAGAACTGCGGCACAGAGTCGGAAGGGCCTGAAAGATGATCTGGGTGATGAAATGATTGCCGATGTTGCTGCCGATGGCTTAGCAGTGTCAGAAGAATGTGAAGTGTTGACGTCCGACGTTGCTGACATGCCAAAACTAATAGCCAAAGGCGGCAACAGGTCGCTCTCAAAGCTGAAATCCAAGAAAAAAAGGTACGTATACGAATAATTCTTATCATCTTTTTGTACAGTATTTTGTCACATTACATATTCATGAGTATCATATTTACAAAAAAAATCCTTTGTTGTCCTTTTCAGATTGGCAGTAAATTGTTGTTGATCGATAAGAATTTTGATAAATGTATTAATGATTGTATTGTGCAAAGTATAGCAATATGTTACCAGCACATTGTCACATTTATCGCATTTATCACACTGTGACTTGCGCAGATGAAGCACTATTTGCTGTGGCTGTAGTATGTTAAATTTTTACATGAATAACTGGTGTTTCTGTTTCTTACCAGGCCTCTTCCGACTTTTCTGAAGAATAAGAAGCGACGGAAAGGTGGCAGCGACTCAGATCTCTCAGATCGTGAGATGACTCCGAGTGGATCCGGCATTGATGAAGACACACTGCAGTTGCTGCAGGTTAGTTCCATGTGTTATAAGCTATAAATAAAAATTTGTGCGTATATTTCACTCATTTGCCAAGAAGCCGCTCTCCCCTTGGAGGGATTTGCATAAAATTTTGTGCGACGGTTCCCTTCACCAACGTAATCAACTGTGCCAAATTTTATCTCAATCGGATTAGCGGTTTTGATTCTGTGGGGGGGTCAAATTTTTGGCTTTCCCATAGGAAGGGAAAGAGAAGTTGCAGTTAACACAGGGCTTGAACTACCATTCAGCCTGTGATTGGCTGAGGTCTAATTGTCCTAAAGTACAAACTGAGTTTTATACTCTGGTCTTACTTAGACTTGGTAAGTTATTCAGTGAGAACTTTCTTGCATTTCTGCTGTAGCAATGTAAATGGACCATTATGTGGAACTTGTCACCACTGAGGTCATTCCGAGATATAGGAATTTTTATTTTTGGTAGTCATTATTTTTAGGCCTATTGAACTGTGTCTGTTATTTTGTAAAGTCGTATAAGTACAACTGAACTTAACTATGTTTGGTTGAAGGTTATTAGTTAAGTTGTAGGATAACAATTCAAGCACACTGATGCTGAGATCAGCACAAGTTTGATCTTAATTTTTATCTTGACTTGAGTCACATCAAGGATCAAACTTTGGATTAAAGCATTAGGCTGTTGTTGATGAATGGATAAAAGGAGACAGTTCTCATATGTTGACATTATTCGTCTGATTAAATGTGGCATTTGCATCATTGCTATATACTGTTTGTTATTTTGTTAGACGAGACGTTCATGTCGGGTGACGAAGCGAAAGAAATACATCGATGACCTTGACATTCAGCTGTCTGATGAGAATAAGAGCGCTGATGAGGATTCTGTTGTTGCTGATGCTAATGATTTCATTAATGGCATTCCAATGGATCCACCGCAGAGAGACATTTTTGTGGTATTTTAATTTTATTTTTTTATTTCTGTATTTGGGCATTTTGTATTCATCTGCATTCCAAAATGCATATTATTATTGCCTGTGAACAGTGTGTGGTCTAAAATACTACTAGAAAAATGTAGACGTTTTGTCATGACTCAGTAAAATATTTACTTATTTTGAAATTCTTAACTGACACACTTAGAGGAAATCTTCAGTGAAAGTGATCACTTTGTTTATTTTTTTTTGTCTGCTTAAAGGGTATTCGTCACATTTACTTATAATAAATGTACTGAGCTCGGCTCAAACATGCTTTCACTCAGTCTAGCCTGCATTTCATGATTTGCTTGGACATTTTGAACCTTGAATATGAGGCTAATTATGATTTGGTTCTGCTAAGGCCGATTTTTGTTTATAAGATATTTTTTCTTATTCAGTTGTTATTGCTTGTTATTATGTTTATTGTACGTAGTGGTGTGTTTTTTATTGTGTCTGTTTGTCATGAATTGTTTTTACAGGAAAATCCCGCTGAGGAAGATGCACAGATTGTTGAGAAAATCTTGGCCATGAGACGGGTGAAGAAGAAAGTCTTTAATCAGGTGATGAGAAATTTCAGAATATCACTTCATTGCTATAGTTGGTTAAAAGGAAGTTGTTTTGTAGACTAAAGTTAGTTGCGGTGTCAAAATGATATGCACCTTATACCGGATTATAACGCAGCAACCGTCTGCAATGGTTGTGTACTAGCGGACCACTGGAATTTACTGTCAGGTATATGATTACAGGATAACAAACTAACATCATGACATTATTTGATATCAATAAAATTAGTTTTGTGCACTTATACACTATACTTTACATGTTACGTGTGTGGCTTGGTGGTATCGTGGTAGCATGTCGAACAAGCGATCACCTTTCACTGGTTCGACTCCCACTACGTTCACTGCTAGGAACAACAGTAGTTGGGGCTAATTGTTCACACACTCTACAGAGTGGGCCATAAAAAACCGTCCCCTTACATGTCAGTTAATTATGTCTTCCAAGAGTTATGTACATTTAAAATGAATAACGCACCATTGTGATGTAATACAGTTGGGGTGCTTTGATTCTATCGTATTATTTGTTAATACTATTTTGACATGCTCATTAGGTTTTGATATCAATATCTGCAGAACAAACTAGCAATTTATAAGGTATGTCATTTTGTCCATATAAACAAATGCAGTAGCATTTTAAGCAGAATAATATAGGGGACGGTTTTATGGCCCACTCTGTACGTCAAGTAAACTAAGCTTGTCAACACTTTCTACGCGCAACAGCAAAATGTTTCGCGCGTCTTAGGCATGACCTGGTCGTCTGTACGTCTGTCACACTTTGGATCCGTATCAAAACGATGCAAGCTAAGATCAGAAAATTTTCACTGCGGGCTGCCACAAGGAATCTAGGGGACGTTTTTTTATGGCCCACTCTGTAGTATAATTTGGTACCTAACTGCCAGGAAGGTCCAGTGTGTAGGAGAGGTTTGACCTAGCGCCCATATAACTGAGCTGCTGCTCACTGCCGGTTCAGGGCCTTGAAATGGAGATGAGCACTGACCCGAAGGTCGCAGAGCTGTTAGAAGAAATCAACCTCTGGCAGTGTGGAAGAGGTTGAAACTGAAGAGTTTGTTGTTAAACACAAGAATTGGTGATGCTGACTATGAGGCAAGTTACGTTATGTTACTGCCCATGTAGCTGAGTTGTGTTTGCACTCACTGCCGGCTCAGAGCCCTGAAACGGAGACACCAAGGTTGCAGAGCTGCAAGAGAGTACTGATGACTACGGGCGATGGAAAGACTTTACATTATAATGTGTTACGCTCATTAATCTGCTGCGTGATGGCTGTGCAGAGGCTGGAGGTTGCCGACGAAGGCGCTGATGTAGATATTGAAGGAGGAGCGGATGACAAGAACGATGCCGAGAAGAAATCAGCATCTGGCAGCATGGAAGAAGTCGAAGAGGAAGAATTCTTCGTTAAATACAAGAATTTGTGAGTACTGTATTGAGAAATTAATAGCCATAAATTGGTCTTAGTGTGTTTTATGTTTGTTATTTTCCTTCGCCCAATTCTTAAAACTAGTTGCTTTGTTAGTTCTCAGCGCATGTACGCCATGTCTGAAGAAAATGGCCACTGCAAAAACGTTAACATCATCTCATGAGTAGAAGCTGATGCTTATTTTTATTTGTATCATTTCCAAACGACATTTGCAAGTTTGTGTGACATTTTATACCTGCTGACCACCAAGTTATTTATTTTTGTGCAGTGTGTTGACAACTTTCGTACATTTGGTTATATAAATGAGTTTAGATAGTGTATGCTTCCTCGGATTTTTTTTAAAAATTGTCTCTGTTGGACTGTTTTGTGCACTTATGTGTCTAAATTTGTTAACTTGTAACTCTTGTAATCATGTAATTATTTTGATACTTTTATTTGTGTCTAGGCTCTTAGAATTGACTAATTACTGTAATCAGTAACGTGAATGTTATGTTTGTTTTGAATTGAGACTTCAGACTTTCTATGTTCATTCACCAGTTATTGTACGGGATGTGTTGTATGTAGTAAACATTCATGTTAATGCAAACTCTGTAACTCTTTTCTTTTATGTGTTCAGTAATTTATTAATTACATGTTAGTTTTGTGTTTTGTGTATTCAGTTCTTATCTGCATTGTGAATGGCGCTCGGCGGAGGACTTGCTGCTTGGTGACAAGCGAATTTTGTCAAAAATCAAGCGATACAAGCTGAAGAGGGCACAGAATCCATATTTGGCTGAGGTACGAGTTTAATGCGTTATATTTGATATTGATGTTCTGAGGTATCAACTTAATGTGATGTTTGATATTTATATTTTGAGTTTTAAATTAATATTAGTGTGTGGATTATTGTACGTAATTGTAGGCTTAGTTTTTTTGCTGTGTGTGGCTGTTTTATGTATGTATTATATCACTGTTGATTATAGTCTTTTTTTTATGAAAAACTAACTTAATGCCTTGCATTGTGAGCGAATAGGTGAAGCAGAGCATTTGACAGCTTTTCTAAAGAGTAATTGATAGTAAGGTGTGTCTTTAAATAAATAAATGTACAAAACATTAGTTTATACACTTGTTAATGGCAATATCAAAGAACTCACACATGGAAAACAGCAAAAATCACAAAAGGTGATATTGCCCGCGTCACACTGACAGTGTGTCAGTGGGCTGCTGAATAATATCACCTTTTGTAATTTTTGCTGTTTTCAATGTGCAAGTCCTTAAACGTTGCCATTAACAAGTGTATAAACTGATGTTTTGTACATTTATATTTGCGGTTTTATTACTAAAATACTGTTTTCTTATACTGGTGATCAGTTAGAAAGATATAGCGCCTCAGATATTTTGTTACAGTAGCCAAGCCGCTTATAACTGTTACTTACTACTTAATGGCGTGACTGAACAAAAGGGTTGAATTTTTGGCTTCCCCAATAGGAAAGAGAAGTCACCGTTAACGCAGGGCTTGAACTGCGATTGTCAGTTCAGTCATTTTTGATTTTTAAACAGTCTCACTGCATGATGTACTAACCTCAGATCCATGGTCTGACAGTGTAAACTTGTGTCTGTCAGAGGGCTAAGGAAACAGATTAATACTGCATTATGTGGTCTACGGCTTGGAAGGTCTCTGATACGTTTTTAATTGTATTTTGGCTCATATTAGCGTAGCATAGTCTTTATTGTCACGCACATTATTTTTGGTCAGCCAGGGGCTTTCACAGCCTATGGTTCCACATCTTCAAATGGATATGTCTCAGCAACCGAGCATCGGATCCACTTTCAGAACTCTGGTTTTAGGGTAGGGTATTTGGGGTAGGCCGATCCAATGGTCATGTGACTGATGATGTCACGTGACTTTAGAAGGTCAGCATCGTGACTCCAATATCTTGAGGCCGCACATCTCCATAACCGTGCAAGATAAGATGTGTGGTCATCATTGACCACCAATAGGGAACCAAGGACCCCAACTTGTCACAACAGTTCTCTGTCTGTGAACAGTTTGGACAGTCCACATCACCTTGGAGAATTGCCACTCGCAGGTTCCCATCTGACACCATATCATCACCACTCATTCTGTTCGTCATTTGCCCCAGCCAAGTGCTTCACCTTTCAGACGAGACTTTTCAACTTTGCACGAGTAACCGTCACGAGCCACCTCACTTATCGGCTTGTAATTTTATTTGCTAGTGAACAGCGTTGCTGTGCTGGTTGGTCGTAGGCGGAAGAAGAAGAACCGTTCAACCCCGACTACGTTGAGGTAGAACGTGTCCTGGATGTAGCCGTTACATGTGACCCGGTGACAGACGAGGAAGTAACTCATTACCTGGTCTGCTGGAGGTCACTGGCCTACGAGGACAGCACATGGGAGCTGAAACAGGATGTCGATGTTGCCAAGATCAAGGCTTTCAATCGTTTCAGATGTCTGCCATCACTGCACGAGAGACAGGTCTGTTACATAATGCAGTGTAACATAATTTTAAACAATTTGGTATAGCATCATTGTTGCATTTTCATCGTGAATCGGAAGCTCTCTGTTGGTGTGTTGCCAGTTTAATGTTGTTATACATGAGCCTTTCTTCTGGCTCTGAGTTATCTTACTTACTCACTTTGGTGATATGACCGTAAGTGACATGCAGTTAATGTAATAAGAGTTGTATATTTGTTGACTTTTGGAATGTGTTAAGTTTATTAGCTGTTGCTTTTTTGCAGTAATAAAATTTGCATTTTTGTTTTCAGAGTGTTCGTGTGTCTGTGTATACATGAGTTCGAACAGACATTGTTAGCAAGATATCTTCGGTATTTGTTGATGGAATTTGACCAAACTTTTACCACTGAGGGACTTTGGGGCATAGATGAATGCATCAAATTTTGGGGTCAAAAGGTCAAGGGTCGAGGTGGGGTCAAATATGCTCCATGATGCACTTTTTGGCCTTGTAGTTGTCACATATTGCGGAGGCATAATAGTCGACGGAGTCGTAACCACCATCTAGTTTATTGAGTATGTGACGTCTGCTGTACATTTTTGACACATTACCAAATGCAGTTCATTTTCCTTCATTTGCATGCATAGTAAATATATGTGTGTTTTATTGATTTTGAAATGTACAATAGAGGATTTAATTTTATTTTTTGTATCATATCTAATTGTAGTTTTTGTGTGTGAGATTTATGATAATGTCATTTTTGTCTAATGTAATTGTCATGTGACAGTACAAGCCACGACCGAATTCGAAGGATTGGCGGCAGATTACTGAGACAGAAGTCTACAAGAATGACAACACTCTGCGTGATTACCAGCTCGAAGGTCTCAACTGGCTGACTTTCAGCTACTACAATAGGTTTGTATTTTACAAGTGTACGAAGGAATTTCATGATTTTTATAATTATTTGACTAATTAAATCGGTCAAATTTATTGTAGGCTAAGTACAAGAAGTGGTTTGCATGCCAGTATGGCATAGCAATTTGAGAAGCCACCGATTAAGTGCAACCTGTGATTTAAACAGTTGCCACAAAATCGCACGGTCACCACAAGAAACAAGAACAGTTGGATGCTTGCACTGAAGTTTTTTTATAAATGACGAAGAGCATCATCATATTGATGTAGAAAGAATTTGTAACTGTTTGGTTAATCTTTTTACTCAGTCATATAATTATAAGAAGCTAGTTTGGGCGATAGACATCGTTTAATTGTGGCTTCGTAGCACGTGGAGAATTTATAGCATTCATCGTTTCCGTTTTTTTAGTCCAGTGGCTTGGCGTAATGGTTAGGACGTTGTTAACCTTTAACGTTGTGGATTTGATTTTTGGTCGAGTCACTATCACGTGGTTACTGTTTGGATGGGTGACTGCAGACAGTAGACCATAACAGTATATAACCAGCACAAAGGTCAACTCAGCCTTTCATCCATTCTGGGTAGGTTTATTGAGTACCAGCCTGTCTGGCTGGCTGGGGTAAAGGTGGGCACATTCACCTGTGTCAGGCGGCAGGTGGCAGTTGATGCTTTGTAGCGCTGAGATGTTACTGTTCTGTAGAAATTTCTTAACCCTTTAAACCTTTTATCCTTACCATGGTCAGGTACCGTGGGACTTTGTGCACCGATGTTCCGAAAGAAAATCTGGAGGGTAGGAGCCAACCTAGAGCTGACCAAACCTGTGAGAGCAGATTTGCTACATGTTACCAGTGATTATGTCCTGGTTAGTAAGTAAGTAAATAAGATTATGTCGATTGCACATGAAAATAATGAGCAGTCATTTCCCAAGTAAGTAAGTAAGTAAAATTATTTAGAAGGCGCAATTTAACAATAGCCACAATGCGCCGCGCTCTCAACGCCTGAACAAAAATGTCTTTAACTGCCGTTTAAACTGTTCAAAATTAATGTCAGTTTGTCTCAGCTGAGCTGGCAGACTGTTCCACAGCCTCGGACCTGCAGCAGCAAAGCATCTGTCCCCATAACTGCTGCAGGTCCGTCTGACGAAACATGTCCTTGAGTTGGCAGAACGCAGCTGAAGATGACCTTCGTCGGAGACAAGCTGACAGTCGGCGGCCAGGTAAGCTGGAGCCATACCGGACAGTGACAAGTAGACCAGAGTGGCCATCTTGAAGTCCGTCCTATGCCGAACCGGCAGCCAGTGCAGCTCCTGTAGCACCGGCGTTATGTGGTCATAGCGTCGAGCCCCCGACACCAAACGTGCAGCCGCATTTTGAACAGACTGCAGCCGGCTCATCAGACCGTCAGTGATGCCATAGAACATTGAGTTGCAGTAGTCCAGGCGACACGAAATAAACGCCTGGACCAGCGTCTTGACGGCGTCAGATGACATCGATCTGACGAGCGGTCGGAGCTGCCGTAACTGGTAGTAGCCACTGCGACACATGGCGGCCACCTGTGCAGACCAGCTTTCACTCCGGTTTTGGCTTCACAGTTGACTACGGCTTCACAGCCGTTTCCTGTAACCTTATGGGTACATTCTGGGATGCGCTTTGGGCCGAAGTGACACGGCCTCAGCGCTGGGCAGGTCCAACAGCCTGCCCACCCCAGAGGTAAGGTAATGTACTTAGGTAAACCTTTTATATGTGTAATTTGCATTGAATGGTGATGCTCTGTGCAGACAGAACTGTATACTCGCCGATGAGATGGGCCTCGGAAAAACAATCCAGAGCATAACATTCCTGCAGGAGGTGGTGAACTGCGGCATTCGTGGGCCATTTCTCATTGTAGTGCCACTGTCAACGCTGGGCAACTGGCAACGTGAGTTTGATACTTGGACTGATCTCAATGCCATCGTCTACCATGGCACGCAGATCAGCCGCAACATGCTGCGACAGTATGAGATGTACTACAGGAACGAACTGGTATGTATTAACTCTTCATCATTACTTTTGTCATTGAAGGGATTTGTCCATCGTATTTTTTTGTAGTAAACATTTATTAGTTTGAAGTATGGCTGTCGAAGTTAAGAATTAATTTATTGATTAACCATTCGAAAATTCATTGTTTCATTTTTAGTCTATTAAAATTTTGGACTTTTTAACGCTCCTAAAATGACCAATGACTGATTTATTTTCTACAACATACAGTGTTTCATAAAAAAGGCACCCTTTTTGTTTCTTTTATAACACAGTTGAATGGTGATCATTTTGCATGAAATTTTTATCAGATGTAGCTGAAGAAATACAAATTCAAAATATTTCAACAAAATGTTGCCCTTAGCTAAATATTTTTTGCTAGTTGTGATGTAATTCTTACGTCATAATGCGTTGTGAGTACAAACTGGCTTGTCTCTACTGGTTTTGTCAGTTGCTACCCTGCTTCGATGGTGAACTTTATTTTGTTCACTGATGAAAAATATTCATCATATCAACAGTAAACATCATGGGGGAATAAAATCAGGCATGTCGCAATCTAAAACAAGAAATTTGAACTAATGCTCACGAGACGTGCTAAAGTCTATAGCAGTTCCGGTTCAATAGTTTAGCTGAAAATTGGGGTGTTCACGCTAAGTTAATATACAAATACCAAATTTTCTATCTGGATCGCATAACTGTAGTTTTGTGGTGCCATCTTGTGAATGATATAGACTTGTGTCGCAGCTCGAAATCGCCCAAAAAATTTATAAAACCCCTTATTTTGGCATTCAAGGTCATAGAATTCGGTGCCAATCGAGAGCCAGTGTATGACTTCCTATTAGTGATTTATAGTAACCAAGACCCTATCTCACACCGTTACTGAGATACAGCGACTTATTGTCCAAAAATGGCAAAGTTTGCTCACCCCCTTTTCATTTAGTGCTCTCGTATGGGGTGACCCCCTTCGAATTTATGGAAAAGCTTTACGGTTCCTGAAACTAGAGTCTTCCAGGCAGCTGACGGTGAAGATTTGGTGATCCTAGTTTGGATCGTTTTTGACTGATCCACTTGTGTGACTGACAGACAGATGGACGGACAGAATTGCGATGGTTAAGACGTGCTGAAAGCAGTAGCTGCTTTCGCGCGTAAAAACTCGACCGTCTCGCATCGTTGTGCTGTGTTTGCAGGAAGGTGTAAAAGTTAAGCTATCCCCAGAAATGTGTGGAAGTGTTCATTTTGGGCATTTTTTGTGGCTACAATGTTAAAACTTCAACAGTTTGTCATCGGTGAACCAGATAATGTTTGCCATTGACACAGGAAGCTATTCAACAAGTCTGTCAGCGCCGGTTGCGACAACCCAGTTTGTACTTACGGCACACTATGACGTCAGCATTACGTTACAACTAGCAAAGAATATTTAACTAACAGTCATATTTCGTCCAAATATTTTGAATTAGTATTTCTTCAGCTACATCTGGTAAAAAATACATGTAAATTGATCATCATTTGACTGAGTTATAAAAAAACTAAAAGGGTGCCTTTTTTATGAAACGCCATGTAGTTTGTCTCTCTAGTTTGATTAGTGAACTCACTTGGTTGCTACTTGTCGGTTTGTCTGCGAACATTTAAGACCTAACTCAAGACTTGGCTGTTCTTTGCCTCTTTCCCATAGCTGACTGTACAGTGACTGAGGTCAGGTAGACATTTTTCACTTCAAATTGTATGGTATTGTATTTATTGTATTGGCTGATAGACATGAGTGTAACAGATTGTGTGTTGAACTGTATTGTGTACATCAGGGTAATAGAATTCCGGACGTGTACAAGTTTCATGCGCTGATAACGACATACGAAGTGATAATAACTGATCTGGAGGAGCTGAGTGCGATCGACTGGCGCGTTGCCATCATTGATGAGGCACATCGCTTGAAGAACAGGAACTGCAAACTTCTCCAAGGTCTCACCTGCTTCGAAATGGTTAGTGATTGGTTTGGAATTTTAAAAATTATTCTTTGAGCTGAGTCGAATGTCCAGATGCTGTTGGTTGCATGGCAGGAAGGGCACCTGGAATATCTATACTCGATTCTATTTATTTTATTTCATTTTTTGATTTAACGTTGGTTTTTACCGGAGATGTGCAGACTGCGGATACATCAGTCCGCGGATGCAGTTTCGCGGAATTTTTGCAGATGCGGATGGACACTGCTTTGTGACTAGTGTATTTTCCTAATAAACATTAACAGAAAAAGCCCAGCTATTGTGATTAGCTGTAAACTGCTTTACGATTTTGGGTTAGCTCTCAGTGTGCTACCAAACTTGGTTCGATTTTTATATCTCCATTGTCTACCGCAATATCCCTTAAGCACACAGGGGTTAATTTGTAGTTACTTTTGCGAGACCAGTTTAAGAATAAGTGAAAATAGTAATAGCAGAAGTTCCATTATGGTTCCTGCTACTACCGTTGTTTGCTTGATATTAAAAGATAACCTTTAGGTACCTGGTTTAATTTGTAGTAACTTTTGCAAGTAGTAATATCAGTAGCTTATTAGTGTATCTGCTGCTACTGTTTCCGTGATGTTGTTCAAGCAGTTTTTGCTAACCGACTCCCCCCAGTCCTCCAATAGACAGCATTATGGCATTGATGACTGGAGGATAACAGGAAAGATTATTAGAACTGCCATTACCATTACATATGCACAATTATAGTTGGCAGTTCATACAGTTTTAGGTTTGGGTCATTTTGTTTTTGTGTTTTTGTTTTGTTTTTATGTGTATGTGCAGTTTTGTTTGCAAAGGCCTTCCCCGAAATTTCCTATTCTGTGTCGGGCAGGATGTTAGACCCTACTCACTCACTCACTCTGCTAACCGACAGTTTTCTATGCTTCATTGTGAACAGTATGTGCTCTGTTTGAAGAATAGCTGCAGGCATCAGATTGTTTGTTGGAAGAATTAAATTCTGTGTTTGCATGAAGGAGCATCGTGTGCTGTTGACGGGAACGCCGCTGCAGAACAACGTAGATGAGCTGTTCAGTTTGCTGAGTTTCCTGGAGCCTCGTCAGTTCAGCTCGTCCGAGGCTTTCATGGCCGAGTTTGGACGCCTTGAGACTGAGTCACAGGTCGACAAACTGAAAGCGGTATGTTGTCCGTGTATTAACTCCTGGAAATTTGTGTATTTTGTTCGGTTCATTTAGTGCATTTTACGCGCAAAAGCAGCTACTGCTTTCAGCATATCTTAGCCATCGCAATTCTGTCTGTCCGTCTGTCACACGGGTGGATCAGTCAAAAACGCTGCAAGCTAGGATTACGAAATCTTTACCGTCAGCTGCCTGGAAGACTCTAGTTTCAGGAACCGTAAAGCTTTTTCAAAAATTCGAACGGGGTCACCCTGAACAAGGGCTCTAAATGAGAGGGGATGGGAAAAATTTGCGAGTTTTAGCCAATAAGTCGCTGTATCTCAATAACGGTGTGAGATAGGGCCTAGGTTACTATTAATCACTAATAGGAAGTCATACACTGGCTTTCGATTGCCACTGAGATCGATGACCTTGGATGACCTTGAACATTAAAATAAGGTTTTTTTGTGGGTTTTTTTGGCAATTTTGGGCTGCAACAAGTCTATCATTCACAAGGTGGTGCCACGGAACTATCGTTATGGGACCCAAATAGAGAATTTGGTATTTGTATGTTAACTTAGCGTGAACACCCCAATTTTCAGCTAAACTACTTAACAGGAACTGCTATAGGCTTTCGTGCATCTCGTGAGCATTAGCTCAAATTTCTTGTTACAGAGGTGCCAAAATTAATGATTGATGCAGGTGATCTTTACAGTTTTTAATGATTACTTACATTTTTATTATCAAATTTTTGATTAAATGCAGATCACTAAGAAAGCATTTTATAGTAGACACAATGATGTATATCTAACAAATAATAATCATTTTCTGCGGAGAACGTGGATGTTTCAGACTGTTTATAAGACTATAACACAAACGCTTAGAATTACTGCTGTGTTGCATTTGCGAAAGCAGTTAGCTCAGTATTTTTGTAAGGTTGCTAAACATATAAACATGCATTTTTAGATCAACCAATACATATGTGAAGCATAATGTGTGCAGATATTTTTTTTGTGTTGTGAGTTTTACAATATCTTGAAGTTATGCATTTTTCTTTGTTATATGATGAGACTGAGATTTTTCAATTACTAGTGAATTAGAACATTGCTGTATTAAATGGTGTTTTGCCAGTATGAATGGAACGTGTGATGCTGCTTGTTTGTGTAGCTGTTAAAACCGATGATGCTTCGCCGACTGAAGGAAGACGTGGAAAAGACTCTGGCGTCAAAGGAGGAAACTATAATTGAAGTTGAGCTGACAAATATTCAGAAGAAATACTACCGAGCTATCCTGGAGCGAAATTTTACGTTCCTGGCCAAGGGAGGAACATACACAAATTTTCCAAACCTCATGAACACGATGATGGAACTTCGCAAGTGTTGCAACCATCCGTATCTTATCAATGGTACCCATCGTGTTTTATTGCTGCTGTGGCTTTTGTTTGCGTCGAGTCATTTTGTAAAGTTTCGAGTCTGTGTCAGAATTATCATGTGATATATGTTTACTGTGCAGTTTTTTGTTAGTTTTTTGGCAGACCATTGAGCTCACTTTACATTGAGTCGATAGAAGTGCTTCATCATGACGCATTGCATACCTTAATGTTGACATTGGCATATCGGTGTTAGCTTCAGGCCCGTCGAGGGGTAGGGTATTAGGGGGGAGTAAGTTATCTTGGGCCCCACGACGTTTTTGGGACCCCGCTTTGGCTCGGAAATATGAAGTGCACCAGAATGTGCCACTTTAGAAAGAAAAATTTTTAAAAATTTTTCTTTATAGTGGCCCCGTGAGAATGTTTTTTCAGGCCTTGCTGTGGCTCTTAATGGGCTTCGTTAGCTGAGTTCTATCCTCGTTGTTCATGTTATCACAAGCGCCCACAGTTTTCCGCAGGCTGCAGAATTTCGAGCCAAGCCACGGAATTTGCCCTTTTCTGTGGAATTTTGATTTTGCCGCGGAATGTTGCAGAAGTTAAGAAATGATCGATGATTAGTACGATCATCGGCTTGCTAATGGAGAAAAATCAAACTGAACTGCCTAAAACTGCGTCCCTATTAAGAATTACCATCATATACGGCACAATTGTAAATAATCACAATGCAACTAATTGACAAATTGCACTTTTGGAAAGAAAAAAGATTGATAATTTTTTGTATGTTGCTAGCATAACTGAGTGCCACGCCAGCAGTTGAAAACTGAAGTTTTTTAACAGAATGAAGCTTAGTTTTCTCACAAATGGAAGGCCACGGTAATTGAGATAATTTACCGCGGTGAGCCATGGAATTTTGCAAACTGGTCCGTAGGATTTGGCAAAATTTTCCACGGAAAACTGTGGGCCCTAGTCATCACTGTTTTTGTTGCAGGTGCCGAGGAGAAAATACTGGAGGATGCTAAGGCTACTGGTTCGCTTGATGCGGAGAGGCTTTTCAGCTTGTTGGTTCAGTCATCCGGCAAACTGGTCCTGGTTGACAAGTTGCTGCCGAAGCTGAAAGCAGACGGCCACAAGATTCTCATCTTCTCGCAGATGATTCGTGTTCTCGACATAATCGAAGATTACCTCATCCACAGACGGTGTGTCATTGTCTGCTTGCTGTATAGGCGTCTGTCTGCGATCCGTTGGGTTCTGACTCTGTGGGCTCTGTGCAGTCTGCGGTCAGCATTGTCATTATGTGTTTTAAAAAAGTAGATGGAACAGAAAGTCGCAATTTTCCATTGGACATTGCGATCGAGAAGGTTACGGGTGCTTGAAATATTAACTTTGTCTCTAAATTTCTCTAAAAAGAAGTTTTTCAGTCCCGCATTTTGCATTTTTGAATGAAAATTTTCTGACAAAAAGATTTTCTGACAGCCAGAAGTTTAGGAGGTCAGTGTCTTCCCTGGTCCCCTGGTTACAATGCCACCGTCTACAGTTGTGATATGTATGTGATATGTTTGTTACATGAAATGGATCTGTGTGAACATTCTGAATTCTTACAGCCAGTTACGAGCGTAAGTTTGTAAATGATTCGATCTCGATTACTTATTTTGAATAGATCTTGTGTACTTGGTGTAATGTTCCGTATGAAGTCAGTACTTTCTGTTTGTTCAGCTACCTGTACGAGCGGATTGACGGACGGATTCGTGGGAACCTGCGGCAGGAAGCCATTGATCGGTTCTGTCGGCCGGACTCTGACCGGTTTGTGTTTCTGCTGTGCACGCGAGCTGGAGGTCTAGGGATCAACCTCACAGCAGCTGACACTGTCATCATCTTTGACTCGGACTGGAATCCACAGAACGACATTCAGGTTTGTTGCTTCAGATGTTCTGCATTTGTTGCATGGTTTTCTGGTTGTGCTGGGTTTTTTTGGTGAAATGCAAACTTTTTCTAATGATCCTTGTTGGCTCAAGTACTGGGTGATATATGATGTCCATGGAACCGGGCAGGAGAAGAACTTATGGCAGGTGTCAACGATGATAACCAAGTTTTTGGTGCATGCCTAATCTTATTTTTCTAACTTTAGCAGGTTATTGCATAAGCAGTCAGCTCAGTGCTAATTAAACTTTTGCTGTTCTACATTGTGTCCCAAAAAAACATCCCCGACATTTTCGACTGTAGCGTGAAAACCAATTATCAATTTTTGATAATTTTTGGCATAAAAATTCCTGACACAACTTGCCGTCAAACGACCATTTAGTTCCCCACCTCACCCAACGTTTGTTTCTGCACTACGTGGGGAAAATACAACCAGCGAAATATCACTTTTTTATCCAGTGCGATATGATTGCTTAATTAACGTAACGCGTAGAAAACACATTTTGTTCACATTTCTGACGCTATGGCTGACATTTCATCCAGTTGTCCATTTTTCAACTGCCTGTAGTAAAATTGCTTGCAGTGTTGGCTTACTATGCGAACACAGGCAAGGAG
>Ga0209671_1001235_pt1 | contig 20719 bp, 13 predicted proteins | sample WorMetHERISLAND2_2_FD_187401 | JGI IMG/M metagenome (GOLD analysis project Ga0209671, IMG submission 187401) | Marine gutless worms symbiont microbial communities from Max Planck institute for Marine Microbiology, Germany - Olavius geniculatus... | ecosystem: Host-associated > Annelida >... | reverse complement strand
GCATAGCCCGGCCTGAAAATAGGGAGAGGTGAAAACAGCGTGCAATTATCTTTTGCGGGAGCCGAGTTATAGTCAATTTTGTCCCAAAATTCGTTGCCATAGCAATGGGGGTCGGCAAGGGAGAAATTTGAATGACATCATCGGATAGCGCGGGCCCAAAAATAAAGAGGTAGGTGCAAACAGGGAGCAAGTATCTTTCATGGGGGGCGAGATATAGTCAATTTAGTCAATTTTGTCCCAAAATTCGTTGCCATCTCAACAGGGGTTGGCAGGGGAGAAATTTTAATGACATCATTGGATAGCCCAGGTCCAAAAATAGGGGGTAGATGCAAACAGCGTGCAATTATTTTTTACGGGGATCGAGTTTTACCGCTGTGAAATCTCCATTGGCTGTAATGCAAAATTTGGCAACTTTTGAATGGTTGCTATGGCAACAGGAGTTGATAGGGGGTAAATTTAAATAACATCGTAAGATTGCCCAACCCCAAAAATAGGGGGGTAGGTAAACACAGCATGCAATTATCTTTTACGGGGACCGAGTTATACTGCTTTGAAGTCCCCGTAGGCCGTAATGCAAAATTTTTTAAAATCTGGGTAAAATAGGAGAAGGAGTTGTCAGATTTTTATCCGGAACAAACTCGATCTTACTTTTTGGGCCTCGAATCACTGTGCAAAATTTCATCAAAATCGAATCAAAATTGCGGCTGTAGGAGTGTTTAAAGACAGAATGACAGTGTGACAGAAGTGATTTTGTAACCTGTCCCTTGCTATGCTATAGCAATGGGACAGATAAAAATTGGAATTTTGAGCACCCATAATCTTTTCTGTCAGAAATTTGCAGTTGTCTTCCTTAAATTCTTGACCCACGATGTCGCTGGTACTTTCTGCTGGTATGCAGCATCTATTGTGAGTACCAGTGTCTTGCATTGTGGTCCATCGTATTGAGGTGTCTGGGTGGGGTGACTGGTGGTCTTTGCCATCACTGCTGGATCAAGGTCGTTGGGAGCCCTGCCAAGGCTCGTCTCTTATCTGGTGGTGGTTCAGCTCAGTTGGTAATGAAATAATTATTTAAGTAGCATTTTGAAGAACTTTGTAGCTTGTAGTCAGGACGTTTTGTCGTAGACAACTGTAGGGCCTAAATACGATGTTTTGCCATTTTTCCTTCAATATGGTGGCTTGTTAGAACGTTGAACTTACAATCATGAGGTCATGGGTTTAACTTCCAGTTGAGTTGTAGCTCATATTGGTAACTCATCCCAGAACTACAAAGCGTCACCTGCCATAGTCTATGGAATCACAGTGTTACCTGCCACCCACTGTTACCTGCCGACAAAGTGAACGTGTTTCACCTTAACTCCAGCCAGACAGAGCGATACTCGATTTATCTACGCCAAAGGGATAGAAGGCTGAGTTGGCCTTGCTCTTGGTGGTTGGTTAGGCCATATACCGAGATGGTTTACCCGTCTGCAGACACCTTTGACCTTTTAACCTTTATATAAATGTGTGTACTGTATAAGTGCGTGATTATAATGTATCTGAATGGCTGTAGGATGCCTATGCACTGGGGGAAATACTGATCGGTTCGAGGGAGACAGGTTACACAGCTCGTGAGGGAGTTCCTCTGGGCGTGGCAGAGTACGCGTTCATGTTCACACTCAAGACTCCCACCAGAATGTTCCACCTATCTGCCAAGACGGCCGAGGAGCGGTCCAGCTGGCTGGAAGCATTACGGGCCGTAATTGCGTCGCCTCTACCACCCGTCCTTCGGATGCGTCTGGAAAGACAGTACAGTGACTCAAAAGCCTAGATCTACCATAGACTCATAAATGCTATACATAGGCTATAGGAGTCTCTAGACTGTGTGACTGGCTGCTTTGCAAAGTAATTTTTATAGGCCTATAACATATTGAGGGAAAATGGGAAAACATCATATCTACAGGTCATTCTCTTGCAAAACATTCTAACTGCAATGTTCTTCAGAATGCTTATATCATTGTAAAATGGAATATAGCAAGCAAATGCATATCATATTTTTAACAAACTGTATAAAACAGCATTAAAGACACTGGATAAATCCATCATGTAAAAGTTTTTCTTGCAACTTTCTCAAACTTTTATTAAAAACAGGATTTCTTGCCATTGTGCCCTCAATGTGATTGTGTCTTACCTGCTGTTTAGCCACCAGTGGGAGGAGAGTTCTGCACTTGGGTCACACTAGACATGCGCTGCTGAAGAATTTAGTAAAAGAAATGTCCAAAAGTTGTATTTTTGGGACATGCTGTGGGTCGCAAATGCAAGTAGGCCTAATAGCCTAGTTGAACCAGGGACGTTTTAAGGAGGGCCCATGGGGATGGGCTTGCACCGTGAACACTTTTGAGATGTACCTACGTCTAAATTTTATGCCTAGGCCCGCTTTCCACGTTTCTGAACTACGGTAACCCCCTGAACGATGATTGCTAATAATGTGTTTCATTTGATATGTACTGCAATGTAGCAGAAAATACTGCAGGGTGAACATATTGAGTGTGATATTGAGATTATTGACTGGGCTATTATTATGACTGAGTTATTTTTTGCTGTTGTTTGGTAACTAACTTAATTGTTTTAAGTTGAAACGATGGATTGTTTTATCCGTTGATTTGACTGTTGAATTACTGAATGTTTTTCAAAACTAATCAGTTTTATGCATTTTTTAATAACATGCTTGTGCATTTTCTGGTTATTGCTGATTATTGTAAACTCAGAGGTGCTATTGCAAAGGTGGTATTTTTCTTATCATCATATTCTGTTATGGATTCATTTTGTTAAGACTATGTAGCAACATTGATATCAGAGGGTGTTGTGGATGGAATTTATCTGTTTATAATTGTGCTTTGTTCTTTAAAATTTTGATTAATATTTAGTGGCATTGTGGGTTAAAAAAGTTGAACAGTGTGCAAGAAGTTGCAGTTTTCGAATAGACATTGTAAAATTTCTGACAGAGCAGATGAGGCCTATGGGTGCTTAAAAGTTCAGTGTTTAATTGCTTTAAAATTTTCCTAAAAATGAGGGATTTGCAGCTTAAAATTTTGTATTTTTGGAAGAAAATATCTGCGGCTTTAACCAAACCAATAATTTGCCGTATTAGAGAAACTTGAAAGGGTGCAAGATAGGGCCAAGGTTGGCCTAGAGCCTTTACAGACAACATATATGATCCATCATTCCAACATTACATTTTCTTAGAAATTGTAAAGATGTAGACCTATTAAAGATACGTTTTTATCTCGGGTTTATTCTTGTAAACCGCTGCTTGTTTTTGCAGAGTTGTTCTTTTTTCACTTACTTGTACTTGAAGATGATGCGCTCTGTAGCTTTTGCTTTATATCGGGGCTCAAAGTGGGACAGCATGGTCCGCTATGGCATACTGGCACTTCCTTGGCTGACTGGAAAGCATACCAGCACTACTTTTCTGAGAAAAGACATACCGGTATGCTTGTAGTCCGTTTTATGAGATTTAGGCAACTGGTCGCTGATCTTTGCATCGATTAGTGGCCAAAATAGCGCTAGGTTGATGAGAGGAAGGGGAGGAAGGCAAAGCTACCATATCGGCTAGAGCTGTCAAAGCGTTAATTTTTTAAAAATGCATTAACGCACTGCATTAATTTTTTAACGCGTTATTAATGCAGCCAGGCCCGTTGAGAGGGAGAGTAGGGAGGGTAAGTTATCCCAGGCCCTGCGACGTTTGGGGGCTCCGCCTATAGAATATGGACAGTTAGAAACACATGTTAAATCTATTAGCCTGTCGTTGAAATAATTATTTTACAGTTGTGATGGAACGGCAACTACAGTTTAGTTACTTGAATTCATTTGATTGTCAAATAACCACAGTTTAACGGAATATTGGAACTTTTGCTTCACGTAATTTAGTAAATTAACATAAATTTACGTATGTGTGTTAATTTTTTTGACACGCGTTAATTTTTTTAATGTGCGTTAATACGCATTAATGCGTTAATTAATGCCTTAATTTGACAGCTCTAATATCGGCACTTATTTTTCCCACTTCAAGCTCTGCTTTATATGCCCATCTGACAGATGGCTGTGATTTTGATTGCTTGATGTATTGATTGAGTGATATTAAAATAATAGATAGAGGGTTAGGTTTTAACAATCTACCGTGTATAATGTGAGTTGAAACGTACAAGTTTCATTTAAATGAGAGGGGGGTGGAAAAAATTGCGATTTTCAGCCTATACGGCGTTGTCTGAGCGAGACAGGTGACGCCCTCTGGTGAGTACAAGCAAAACACTATATAATTTGCCTTCCGTCGTCTGGCGCCCTATGGCGACTGACTTAGACTTTGTTTTTCTGGGCTTTCAAACATGCACCGCTGTTGCGCGTTCCCGTTTGCGTTAGCAGTGCTTTTCTTGTAATACAGTGCAATACATCCGACGGACTATAACTATATAGGTCCGTACAGTTTGACGTTCACTCGCGTACTATATGCTACATGCTATGTTAATGCAGAGGCTGCTGCTGCTACTGCGCACTAGGCCTATAGGCTATAGTTATGCTAGGCCTACATGTACATGCATATCGTTACAATTATCAGTGCATTTGAGTGTGAGTGAGATTGTGGGCTATAAATTAATAGGAGGTCGTACACGCTTGTGATTGGCACCGAAAGCAATGCCCTTGGATGACCTTTAACACCAAAATAGAGTTTTATTTTTTTGTGATTGTGGCAGGCAGTACATTATTTTATTTCAAGAGTGAATGGCATCGAAATGGTTAATGATAGACCAGGACAATCTATACACATGAAATTTTCAACATTAAACGTAGATTTCAACAGTCGAAGTCTCCACCCCTCAGTTCAAGGAGGCTGGCGCATGCTGGTGTTAAAAGGCGGTACCTCCCTCGATCCCTCTTAAGAAGTCGTTTTTTACCGCTGTCAGCTCGTCTAGTGTGAAAACGGTTGCAAATACACATAGACTTGCTGCTTACCGTAACAAAAACTGCCAACGGGATTTTAAAAGGTACTAACTTTGGTGACCTTGAACGATCTTAAACGCCCAAAATACAGAGTTTCGGCGCAATTCATTCTCAAATGTGTGCCGCAGTCAATAATCGCAAATTAACACGAAAACTCTGCAACCGTTTTCACGCTACACGAGCCAATAGCGGCAAAATAATACCTTTTTACGGAATTGCCCCTCTTTTACGCCCTCCAAAATGGCTGAAGATAAACCAAGACAACTTGCGAACAGGAACTACTTCTGTAGGTTGTCTCGTGAGCATTAGCTCAAATTTCTTCTTCTTGTCCAAGCCAATTTGTTTACATACTTACGATCTCGAGTGAGTGTTATTGTTTACATTCGGCACAGCAAACGAAAACAAATGGCGGATGATGTGATCGGTAAAGGTTTTTGCAACAACTATTCCAACTACGTCGTCGATGATGACGTTTGCCAGCGTTCGGACGAGTTTATTGGTCGAACTGTTTGGAGAATTGGCGGCGACGATTCTCCGATTGACGACGAAAGCGTGGGCGAACTTGCGTCCAGTACTTCGCTACAATCCATGTTGTCTGCGATCATTGAAGAACGCAATCGAGATCACCAGCTGTCTTCCTACCAGGACATCTCCGACGGTCAGCAAATCTTTGCGTAATGCTGAGTTGTCGGAATTTAGAATAATTTAGCTGTGCAGCGATTTATACTTTCGTTGACAGTGATAGTGGTACGTAATTAATTAATAATTAGTGTGCATTGGCTATATGCCTGTCAAGTGTCTCCGTCTGAGTGTTATAAATAAGTATATTTGGCGCTGGTCCGATATAGGATACTCTGATCTAAGCAATATGACATACCTCAGCAGTCTCACAATGATGTTTCTTAGTTGTTTTTATGTTTTTTTTGCATGAACGTTTTGGGTTAGGATTAGGGTTAGAGGTGTGGGTTAGGGATACGGTTTGTGTTAGGGGATAGCGTTAGGGTCAGGTTTGAGGTTAGGGTTAGGTTGATCTTGTTTATTTTCACAACCGTTATCAAAAACGTAAACAGAAAATGGCTGCCATATTACCGTTGTGTTGCAATTTTTTAATAAAGTGCTGAAGGTTTATGAAGTCGATAAATTTCAAAATAGCTGCATGTTTTACCATTAAAACTTTAAAACTGAATGTAACGATTCATGATGAGTCTGCTGAGGTACATCATGTATTGTTTAAATCCTATTTTGGACCGGCACTGTTAATCTTAGTAGCAGTCTCTAGAAGTGTGTCCATTAGACAAAGTATCATGTAATGCATTTCTTGCGATTATAACAGTTAATTTTATACGTTTGACTGTTGATGAAGTTTGCTGTTGCATGTAGATGCTGACGAGGAGTTCGTGGTATTTTCTCGCAACAGTTTCTGGACCAGCTTGTTTGTCAGACACTTCTTAGAAGTTGCCGATGACGTGCTTAGAGATGACATGCTTTTTTATGTTCGGAAATTCCAGACGAAGTCAAAGTCCAAAAGGCAACAGGTAAGCTTGCTTCATGAGTGTTGTTAGTATTATTTGCAGTGCATAAAGTGGGACAGTATTAGGGTTGTTAAACGAAGTTCGGATTTGTGAACTTCGAATTTCAAGTTTGAATTTGCCTTCGATGTTGGAATCCAAGCATGAATAATTAGACGCAGACGGTTTGCCTTGAAAGTGGAGCACTCTGGTGCACTGTGTGATGATTTCTTTGTTCTCTGCTGGCCGTCAATTCAATCGACGCCCGCCGAGTGTTTGCTTACCTCTCCTCTCCCCTCCCCTCTCTGTATACCGCGATGGCATTCAATTACTCTCCATCTTGCACTGCATCCCTGGCGCGTGTTGTATACTGATGCAAGCTATCAAAGTGACAAATCTTGGTGGCCCAGACACAGAGCAGACATCAATCGATGACGCAATAGACATGGCTTGATGTCCTGGCTGATTGCACTGTTGATAGACTGCTTCCTGGTGTGTGGTGTGCATGCTGTGACTTTCATCCCGCCCCACATTGCAGACATCAAATGCAAATTGCTTAAGCTTCTCCACAAATATATAAATGAAGTTCGAATTTAATCCGGATTTTAGCAGTCGAAATTCGAATTTGGAAAAAAAACGAATTTAACATTCCTAGACAGTATGGGCTGCTGTGGCACAACAGCACTTCTTTGTCTACCTAAAAGGCATATCACCACTTCTTTTGTGAGCTCTACAAAATAATATGTTAATGCTAGAGCTGTCAAAGCGTTAATTTTTAAAATGTGTTAACACACTGCGTTAATTTTTTAACGTGTTAATTTTTTAACGCATTAATTAACGCGTTATTGATGCACCAAGGCTCGTCAAAAGGGAGAGTAGGGGGTAAGTTACCCCGGGCCCTGCGACATCTAGGGGGCCTTGCCTGTAGAGTATAGAAAGTTAGAAACTCATTTTTGAATGTATAATCAACAATAACTGATGTCATAGCTAGCGTAGAAATCTATTAGCCTGTCGTCGGAATAATTATTTATTTACAGTAGTGATGAATGGCAACTACAGTTTATTTACTTAAATTCATTTGATTGTCAAATAACCACAGTTTAACGGAATATTGGAACTTTTTCTTCACAGAATTTAGTAAATTAACATAAATTTACCTATGTGCGATAATTTTTAATGCGTGTTAATTTATTAACACATTAACGCATTAATTAACACGTTAATTTGAAAGCTGTAGTTGATGCACAAGATCTGCAACCATATTTTGTTAGATCTCTCACCGTCATTCATTTTTATTCCATTTCAGGTTTTGAGATCTTTCAAAATAATATGTTTCAAAATACTATGAAATAATATATTTTGAGACTATCAAAATTAATTGATTAATTTTGATTAATTTTTCGACATAATTTGATTAAAATATTAATCAGTAGCAGATTTAGTAGCTAGTTATAAAACTGTGCTACAAGAGATGATGATGATGGTGGTGATGATGCTGATGTTGATGACTGTGTATTCGTGGTGTTTCAGCCAGACGTTGAAGTTTATCGCCGGTCTTCCCCGAGTCAGCCATCTTTGGATGACATTGAGATAGACTGGGAGGAGACGGTTTATTTAAATCTCATATTGCAACATGTCAGTACTGCCACTTGTCATCTGTTCTTATTACTCGGTTTTTTATGATATGGGTATTTCTTAGAGTTGTGACATTGTTAGCTGGTGAGTGGAGGTTTAGCGTATGGGCAAGCTGCATAAAAATAACCAAAAACGTCACCACTGGATGCAGTCTTCAAGCTTTAAATGCCTAGAAACGCATTTTTGTGGCCACTTTGCTGTGGAGCTTACTGGGGAGCTTACAGCGCTTCTCCAGACGTTCTGCACTACATAGTTTTGAAACCTCTAATTTTTTTTTGTAATTTCTGAAATTTGAAACTGCTGGTGCTAACTGATTGTGGCTTTGTTTGCAGTTTGAATATTACGTCACCTGCGCAGTGTGCAGTCGCACCGGTGAAAAGGAACTTCAGATTTTGAAAAAATTTACTCAGGTATAATCTCTGTATTTGTGGGATGGGGCTGGTTTATTTTGTACTTCAAGTCTCAAAGGCACCATTTTTGTCTTGCCATAACCTTGCACTCTGCAATGGAAACCCAGCTCAGTTTGGTCAAGTATTTTCATGAAAATATGTGTGCTATACTTTTACTTGTAAACCAAAAAAAATCTTTAAAAATAAACAGGGAACATCACTGTTAGGTAATATAGTTATTAAATGTCGTGTTATAACTATAACTTGACGCTGTTATGAGAGATTTGATTACTTGGATTTTTTAGCGAGTTTATGCATCTCCAAGCCGTCGGAAGATGGATCGCAAAGGAACGGAGGAGGAGATTACATATCCCAACATTTTCTTCACGATCGATAACTTTGAGGAGGTTCGTAAAATGTCACATGATATTCGTATATTTCTTACGTTTTGTTGTATCCTTTGAATTGACATATTTTCAGTACATTTTAGTTTCATTTGTTCAGTGGTTAGACATGGCTGGTTGCAGGAAGGGTCTGTAGAAGGCCTTGCTGTGTCAATTTTTATGATAAGTTTGCCTTTAGTGACTGGTCTAACCTGGAGTAACTTTCGATAAGAGTAGGAATTACGTTGTTGTGGACTGAGAGAAACATGAAGTGAAAGTAAGTAAGAGTAGGTAATGATTATATTTTTTAAAACAGATAACTTTATAAGAATTAATTATTAATTAAATAGGCCTATAAATTTCTATTAAAAGCTAACAATGACAGTTACCAAAGAAAAGACGTTTTTGTTGTTTAACGGTTTTTTAGTTATTGTGCTATAATCTTTCACAGATGCATGGAGACAATTAATGAGTATTTTGAACCCTGTCTTGTAGACAGATGTAGATTTTTTTTTGGAAAAATAACAGATGATTGAGATGATTTTAGAAGCTTGCCATGATATCGCTGTATCTATTTTGCACAATGTTAACTTTTTATTTACATGACTTTAATCGATGTTAACAATCATAGTTTTCTTTGTCATTAAAATTTGTAAAAAAATAATTAATTGTGCAATTAATTTCCGATTTTCACAGCTCTGAAATTGGCGATTTTTTACTGTTTGGTGCATCTTTGGTTAATGGTCACAGTGAGGCACAGCATCATATACAATAGGCCTAACGTTGTGTTCATTTGGCTGAGTTCGAGTGTTAATATGGCACCGATGTCTTTTGCATGCAGGCGTTCGCTGATCAGATTGTACGTGACAGTGAGATGGTCTGTGTGGAACTCGTAGCCAAGGACCGGCATGGGAAATTCCAGGGTGTTATTTTTGTTGGCTCTATCAATTACGATGCGCTGAAACGAGTTTATGACACCAGGGTCGGTATTATTATCCCATTAACTCTGGTCATTTATCTAACTGTAACAGTTTGAAATACTCGGTAGATGCTTTTTATGCTGAGAATTGTACAAATTGTCTTTGAGATGAATTGTGTCTTAGTTGACTTTCACTGTTTTGGTGCCTTTTCAAAATACTCAAGAGATTGTTTGTACAAACAAGACGCCAAGAGGACGTGTTTGGACTTTTTGCTGTGTTTGATATACTAATGCATCAGATATTCAGTTAACCCACTGGAAGATAAAATGTCACTTTTCTTGTGCATTTCACAAGAGTACAGTATTAGTGTAGTAACCCTTTGTATTCAGTGTCACTGGCTGTTTGCTGGCAGGCCAGCTTGTCTCGTATACAGCACAGCGAATGTCTTTGGGTTGATTCCGTGTTTAACCCTAAAGGCCTGTTCATAGTGACTGATCAGACTGAATTCATTTGGTAGAGTTGGGTCGGATCAGTCGCTGTAAACAGGGTTTGACTTTAACCTTAAGCTTTCGTATTCACTGTCACTGCTGTTTGCTGGCAGGCCAGCTTGTCTCATTGTATGGCGCAGCGAATGTTTCTGGGCTGTTTGGTGATGTTTAAGCCTAAAGCCCTGTTCATATCAAGTTATTGATCGATCTTATAATTCAGTAGAGTTGAGTTGGATTGGTCACTGTAAACAGTCTTAATCTTCTGTATTCATCACTGTTATTGGATGTATGCCGGCAGGCCAGCTTGTCTCATCGTATGGCGCAGCGAATGTCTCTGGAGGCATGGTTTCGTGATCACAAGCGCATTGAGTTTGTCACGATGCGGGGGCCACAGGGCAAAGGTCGGGCCGAGATGGCCGTCAGTCGCGTTAAAGGCTCCGGGCCTGAGACCCCGTGCCAGACACCGACTGCGGAAAACTTCCCAGTTGATGATTTCGAAGAGGTCGGTAACTGTCTAGTCTAATCCACTGCGCCAGCTACTTGGAGTAAATTGGCCTGAGCTTAATTAGATATATACCACATCATCTTGTACAGTATTTTCATGTGCATGGTTAAAACACTGTTCATTCATGCGTAATCTTTTTTTTATGCGAGACGGCATGTAGTGCTTCGCACGTCTTAGCTATTGTCTGGACGTCCGTCCGTTTGTCCGCCCGTCTGTCACACTGTGCTGTTGTGTCAAAACGGTGCAAGCTAGGATCACGAAATCTTCACTGTGGGCTGCCCCAAGGAGTCTCGTTTTTATGACAAAATTTTGTGCTCCTGGTGAGGGGGTTCCCCTCGAACGAGGGCGTAAAAGAGGGGTACCCCCATAAAAAGATATTATTTTGCCGCTGTTGGCTCGTGTAGCGTGAAAACGGTTGCCGATAGGCACAGACACGCTGCTTATCATAACAGGTAATGGTGACAAACTTTTTAAAGATGTCAGCATCAATGACACTGAATGACCTTGAACCCCCAACAATTTAAAAAGTTTTTTTGCAATTTTTGACTGCAGCGCAGATTTTAAGAGTGAATTGCGACGAAATGGATGGAGAAAAACCAAGAAAACCTGCGAACAGGAATTGCTAGGCTATCACGCATCTCATGAGCTTTGCTCAAATTACTTGTTTTAATGATTTGCTGACTCTTACTGGTACTATTGATTGGACAGGTTGTGTAATGGTTCGGATGTCTTGACTCGACAGACTTTGATAGCTCAAAGGCTTAACTGTTAGTAGTTTCAGTAGTTGGTATGTCATTCATAGTGCAAGCAAAGTCTTTTTTTAAAAAGTGAATATAGCAACAAATTAGATGCATGAGAAGATCATCTTTGTTTAACAGCTGTGCTTTTGTATTGTGTGTCGTACCAATTCTAGTGCATGGCTCAACTGTGTCTATGGATTTTTTGTGCGGATTTTTCTGACTTTGCCTTTTAATTTCCCTTGATTTTTAGCTTGCATTTTTAGCAGGTTTGATAGTAATACTACTAGTGGTAGTAGTAGTAGTATTAGTAGTAATAGTAGTGATGTGGTTTATTCGTTAGAATGAGTACACCAATCGTCGGATGAGTGACCCTAGTGCCAGTTGGCAATACTTCCAGCACGGTAGTCTGAAGCGGACTGGAGTGCGCAAGTCGAGGTCGGAACTGGAAAACGTGGACTCGGTCAGCACTTCCGGTTGCAACGAGGTTGAAGCCGGAGACTTCGAAGATGGTAAAGACTTTTCTATTTTTCACAAATCTTAAATTTCATTATGTTCCAGTCAGTGGCGTCTTTGCAGAGGGGGAGCAGGGTGAGGACAACTTAAATTAAATTACCTAACTTAAATTTTCGTTTTTAGGAAAACTGTCGGATAATTTTTGTCTCAAAATTTTGGTCAAAAATGCAGAATTTGGACTGTAAACTCCCATTTTTGCGGAAATTGAGGAGCAGAATCAAAATTTTGAGGATCTGTAAAAATTCTTCTTCGTTGGAAATTTGCAGTGTCTGTCAGAAAATTTAAACTTCCTGACCCAATGACTTTTGTTATTCCACGCCACTGCTGGCTCCAGTTGTGACATCTTTTTGAATCAAAAATTAATACCAGATTACACTCAGTTAATGGCAATTGTTAGTTACTGTGTGCAATGCCTGAGGCATGTTTTTTTAAAAAAAATTTTCCTACGAGAATGTCATTTCTTGTGGATGTGTAAGATGCTCATTCTATGAGAATTCTATGCTAGTTGACATCGGGTTATTTGATGCTCAAATTTTCTAGCATGAATTCCCCTTGTCTGTCTGTGATGCAAGCATGTAGGTGGGGTTAACAAAATGTACCGTAGCAATGAAAATTTTTGCTTGCTAGGTTTATGGTGAAAGATGCATTTCTAGGCTAGCTGCTGGGAGAGTCTCATAGATGAGAAGGTAAAAGACATGTCTCTGATTAATGCTAGAATGTGTGATAAATACAATAAAACATCTTGTTATATAACTAGCTGCCCAAGTCAGCTAGCTCAGTCCTTTACCCTCCGCAGGATGGTAAAAGAAGTTTCAGCTCTTAGGCTGAGTAACAATAAACAGCACTGGTGAATGTGGACACTATAGCTGGCTATAATTCAGCAGTTGATTTACTTCATTTGACTCGATCCAAATTTGTTGTTGTTGTTGTTGTTGTAGTTGTTGTATTAGTGGTAACGCTGTGTGCACAGAGTTCCGGAGCAGTTCTGACCGCTATTCCAGTCTATTTGGCCTGCGGTCCTTCGGTCAGGCGTGGCATTGGTTTAAGGAGTCACGTCGTGCTAATTGTGTTGCTCTTCATTCGTTCCTTACATTCATCATGTTGCCGTGGCACCGCATCGTTGCCGGTATAGTAGTAGTCGTAATAGTAGTACCAGTAGTAATTGTAGTACTGATAATAGTAGTAGTTGCTGGTTTGGTTACTCTAACAAGACAAGAAATTTGAGCTAATGGTCACGAGACGCGCGAAAGTCTATAGCAAATTTTGATTCAGTAGTTTAGCTGAAAATTGGGGTGTTTACGCTAAGTTAATATACAAATACCAAATTTCTCTATCTGGATTGCATAACGATAGTTCCATGGTGCCACCTTGTGAATGATATAGATTTGTGTCGCAGCCCGAAATCGCCAAAAATAATCCACAAAACCCCGTATTTTGGCGTTCAAGGTCATTCAAGGTCACTGAATTCGGCGCCAATCGAAAGCCAGTGTACGACTTCCTATTAGTGATTAATAGTAACCTATGCCCTATCTCGCACCATTACTGAGATACAGTGACTTATTGGCCAAAAATCACTAATTTTACCTACCCCCTTCTCATTTAGTGCCATCGTTCGGGGTGACCCCCTTCGAATTTATGAAAAAGCTTTTCGGTTCTTGAAACTAGAGTCTTCCGGGCAGCCGACGGTGAAGATTTGGTGATTTTAGCTTGCACCACTTTTGACTGATCCACCCGTGTGACAGACAGACGGACGGACGGACAGACAGAATTGCGATGGCTAAGATGCGCTGAAAGCAGTTGCTGACTTTCGCGTGTAAAAAGCCCAGCTATTGCAAAGGGCGATGCTTGTGTGAAGGCCCGGTGCGAATGAAATCTAAGCTTACAATGATGTTTCATTTAGACTCGATGGTAAATTACACCTAGCGCCATATCCAGTGCATGAATTTCAATATTGGCTGAAAATCGCAAATTTTTCCTACCCTTCTCTCATTTAGCACCCTCGATCGGTTTGACCCCCTTCGAACTTATGGAAAAGCTTTACTGATCCTGAAACTAGAGTCTTCCAGGCAGCCGATGGTGAAGATTTGGGGATCCTAGCTTGCACTGGTGTTGTCGACAACCAAGAACTTCTGGGTAATTCCGGGACAGCATGAAGTGAACCACACCACCTGACGTTGAGATCGTTTTCCACCAACAACAGACGTCATCAGCAGATACTTTGGACGTCGAACAACAGCGGCAGAAGCTGGGATAATTTGAATTGACGGCAGCCATCGTCAGGCGTATGCTGGCTTGCCAAGCTGCTTGCTTTGCTGTAATAAAGAACGATTAAATGTATAGATAGTCAGCCATTTTATGTATATATGTGAGGGTAATTGACTTGACTAACTGTTACTGCATATTATTGTGTGGTTATTATAGTATATTGTCAATTTTGGCGTTTGTTGTCATAGCCATTAGCGGCTTGAATTGTAAGGTAAATCAGCTAGATAAACAGTTCATTTCTGGCCATATCATGGCAACCGGCCAAAGTCTGCAGTGTAATGTAATCACAGGTCACTATATGCCATTAGGGGGCCCCACGGGTAAGTTAGTGCCAAGTACATTGCGCTGGCAAAAGACGGCCCTACTCGGATGGGTGACTGTCGGCGGTCAGGTAAACCATCTCGGTGTATAACCAACGCCAAGGTAACTCCGCCTTCCATCCCTCTGGTGTAGGTAAATCGAGTACCGGCCGGTCTGGTTGGGGTTAAAGCGGGGCGCATTCACTTGTGTCGGGTGGCAGGTAACACTGTGTGATCCCATACGGCAGGTGACGCTTAGTAGCTTTGGGATGGGTTTCTTGTGATGAGCTATACTATTTAACGTTAAGTTTTACTGATGTGTTGATGTGTAGATTTACTGGACAGTCGGCAGGAGCCGGTTCTATCGTTTGAAGTGGTATGACTGCTTGGCTGTCGTCACTTCAGTCACAATTTTCTCTCATCTGCGTGTACCGGAACTGCCATAGATTAAAGAGGAAAAAAGCTGGAAAACAACATGGTAAAAGCGCTGTTCGAGGATAAAAAGTAACGTTTGCTTTTTTGTTGGGCATTAATAAATATCGGCGTCAGCTGCAGCAAATTGTAAACGTCACTTTTATCTGAAATCTTTGATTGGTTTTCTTAGTGCGACTTACATTTATTAATTATATACTTCAATTTTAGGACATGTTGTTTTGGAGGTTCATTTCTCCAAGTTTGAATTCTCTTAGAGAGTGCAGTTGGTGTATGAATGGATGGGGCTTGCAGATTGTAAGCCACACCAAACGCTGTCTCATCTCCCACCAAAACTGTGTGGGTGCATTGTTGTATTTGAGATTTTTTTGCTGACTTTCGTTGGATTCAGTTTTTCACAGCTGTTTTGTGTTGCTGCTATGCTGGAGATAAGGGCTGAGACATTCGGGCAGGGTTTTATTGGAAAAACCCACCTGAAAAACTTATTTTGAGTTGGACTTTTAAGAGAATGGTTTCTTTAAATTCTACTGAAGGTGAGAGTTAGCCAGTCCACCCCATGTTTTATTCAATCTTAGTTTCTTGTTTCACTGATAATGAAATATTTTGTGATGGTTATGTCTTTAAAACTTTAACCTGTGAAGTTGCAAATTTGTGGATGTTCATTTATGTTAGTCGTGCTCATTCTAATTATTGAAAATCCAAAAGCCCATCACGTTAGGTTTTTTAAACAAAAATTCTAGCTGTCGCTAGGGTGTTGTCGACCATACTGGTTGTCACTGACCTTGAAGGTCATCCAAGGTTGATTATTTTCATTTCATCTGAAAGGGCATATGCTGCTTCCTATTAGTGGTAAATAGTAACCTAGGCTGTATTTTTCACCATTTTCGAGATATGGCCAGTTTTTTGTTACCATAGTGCATTGTGATGCTTCAAGGTCATCCAAGGTCATCGATTCATATGTCATTTGAAAGCCAGTATGCAATTTCCTACTAGTGATCAATAGCAACCTAGGCCTTATCTTGCACCATTTAGCCACAATACATATTTGATGACCGACAGATGGACGACAACCATGACAAAGGGTTGACCTTTAAGCTTACAGCTTAGCAGTTGGCCCCAAAAGACGGAAAACCCAAATCTAATCATAAAAAACCATAAGCACCGGGTTGGGTTTTTTTGCTGAAAACCGGGTTTTTCAGTCATGCTACAGCCGAAAATTATGCATATATGCTAACTGCGTTGAGGCTTTTATAATTTGGATCTGCAGTCATGAAGAACACTGATGCTTTAGATAGGTACCTTTGATGTTAGTTACAGTGCCCCCACAGACTTGTCATAATTGACATGGCTGTGATTGATCTGTTTTTTTTATCACAAAGAAGTGTTATCTCCATAAACAGTCAGATTTGACTTGCTTTGGTTGCGTTAATGTTTGTGTGAACTGTTGGCCATTTTAAGTTTGTGACATAAATTAGTGGCACTGTTATGAAACCCAGTCATTTAGTGGTGGCAATAGAAGTGTTTCAGTTTACGTTGAGCTAAGGAGAAAAGTGGACTCGGTGATCACAAGACTGTCGGACCATGTGCTTCGTATGTATATAACTGAATTGGTGCAATTTGCTTGAATTGCTTTCAGCATTGGCATTGACATGCTGCTCTCATAGCAAACTTGCCACTTCTTCGGTGAAAAAACTTGAAATTATATCGACAACAGTTGGGACAAGGGACTGACCGAAAGTTGGGACATTTTGGGGGGAAAGGCTGTCAGGAAAAAACGTCTATTGTGAACTTTACATTCCGTGCCATTTTGGTAGCATAGTTTCAGCATCATATTTGGCAGTAGTATGATTCTGCAACACGTTGTATTGTAGTGTTAATGTGCCATCATTACCATTGTATTTATCATTTGGCTACATACTGTCAGGGACATGCCTGCATAGTCGGTCAGTTCATCGTGTATAATGTATATCATGTAGTCTGTTCGTCTCGGTAGGTTCTGTCAGAGTTCTGGACCATTTGTCCCATCAATGGATCATGCCGCTATTGACTGTTTTGCTAGTTGACTAGTCGTCGTCTGCTTTATCGTCTCGTTGACCTAATTATTGTGACGTACAAAATTACCTGAAGTTTGCTGCTGTCGTGCAAAAAAACAATAACTTCCAATTTCGAGCAACATCATGTCTTTTCTTGGTAGAATCCTTATGGCAGTGTTATTGCTTCAACTATCATATTTCAAAATGAGCAACTTCTTGACGCTTGGCTATATGGCAGAAACGAAACGAAGTGCTGAAACTGAATTTAGTTTCGTATTAGCATGTTTGCTTGGTACTACTGCCAGAGGCATACTTAGGCCTGTTTGGCAAAAAAGTGGGCCTCACAAAAAGGGACCCCACAGGCCATGGAATGTCAGACAGCGTAGTCTATACCATAGTCAAGTAGTCGATGGCAGCGCTTGTGTGGACACTGCGTTGTGCGAGTGAGTAGTTATTGGTGCTCGTTGCAGCAGTATTCTACCATGATATTTGCAGTGACTGACGACGTTATTCATGTCAACTCCATTCTAGCTGTTGTCGTGTTACCGTAGGATACCCTACTGTCGTTGTTTTTATTTCAACGTGGATATCTTGTTGTGCGCTGTGCTCTCAGGATCTGAACTTGTCTGCGTATGCTGCAGAATAGAAATGGAACCAGTTTAACAAAAACCAACATTAGGAGTGGTTATAATATTAATACTACACTGTGTCTAAAAAACATCCCCGACATTTTTGATTGTAACTTCAAGAAAAGTTATCAGATTCTAATAATTTCTGTTGAATATTTCAGACACAACTTGCCATCAAGTGAACGTTCAGCTTCCCACCTCACCCAGTGTTTGCTTCTGCACCACCATGGGAATGCAAACCAAGCGAAATGTGCGTTGAAATACGCAAAAACGTAGAAAAAACATCCCCGACGTTATCGATCATAACTTGAAGAGACATCGTCAGATTTTAATAATTTTTGGTTTAAATATTTTCGACACCACTGGCTACTGAATGATTGTTTAAATTCTCACCTCACCCAACTTCTGCTCTTGCACTATCTGGGGAAAACTGACCAAGCAAATCGTGTTGAAATGAATAAAAAAAAAAACTTCAATAAATTCTATCTATCCAGATCTCTGGCCCCTAACAGCCAGTCGATTACAAGGTTTGACTGTCATAAAGCAGTATGTCTACCAGGTGACGTTCAGGAATGTTTATGAATTCAAGAAGTGACTGGTGAATCTAGATTAGTCCGAAATAGAACGTTATCGATACTGCTGTCAATGAATGCGGAAAGCATCTCCATGCCTGTGTTTGCACAGTGTGCCTATATTTCAAGCAGTTTTGCTGTAGGCAGTTGGAAAACGAAACAATTGGATAAAATGTCAGCCAAAGTGTCAAGAAAGTTAACAAAATATGTTTTTATGCATTATTTAGATTAAGCAATAATGCTGCATTGCGTAAAAAAAAGCAATATTCTGTTGATTCTGCTTTCCCCAGCTGGTGCAGAAACAGACTGTGTGAGGTGGGAAATTGAACATTTATTTAGTCGCAACTTTTCTCAGAAACATTCGTACCAAAAATTATTAAAATCGGATAATCTTTCTTCAAGTTACAGTCGAAAATGTTTGGGATGTTTTGTTTTTGAGACACAGTGTAGTATTCGTAGTAGTAGTAATAGTAGTAGCAACTGAAGTAGTTGAGTCACAGCAGTTTAGTCAACATAATATGAAAACTGATATCCACTGGCTTCTATCTCTATACCTGGTGGACACAGCTTGCGCTCAGTGAAAAATAGAAGGAAGTTTCGATAAGGTTGTAAATCAAAATTTTCCCTCTATTTTTCACTAGGCAAAATACACTTTTAACAAAACTTTCCACGTTTTTTTACTTCTCCCCTCTATTTCAATCTGCCCTTTTAACAAAACGCCCCCCTATTTTTCACTTCCCTTTTTTCATTGGGCAAACTACACTTTTAACAAAACTTTTTTCTTATTTTTTTACTTTCCCCCTATTTTTCAATTTTACACCCTTCATCAGCTTACCGTGCCCGATGTACGAGCATAGGCGGCTTCATGAACTAAGCATCGATAACCCTTTCTGTTTTCGGCCTGTCTTACCATCTCGACCAGGCTCCTGTCGCCCCATTGAACGATATGATCGATCCATTGTTTCTTTTGTCCTCCTTGTCAACGTTTTCCGGGCATGATGCCCAGCATGATATCTTTCTCTAAACTCTCGTGACGCGTTGTGTGACCGAAGTATTTCAGTTTGCGCGATTTCACTTGCCCCAACAGGCCCCTGTCTTGGCCCACCCTTCGTAAAACCTCCTCGTTCGTCACATGCTCCACGTAAGAGATGCGCATAGCACGTCTGTAACATTGCATCTCAAACGCCTCTACATTCTCACATAATTCTTTGTTCACCCTTTGTTCATTCTTTTTACACCCGTAGAGGGGGAAGAAGCTTAAAATGGAGGGGAAAACGAAGGGGGAGCCTGAGCCCAAAACTGGGTTGGGGAAGTTGCGCCCGATTTTGATTCCAGATTTGGGGGGATAGAAGCCACTGACAATATCTGTGAATCATTCAGGTAGTTTCTTGTCTGTGAACTGCAAAAAGACCAGTTGAACACCATGTTCAACAACATTGGTTATCTGCACTGTCAGAGTAGCAGTAACGAGCTGAATCTAATATGATGTTCATTGTTATCATCTCTGAACCTGTGTATCGAGTGGATAAATAGAACATAGGACATGTCGTTTTTCTAGTCAGTTTTTCTACTGGATTCGCGTGTTGACTGATGCCGTTGATTGTAGTCGTGTGTGATTTCTTCACACAACTGCATCATGAACCGTGATTATAAATCTAATCCAGCAACATTGTGGATTAAAAATAGTATTTGAGCAGAAAGGTGCAATATTTCAATAGACACGCCAAATTTCTCACAATAAAAAATTTCAGCGGCTCAAAAATTTAATATGCCCAGAAATTTCTCCAAAATGGTTTTTTTCGGCCCCCAGTTGGATGGAAATTCTTTAACAAAAAGATTTTTCGACAGTCCAGAATTAAGGCACGGCAATTATTGCTTACTCCCTGCTATGCCGCTGTTGATAATGTCCAATGTCCATTTTTATGCGTTTCAGGTTACAGAAAATCTGTCTCAGTATAACTGGCGATTTCATGTGTGTTTTTGGTTTGCATGCACACAATTGCGCTTCTGTATTTTTAGGATGCTAGTGCACTGTAGAAATTGTATTATTGTTATTATGAACTGGTATTTTATGACATTGAGATTACTATTACTGTTCTTTTTTGTGCATACACTGACCAGGTTGAAAATGTGTACAATAGTTTGCAATGTAAGTGCAGTGCTGGGCTAGTTACTTCCAAAAGTAACTACACTGTGTTTCAAAAAAACGGGCACCCTTTTTATTTCTTTCATAATTCACTCAAATGAAGATCAATTTACATGAAATTTTTACCAGATGTACCTGAAGAAATGCTAATTCAAAATATATGGACAAATTATGGCTGTTAGTTGAATATTCTTTGCTAGTTGTGATGTAATGCTGACGTCATAGCGTGGCGCGAGTACAAACTGGTTTGTCACAACCGGTGCTGTAAGTTGCTGAATAGCTGCCCTG
>Ga0209671_1001234_pt1 | contig 20729 bp, 6 predicted proteins | sample WorMetHERISLAND2_2_FD_187401 | JGI IMG/M metagenome (GOLD analysis project Ga0209671, IMG submission 187401) | Marine gutless worms symbiont microbial communities from Max Planck institute for Marine Microbiology, Germany - Olavius geniculatus... | ecosystem: Host-associated > Annelida >... | reverse complement strand
GGATATGTTAAATTTGTGCTATATCTGTTTTCTGCGGTTTTTTTGCTGGATAAATTAATTAATGGATAAAAAAACGGCATTCTAGAGTGCCGATGCACCGTTGCTATGCCGTACACGGTAAACATATTATCTTGACAACGGACGTAGAATAATTAACGAATATCTATTGGAATATAAAATGTGTATCTTCGGAACTTTATCATGCAACTGTTGATGCGAAGACTGTGTGATAACTTCAGGGAAGCTTAAATTCGAAAAAACTACTGCTAATCGGTGCTGGACTGTTTCGTAAGCATTAGCATGAGCGAATGTGACTGTGACGTCACTGTAGTTGGCCTACGGGCTGAGCACGGCTTGACCAATCAGAGTCGTCCACGGTATAACCACGGCCGTTCAATTGAACGGGATCAGCTGATCCAAGTTCAACTTGGTGCAACATAATTCAGCGTGAACTCAATTCAACTCTTGATCTAGGTTCAGCTGAACCAAGATCACAAACCACGTTGGTGCAACTCGCCCTTAGTGTAGTAAATATTCATTGTTCAGAAATTTCTTCGTTTGCATTAGCGCAGCACCTTGAAATAACGTCTGTGGGGCACGTGAATTTCCCATGAATTTCCGAAACTCTTTCCGTGAATTTTCCGTGAAATTTGACACATTTTAAAAATTCTGCCGTGAAATCATGCATTTTTTCCCGTGAATTTGGTTGGTCCCTACGTATAACCGAAAGCAACGTTCAGAGTACTGAAACTATTAAGATTTCTGTACAGCTATACCCAAACTCAAGCCCTTTGCGACCTTCAAGCTAGTATACACACAGGCTGAGGCCTGGCACTCTGTAAAATATTTTTCACAACACCGAATACACGCAAAATTTAGGATACTTTTCCATTTGGTTCATCTAGCAAGTACAGCAAAAGTGTACAAAAATAAAGTGCAGAAAAAAAAAACTAACGAAATTAGCATCTCTCCAACTGGAGACAACGACAACTTGAACACTCGCAAGGTCGGTCTCCACTCCCTGGCCCTGGGAAATATAACACTTTGCCACCTTCCTTCACAGTAACGTCAAATACTGGGTAAATAACGTCTTTAATTTTTTACCAGACATTCCAGATTTTCAGAACAAATTGACTCATTTCAGACATTCCAAGACAAGCCTCAAAGTTTAAGAATTTCACGGCAAGTGGGAGGCATAAAAGAGCCAAAGTCGACTGGACTGCTGACTCCACTGTCATAGCTACCGCAGCTGATGCGTGCCAACAGTCCTGTAACTGGGCCATAGACCATCAGTAATAAGCTGAACCGCATGCAGAAACAGAGACAGAGAAAAAGGGAATGGAAAATGCGCCAAGACGGAAAACGCAATCTGGCAGTTTCCTGCATTTTTCGTTGCCGCTCTCATGTTTCCCCCCCCCCGCACTCGCCAGCGCAGTTTCTCTTCCTGGCCGACCACGTCCGTCGGGACGACATTTTCAGCCACTGGTCCTGACTCCGACGCGGCATGGAATGAACGGTCAGTCGTCAATCATCCGGAATTGGTCCAACCAGCTGCTCGGCTGGCCTTCTGCATGGCCTTTGTGATGTTGGTCCGCCTGTCCTTGTATCTGTCTCTGTCGCCATAGGTGTGTGTCTATGTGTCTGTCTGTGAAATATAGATGAGCCAATGTCTGTCTGTCTGGCAAGCAGGCAGGCAGGCTGTAACAAGACGCAGCTCGGTGCGTGATGGTGGGGGACTGGAGCTGATCACAACTCAACTCACAACCACATAGTAAACGGTATACAGTGTGACGTCGGTACGTGACGTTTGGGCAATCGCTGGCGCATGCTGGACTTGCAAGCACGAGGTCACTGGTTCGACTCGTAATTGGGTCATTATCATACGGTTAGTACTTGGACGGGTGAGTGTCTGCAAACAGGTAAACCATTTCAGGACAACTCAGCCTCCCATTCCTCAGGGGTAGGTAAATCGAGTACCAACCTCTCTGGCTAGGGATACGGTGTGGTGCGTTTATCTGTGTCGCGTGGCAGGTAACAATGTGTGATTCCATAGAGCAGATGACGCTCCAAAGCTCTGAGATGAACTTTCTATGAAGAGATATCCAAACCATGATCATGTTATTGAAATTAATTCGCACACGGTTGGAGCTAATTGTAGTCGTTGGTTAACAGACAACTAATTGCGATTTTTCTGGCTCGTTTGAATCAAACAGCGCACCACTGCGTTTAGTCCACATGCCTGGACGCTAGAACAGCATGTCAGACGCCGAAACGCAGTTGACGAGATGTTCAGGTCCAGAACTTGTCACTGGAACTGCTGTCAAGTAAACCAAATTCACTCACACCACTCACATTCTCAGTCACGTTCGACGTTCCGCAAACATTCAAAAACTGGCTCTTCAGAAAAATCTTACTCAAACATCATCAGAAGGCTGCTTATTAGTCCGCCCGGAAGCGATAGCTTTCGGAGCGGGTTTAGGTTTTGCTGGCATTTATTCTTTTTTTCTCCTCGCGTAATCTCCGAGCTCCGTGGGACGATCGCCGCGAAATTTTGCACGATGCTCGAAAGTGAGTTCGATTTTATAATCCAGGTCCAAAATTTCAAGGCGGCCTCCCCAGAAAAGATTTTATGGGCCATAAACATGCAAAATTTGGCCTGAGTTCGGACGACTTCAAAGTTCGGCGGCGAATATCTTCGAAACGGATAAAGATATTCAAAATCGGTGAGTTACTTGATCTACTCGGCGAAAAAAAATCAGGTGAACTTTGGTTCACTAATTGCGAAGATCTCGATGTTGAATCATACCCACCCAAATCGACTTCTTCGGAAGACCATATTTTGGCCCCTAGAGGGTGCTGCGCCCCCAAATTTTTACACGTGGTAGAGAATAACCAAGTCTTACTGGCACACCTCCATAGGGGACGAGGGTCCCCCTTACAATTTTTTTCAAAGAAGGGGTCAAAAGTTGGCTTAAAATGTAGTAAAAGAGCGCTTATAACTTCGGAGTTAGGGGGTGTAGCCCAACGAAACTTTGGCACATGACGTGCCGCTGTCCAGGCATGATAAACTGGGTACAAGTTTTTTTTTGGGGGGGCACCGCCCCCTTAAAATTTGGGAGGGCAAAACACGTCCAAAATTTAGTACGTTTTACGACAACTTTTGACTTTGACCGCAAATATCTCTGGACTGGATAGAAATATCGACAAGCGGTAAACGGCGTTATCAACCGCAATCTCTCCGGCGCTGAACAAAAAATTGGTAAACTTTTGTTTACTAACACCTGAGATCACGTGGCTAATGTTTACCTACCCTAAGTCGTCAGTGCACGTTCTGCGTATGCTAATGCATTTGACTTTAGGCCACGTGACTTTGCCACATAGGGAATTTCACTCCCTTAAATTTTTCCCCCAATTGGACTTAGGGTGCCGGGCATTGCCCCAAATTTCTAGTTTTGCTATTAAATCTGAAGTAGCTCTAACTGAATAAACTGATACACTGGTGCGCGTTGATGTAGCAAGCACTTCCAACAAACAGAAATAAGCCCCCATTGAGCTCCTAGATACAGAAAAACTATTAGTGACTGAAATCCAGCATCCACAGACAGCAAATGAGTGTGCCGTAACGAAGAATCCGGCATAATGTCCCAAACGTGCACTGCACGGAAGATGTGAAGTCAGTCATTACAATTTCAGCCGACAGTGGGCATCTCTTGCTTTATGCTCTAAAGATTCAATCAATTTCTTGCAGTTCGTACATCTTTATAGAAAGTGGCCGGCCGCAATTTAACAGTTTAAAGCGTTCACATAAACTTCACAGTCACACATTGTAATTTCACTTCCACAAGTTCTCTTAATTACTTATAACGAGCAATTAGCATTCTACAGACAAATTAAGAACAGACGCTGATCGGCACACAACACACGAATCGATGCAGTGGAATGAGCAGAATATTACTTATGGAGATCGCGTTATTTCTGTCGTTAAATTTTCGCATCTTTAGTACAAGAATTCAACCTTATTCACTCCTATACACTTAACTGCCAAACTCACCACAAAAACTACTTTTAAAACCCTCCAATGCGCCGCAAACACCAGTAGCTATGGACTAAATAAGACTGTCTTCAGAAACAGCCTATAACTGTCAATGCCACGCGACAGATCTCTGAGCTCGACTGAGTTTAAAAACGGTATAGTTTTCATGGGAATCCATCTCAAAGCTACGAAGCGTCACCTGCCATATGGGATCACGCAGCGTTACGTGCACCTGCTACAACACAGGTGAACGCGCCCCGTGATACTGTGACGTATACGCAGTGAGCATCCACAGAATGACCGCAACCTGCTTCGTTAGATACTTACAGCACAGTGATGACGACGACGACTATGTTCTGTTACTGCTGAATCCTGTAGTGACGTCACGACAACGTGTGATGGCGGCGGCGGCGGAGGTGAGGCAACTGGCGCGTAGCTACCCATCACCGTATCATCATCATCTCAGCAGCTCTTGGGCCATCTGGCCAGAAGACCGTTCAAACAAGAAGATCGCCACCGAGTTCTGGTAGCCGCAATCAGCAAGCAAGCCGTCAGGGTGAAAGTTTAAGACAAAACGTTCTCCGGGCAGGCGGATAGGTAACTGTTTGCCCCGATGTTCAACATGAACTGTCGCATCTATTCGGCTTTGTATCGTGCTGAGTCGTCAGCACTGCGTGGCGTGGAACTGGTCGACAGCGCTATGCTGTAGTGATAGGGAGTTCGCCAACAACGAGAAAGGAGCAGTCCTTATGATCATACGTCCATACATCGAGCACTGGTGACGTCACTAACGCCCGGCCGCAACGACATCTCTTGACATCTCGCGTACGGTACAGAGATCTCGCGAGAGACAACGAGCTTTGGTCACGTGATACGTTGTACGCAAACGACCGACCGACCGGCCGACTCGAGGCCTCGACATAAAACGACGCCAACATAGATCGCACAGCGCGACGGGAAAAGACAGGAACGCACGGCTGAAGACTGCGACTGCTGCTGCTTGCAGCTAACACCAGCTGAATGCACGTGCTGCATCGTCCGTTTATTGGCCTTAGACAAAACTCTGTAATAGTGACGAGCCACGAACTCAATCCTATATCGACTTAAAGGCTATAGCTTATCATAAGAAACCCATCTCAATGCTACGGAGCGTCACATGCCATGTGGATCACAGTGTTACCTGCTACTCGACACTGGTGAACACGCCTTACGTTAACCCCAGTCAGACAAGCCGGTACTCAATTTACCTACCCCGGAGGGATGGAAGACTGAGTAAAAGTTGGTAATATACCGAGATGGATTACCTGTCCGCAGACAGTAAACCATCCAAGCAGTAACCACCTGATAGCGTCCCGACTGCATGTCGAACCAAGGACCTCGTGACTGCAAGTCCAACGTCCTAACCGTTATATTACTAAGCCAGATACCAAACAAGCCCACTGCACACCTGACATGCGGCCGTCCTCCTAGCGTCCTAGCCCTAACACTAGTCTATGGTACTACAAATGATACTGAAATCGTTCATCCACGAAGATCGCAGGCCGAACTCAATAATTACGACAACTATGATAAATTCCGATAAATGACCATCACAAATTGTGGTTAGCGAAGTGTTCAGTGGGACATAAGCGGCGTAGCAGTAAGTCAGGTGATGTAATGTAACTCAGAGGCGACTTTTGGCCAACCGTACTTACGGTCGTGCCTATGGCATAAGGGTTCTTCTGTCTGTCAGTCACGTATGTATTGTGGCTAAACGGTACATCGTAGGGGGTCGGCGATGGTACCACTGGATAGGGCGATGACGAGTTCCTATAAGCTGTCAATAGTAACCATGTCTCCATCTCCATCAGTTTGACTGCAATTTGCTGCCTGCATCCATCATCCACCAGCGTCAAATTAACGTATTCCTACAACTACTGTTGATTGTAGCATTAACACTGCGTGTATAGAAATGTAGTCACCTCAGGGAAATCGCTTTATCTCCGCGACCGGAAGTCGGACTCAGGCCTTGAGACATAGGCGGTGCGCTCGGCCCAACCTAGCGACAGCTGAGTTTCTTGTTTAGGAGATTTTACAATTCACCTGAACGGAACGTCAAACTCGTCGCCAAAATTGCCGAGAATGTGCAGGGACAACTAGCAATGCAATGCATGGCGCGTCCAGCTCTTCAATATAGGGGGCCTACCGCAGCCAGCCTGCCGGGTCCACGCCTCCAGGCATGAACAGTATGGTGACGCCGAATATTGGCAGGTGTCAGCTACAGTGACATGAGCAGCAGCAGACCAGGCTCAGTGGGTGGTCCACTCAATGACGTCACTGCACAGTGACGTCAGTGATGATGGAATGACTTGAGATGCTGATTAGTCATTGGTCACACAGTCACCGACCAACGGCCAACAGTCACCAGCCAGTTTTGTGCCAATTACCGGTATGCCAGTCATCAAAGGGGCATCTGATCCCCCTCAAGTCAGTGGAGCAAGCTCCTTCCCTCGATTCTTCCGTTTCTCTCTCCTGGTTTCCTTTCTTCATCTTTCCCCCTTCTCGTTTGTTTTCCGAGAGGGGGTCCATCCGCCGTCGATATGGAGGCATTCTGGATTTGAGAAATTCATTTCATATAGCAAGCTAAAGAGAAAGTTGATTTAATTTAGATCCTAAATTGTACCAAATTCCGGCCTCAAATGGCTGAAATTAAGTCTCTCCACTTACTTTTATGATGACACAGATTTGCTCAAAGCCTCCAAGATAGTATATATACGAGAGAGCTCATAAAAGATCTTCCACAAAAACAGACCTAATGGAATCTGATCACAAGTTAGCACATTTCTGCCACAAGCCACCATGATAAACTAACTCGACAGTTCATAGTAATCATGTTCAAGAGTTCCAGGGACAAATTTATTAGTCTACCTGAGGGAGTGTTGTGCAGCCTGTTAATTACAGGTTTACGTTCCTAAAAGTGGGGCCAACTGACGGCTGCAAAACTGCAGAATGCCCAGCCCACTGTAGTAAATGAACGCAGCAAACAGAACTCATCATAAGCACCAAAAGCTCAAATTCCATTACGCTGACTTTCACCAAAACTTCTTCGCGGGGAAAGTCGCGAACTCAAATGGTGACAAATCCTGAAATCATGAAGTTTCAGTCAAAGTCGCCGACACAAATCACGAAAGTCGCGAACACAAACCATCTCAACATGTAATGATGTTTGCAACAAAGTCCGTGACAAGTCCGAGACAAATTCCTTTGTGTCGCCCGACTCGCCCTAATGGAATTTAGTTCGTTACAATACACGGGGAATGTTGGCGACAAAGTCCGTGACAAATTCTGCGGACTTTGTCGCGGACACAAATCACGAAGGTCCGCGACACAAATCATGAAATTCAGAGACGTGATTTGTGTCGAGAACTTTGTTGCAAAGTCGGCGTAATGGAATTTGGGCAAAAGCACGCAGCTTAAAGACGACCCGGATCCAGGTAACAGTGCATTGTAAAACACAGGCGCCACCTGGCGAGTCACAATGTAACACTGCGCTTTTCACACTGCATACACTTTGTATGCAGCAGCTGCATCTCTGCAACTAATCAAATTGAACGAATCAATGAATGAATGAAACATCATTATTTTGCACTGCAGCCAACGGCGGGCTTAAAATATAAAAATAAATGAAACAAAAAGTAAAAAAAATCGTAAACACCATGAAGCAAAATTAGTTAAACAATATAGAAAAAGTTTTGTTTTTGGCTCACATTTATGGCAGCAATCAGTAAAACAATAATATTATCGATATTACTGAAATTCAAATAATACAGCACATTTTAAGCCAATACTGGTGAATGGTGATCAAGAAAGTTGTGTTCTCTAGTTGCTCTCTTATATTCCATAGGCAATCTATCACCAAATCTCAGTCTATGTCCAAACCAGTTATATTTCCTTCCTGGCTGGTCCAGCACGCACCAATCTTACTAGTGATTCTGACAGGTTGCCACTATATGCTGACAATCCTTATGCAAGCATCTGTCATGAGTGAGTGAGTAAGTAGGGTTTAACGTCCCGCCCGACACAGGATAGGTCATTTTGGGGACGGCCTTTCCAGGTAGAATGCACACAAACACACAATTACACAACAGTAAGTTTAACCTTTACAATTAAGAAACAGAAAGTTTAACCTTTACAGAAACACAAAACACAAAAAAAGCTAAACCTAAAATTATAAGAATTCCATTATACGCGTGCATATGTAATTAAAAATAATGGTAATTCTAATAATCTTCCCTGTTATCCTCCAGACAGTCACCAATCTCATGACGCTGTCTATTGGAGGACAGGGGGAGAAGCATCTGTCAACCTCAGTACAACTATCCAGAATTCATAAGACATTATAAATGCGACACTACCTTCACCTAGCAGTTAAACATGTAAAAAGTCTGCCATAGCTAAGATCTAGGGAATGCTATATCCAAGCCTAAGCCTAACCCTACATGTATAATGTAATGATCACAAGTATATGCGTACCACTAAGTTTCAACACATACAAAAACAGACGTTTTGTAAGAATGCAGCGCTGCAGCTACTACTGCTGCGCATACGATCATACCAACGTTTTCCACACATCAGGAAAAATATAACAACACCTATCCCAAGTTGTTGTGGTTGTGGCAGTTTTGTAGCAAATAATACAATACAAAGGTGTTACACAGTGACAACAGACATCAAAGAAAAGCCGAGGGCCTGAGAGTGTGCCAAAATGTCTCAATCTGCCAAGTAACATATGAATAGGTGATGCATTGGTATCAGAAATCGTGTCTCACTTAGGTGATCTGCGACAAGTGTGATGATTCGTAGAAAAAATCAAATGCGGATAACCTCATAAAAAAAGCTTCAATGAACAGACTGGACTGAATGTTGGCAGTTAAAACACATGATTACCATCGGTTCAAGAAAAAAAGTTAATCAGATCTTTGGCAAAAATGATGGCAGGTGGCTGCCAAAGCTTTCTCCACTCCACTCCACTCCACTGCCACTGATACTAGAGAACAGTGGCCAAATTTACATCGTAAGACAAATTTACGACAATGTTACAAAATATGGCAGGTTTACGACAGATTTGCAATAAAATGCGATTACAAAAAAAATTGTATGAGAAAGTTACCAGCAATTAATTAATAATTAAGTCACCAACAAATGACCAACCTTGTAGTTACATCCACAACGTATAAGCACATTCATTCTTTTAGGAGATTAATCAGTAGAAAACAGTTCACTGCATTCACTTTTGGCAAAGATAATATCAGTGATAATAATAATAATTTTCGGCAAAGATAGCACTATCAGAAAGTACGGAAACTGTTCGTATCAAATTCTCTGTTACCAGTAGTAGTATTATCAGCAGACAGATGTATGTTACATACCACGGGTTGGTTGGTGAATAAGCGAGCGTAGAGGGAGTCCCTTTCTCGTTCAAGTCTCTGAAGTGATGTCTGTGTTGAAGCAAGGTTCTCCTGAGCTTCTCGCAGACTCTCCATCAGTTCCTCCTTCTCATCCATCAGCAACCCGTCATCACCATGGCCACCGCCTCCGTCGTCGTAGTCATGCGCCTCATCAATATCGGAACAGACCGAGTTGCGGAGGTCAGCCTCACGGCCAGTCTCGGCAATACTTGGCATTACATCACACATCATTGGTGCGTCGATTCAAGATGCCATCGCCATGACGACCCAACCACTGCAACACAAAAAACACAACCAGCATTGCTGCCATCCTCATCACCATCATTACAGATACCTGCAAATTATTATGAAAACAATTTTCTGTGATACTAACTCACGGTGCAGATGAAAACATGTCACGGATTGCTTAACATACTTGCGTAACGGCTGCATTGATAATGTCCAAATTTCCAAACTGCATTATGGAACACAGTGCACAATGTGCATACGTTCTGGGCATGTAATCGGTGCCAAATGTTATGGTAAGAAAGTCTAATTTACAGTTTCAATTCACCAAAGCCACCATGGTCAATACAACTGATATCATGAGTTATTTGGAATTAGTGCATCGGTACTACATTGCTAATGCTGCCAGATATATGTAGTAAATCTATCTGACACAAAGTATAAGTTCAGTTCCACAGAAACACACTCTAGCCCATAGTAATGAGGCTACTTAGATGATAGAACAACAAGCCAGTTTTACATGGTGACCAGTCTCCGAACACTATAAAATTCCCTGATGATTTGCGGCACTTCTGACCATTTTAACTGGTACTCAACTAGAATAATCTAACCCTACTACTAACATATGCCATGGATATAAATATTAAAAATTAAAACACAAGTACCGGTAAGCAAAATTCAGAAATAAACAGCATAAAATAGTTGGCATAGAGTACTAATTGTGGTATTACCGGTACTGAAAAATATTACTAAAAAGTCTGCTGATGCAATTTTTAGGAAAGTTTTTGGTCAATTTTTCCTAACAAAACTTTTCCTGACATTTCCCAAAATTCTGACTGACATCCCTAACACTTTCCTGACAGCTGAAAAATTCCTGACATTTCCCTCTTTTCCATGACAAGTGGTCACCCTGAATTATGGCTCTTTCGCCCCTTTGCCGTCTCACCCCCTAGCTTTTTTGCCACTGGCTGATTCGCCTCCTGGCTTGTTCGCCCCCTGGCTGACTCGCCCCTTCAGCTTGGATGATTCACCCCTCGTTGAGTAATATATTTCTCTAATATAGACTAATACTTCTGTTTTGTTTTTGTTTACAGAACGATAACAACTACAGTGTATCATCACTCAAGTGATTAGTAGGCCTAACAATTTTAATCAACATTATACAAGACAAAATGCATGGCATAATTTAGTAACGTTAATTCTATTTTCAGTTCGGCGAACTGATAGAAACAACGCAAAATTTGCTACTGTCAGTTCGTGGAAAACGAATAACGCCTGACGTCGCCAGACCGCAGAGATTCTGCCGCTGTCACTGTTAGGTGCTGAACTGGGCTGATATGACTGCAGCCACTAATACTTCGTCGGAAGTCGACAGCCTAAGAAGACTAAAATGTAGGAGAAAGTTAATTAACTGCATAATAAAGCTAAAATAGATAAATTTAAGTTGCGCAGTAAGATTTTGGGTTCATGCTGTAAGTTCACGAGCAGGTCACTATGGTCCAATTCTGCTATTTTGCAGCTGAGAGTAAACTAAAATTTTTTTAACCTTTCAGCATTTTCAAAAGATATGAATAAGAATTGTGGCACTTAATCATCTTTTCAAGTTCATCTTGTATAGGCCTAATAAAAAAACGTCGCTCTGCACAATTAGTCATAGTAGATTGCGTCACTCTCCACCTGCACAGATTTCATTTCAGCAGCCAGCGCTGGTAACAAGGAGTTTACTAGAACTCTGAATTAACAGTCTTCTTAATATTTTTTTTACTTTAGAATTATTGAATCTATTCAGCATCTTTAATGCAGTACTGGCACGGCGGTGTGAAATAAACAGCAAAGTGGCCAAACTGATTTTAGTAGCCCAAGCTGCACTTTAGATCGCCGAACTGCTTTCAGTAAATTCTGATTCTTTCAACTCAGTTCAGCGAACTGACGATAGTAATTTTGGTCGCCAATCTCTCAGTTCGGCGAACTGACCGTAGCATTGAGCATTTAGTAATCACAGCACGAAAACGAATGTCAGTCATCTCAGGTTCCATAGGAACAACATTGCAGAGTAAAAAAGTAGCTACAATTTTCTGACTAACCTGTTTGCAAATTTCTGATATAACTTAAAAAATTTTCTGACAGAAACCCGCAAATTTCTGCATCAATCTCAATTTTGTTTTCTCCACAAAATGGTGTTTTTGCCGCAAATATCTCATTTTTTGGCTGACAAAGATAACTAAAACACTAAAGACCAAACGTAAGTCTACTGCATGTGCACTGCATGTGTGTCAAGTAGGCTTTCCTTTGAAATGAATTCTTATGGGTATACATGCATGAGTCTAGTTTTAATAACCGCTACTGCGTTTGACCACTAAACAGTCACACAATCATTTATTCTCATCATCATGCTAAAAACTGCCCAAACATTAAATAACGTATTACAGCATATATATATTGCAGTTCATCGCCCTTGTACTAATCGATATTGAATTTCCGGTATTCAATCAGAGCAAGCTAAGGGGACGAATCAGCCAGGAGCTAACAAGCCAGAAGGCGAACGAGCCAGGAGGCGAAATGGCAAATGAGCCAGGGGGCGAATCGTCCAAGGCGAGGGGCGAATCAGCCAGGGGACGAAATGGCAAAGGGGCGAAAAAGCCAGACCGTCAACCTGCAATGTTTAGTTTTGATTGTTGTATGGTACCGTGTACGCTAACAAATTCTAGATTTTTACTCTCAACAATCAAATGTATGTATGGCTCATATTCGCCCAGGATTCGTGAGTGTATGTCCCTGTGGATTTTGCAGTCATTTCTTTTTGTCCGACAAAGTGTTTAGGCTCAAGCAATTAAAAACCAAGAATTATTGAATGCAGACAAATGACAATAGTTCTCTAACCTCGAATGTCTGTAAAATATTAGAAATATCAATGCAACACCGCTACTTTTTGTGTTTTATTACCAAGAAGCACCTATTATTTACAATTCACCGGAAATGCTGGAACGCCATCTTGTATATATTTACATTAAGCCAATAAAATAAGTAAAACGTATGCAAACAACGGTGGTAGCAAGCATGGTTAAAAGATAGGCTTCTAACCATCCTAGCAAGCAAATGATGTCTGTTTTTTCCTATCAAAATATCTCGGTACTGTTAAGGCAATGGGGTCGGGTGAGGTCAAATATCGCTAAGCCTAGACTTTTGTCTGAGACCAAAGTCTGAGACAAATTTAGGAAATTTCTCACCAAGTACCACCAGACAGGAGTCTTCAACTTGTTGAAGTCTGACCATATAACGAAGAAGTCTGAGATTAGTCTTAGCGAAAACTAGTTATTGACCCAGACAGGCCACAAGACCAAAATACTGTAAGCAAACTCAATCTGTAATGCATTATAACGTTAACGTACTGTGACTAACACTGTTAATGCTGTTAAAATTTTAGCTTGACAAAAATACTGTGTATAAGCTAATTTTCATCGTCAAATGGCCAAAAGTTAAGCATATAATAATGAAGCTCAGCTGTCACTAGGAAAGAGGACTGTACTGTTTGTCCGTGACCTTCTAGGTCATCCAAGGTCAATGACTTCCATCTAATCTGACAGGGCGTATGGCAGTTCCTATTAGTGATTAATAGCTTGGCTGTATATCTCGCCATTTCCAATATATGGCCAGTTTTCCATTGAAAAACACACATTTTTCCTACCCCCTGTCCATCCAACCTCAAATTTGAAAATGTTCCCCTTGCATTAAATCACTGAAATTTTGTATTCCTAGGGTTGAGGCACAGCTAACTATTCGTGTAAAAAGCTTTCCTCCACGACCTAACACTTAGCCACAATACATCCGTTACAAACAACGACAGACGGACAGACAACTCATACCAATAGCTCGACCGTTACTTAAGTACGATTGGCTAAAAACTTCACCGTTTAAAGTCTTCAACAATTTCACCAAAGCCTTTGGAGTTATGACATTTTTGTAGTTTATAATAGATTACTTCTGGTAAAACGATTAAAATATTTGTTGACGACTGTCGTGGTAAACTTACTGCCATAGCATCAACAAGAAATGCACAATTAATTGGCAAAGTGTAAAAACCAAAATGTATACAGTAACAACCATTAGCAATCAACAGTCATGAAATCTAACGACAAGATATCAAAAACAAATACATAACCCAAAACATCGCACTGGCAATTTTATATAACAATGTTATATATTAGATTAAAACTACCATTATATTATACAGCTTGTACACCACAGCCACTGATGTTAATATCAATAGTACTTGAAAACTTTTTATGCAACTTTTTAGCATGCACGGAACTCGATCTTTACACTGTAATGCACAGCAGTCAACTAAACACATGCAAATGACTAGAAGACATACAAGAAATTTGAGCTAACGCTCACGAGATGCGCGAAAGCCTATAGCAGTTCCGGTTCAGTAGTTTAGCCGAAAATTGGGTGTTCACACTAAATTAATATACAAATACCAAATTCTCTATCTAGATCGCATAACGATAGCTCCACGGCGCCACCTTGTGAATGACAGACTTGTGTCGCAGCCCGAAATCGCCAAAAAATCCATAAAACCCCCTATTTTGGCGTTCAAGGTCATTCAAGGTCGTTGAATTCGGTGCCAATCGAGAGCCAGTGTATGACTTCCTATTAGTGATTAATAATAACCTAGGCCCTATCTCGCACCGCTACTGAGATACAGCGACTTATTGGCCAAAAATCGCAAATTTTGCCCACCCCTCTCTCATTCAGCGCCCTCATTCGGGGCGACCTCTTTCTAATTTATGGAAAAGCTTTACGGTTCCTGAAACTAGAGTCTTCCGAGCAGCCGACGGTGAAAATTTGGTGATCCTAGCTTGCACTGTTTTTGACTGATCCACCCGTGTAACAGACAGACAGACAGAAAACAGACAGACAGACAGACCGACACACAGACTTTCGCTTTCGCAGACTTACTGCTTTCGCACATAATTAGTAAATTTTAATGCAACTATGGCTAAGACACACATAGACTTTCAAAGGCAGTGCTACACATGCAAATATAACAAAGCAGAACACATTAGATTTATGAAATGTAATAAAAATTGAGCTAACACACAACCAAGAAATTAGGCAAAGTAATCAGTGGTCATGGTCAATACAACACCATCAGCAAATCTGTATAACTTATTTTTTTTAAATTCTGCGATCTTCAGAAGGAAATTTAGTCAGCTGACAAAAACAACAATTAATGATAAGCAAAAAAGTCAACTAGCAGTGAGAATCTAAGTAAACAATGTCATCAGCATGTCTGGTGTGCATCAAGCAGGCCCATCGAGAGCCACAGTGGGGCCCAGGAAAACATTCTCTCGGGACCTTTCTGGGGAGAAAATTTTAGAATTTTTCTTTTTAAAATGGTGTATTCTGGTGTACTTTATATTTCTGAGTGACGGTGGGGCTCCCCAAACGTCGCTGGGCCCGGGGTAACTTAACCCCCTCTCGTCCCTCTCGACAGGCCTGGCATGAAGCTGAATATATGCTGAAAGGAAACTGCTACATAGTACACAGCACATAGCAGGTACTACGATTAGGCTTGGACCAGTTCAAAATAGGCCCAATCCACCTACATTCACATAAAATGTAACAAGTGGTATTCCAGTGAGCAGATGCATGAATGTCAAATGGTAGAGCTGTAAAGAAGCAAGATTATGGCAAGTATAGTCAGTCTGGTAAATAGAAATATAACAAAATGCTTTCATCTGCAGTACAGTGCAACAGCACACTCTCAATCATACAGCTGTAAACAATGTCTGCAATATAATGCAGTGGAAAGCCACACAGAAAAATGTCACAAGCAATACAAATATTGTACTGCAATGCCACACCATTTGTACACACATACGGTGTTTCACTAAAATTCATACAATTGGCAACAAATAATGCATAAATGGCCGATGCATCACCAACAGCATATTCTATCATTCAGCAGTTTGTGAAATCTGCACAGAAACCCGCCTCACTTAACCAGAACCACAAACTGCATGAAAATATGTCAACGTCAACATTTGATTTATATCACGAAGCATCTCTCTAGTATCTCGTGAAAAGTACTGTCTTTAAGCTGCACCTAAAGCTACTGTTGCAGAGTGATGGATCACGGAGATTGTCCGGTAATGAGTTCCAAGCCATCAGACCTCCAACAGCGAAGGCCCAATGGCCAAACGTGCTTCGTTGAAACTGCGACCTCGAAACCGCAAGGAAAGTACCCAAGTGAGTGAGTGAGTAGAGTTTAACGTCCCACCCGACACAGTATAGGTCATTTCGGGGATGGCCTTTCCAGGCAGAATGCACACAAACACAATAATGGAACGGTAAGTTTAAACTTTAGAATAAACAGAAAGTTTAACCTTTACAGAAACACATAACACAAAAATGAGGTTAACCTAAAATTGTAAGAACTCCATAATATGCGTGCATATGTAATTAACATAATGGTAGTTCTAATAATATTCAACTACTCCTTAAAACAAACTACAGAGTCTTCTCAGCTCTAACACATACCTCTACCAGACATATGTTTTACTTTTGGCTGTCTATACAAATATGCTTTATTTGGATCTGTGATTAAAAACACATGCCTAACAGAACAAAAAACATGTTTTCTTCACAGTGCACACTGGTGTGTAGAGCTTGCCAACTATGCAGAAACATAACAACATAACAAATAAATAAATGCATTATATGTTCACTGAAATCTCATTGGAATAAGACCATACTCCAATACTGTGATCTGTTGTGGACTTGTGGACAACATGTTGTGCAACATGCTATATAGCATCGTGAAATGTCAAGATGATATGAATTTCCTGTAGGCTTTTGATCTGGTACAATGCATAGCGAACTGGTGGCACAGCTGTTTATGACTTGTTCAACAAAAGAACAGAGGCGTTGTGCGTCAAAAAAGTAGGCTGGGCAAGGATGTTCTAATTTTCTAATGGAAACCGCAAATTTCTGACAAAGGAGATCACGAATGCTCGAAATTTCAATCTTGGCCCTAAATTTCCCCAAAACGGGTTTTTCTGAGCTCCGAATATTGCATTTTTGAACTAAAATTTTCCAACAGGAACAAAAAAATAGTCCAACAGTTTTCTGACAGCCAAAAATTTAGGATGGGCACTGGGCAATGTTAAGCCACGCTGCCCTAGATAGGCAGCGGTGGGCAGCGATAGTAAGAATGGCGTCAGACACCAACGGGCATTGAGCCCACGGTTGTCGATGATGATGATGATGATGATGACTGGGCAATGGATTGGCGGTGTAATGGTAGCATGCCGAACTTGTAACCCCGAAGTCGTAGGTTCAACTCTGAGCTGGGGCACTGCCATGTAACAACCTTGGGAAAGTTGTTTGCACACATGTGCTTCTGTTCACCAAGTGGTATAATTTGGTACCGTCGGCCAAAGGGCGGTGACGCTCTGCGACTGGAAAGGTAACCTGACATCGCACTGGCCATGTGTTACAGACTCAGTGGTCTAGCCATCTACGGGCTGAAAGGCCAACGTACGGGAGCTGAGCACCCTGCATGCACCCCAGTTTGGGTGTGGCACCCTTTACCCTTACCTGTACAAGTGTCACCTGCCACAATGCCACTGACAATAAATCCTCAACAAACCAAACTAAGTGGAGTATGGGTGATATCATAGCAATGTGCAGGACGTTGTCACATGTTGTCAGCAAGGCTGGTCGGTAGCCGGCGTCGTACGGTGTTTACATTATCGTCATCAGCATCATCAATGTTATCATTCAAATAATTATCCGCATCAATCAGTTCATCCGTGCCTGTCTCCGCAGCTGATGTGACATCAAACTCATCTGCAAGGCTCGTGTAGTTCCTCTCATCCGAGACTGTATCCAGCTTCTCTCCTTGCAGCCAATCACCTCCTTTGAATACATCAGCAATTGAGTCTCATCAGCCAATCATAGACATATATATATATATATATAGTTGTAATAAATGGGGTTTCTAAAAAACTTATTTCATAAAAATGCTGAACATTTTTTTTTATTTTCCAACTTTTTACTTTGCTGTAATTGTTGAATGATGAACGTAAAATGATGGCGATTTAAACGTACAACAAGAAATTTGAGCAAAGGTCATGAGATGCGCGAAAGCCTATAGCAGTTCCTGTTCGCATGTAATCTTAGTCTGTCTCCATCAATTTCGTTGTAATTCACTCTTTTGCAGCCAAAAATTGCCAAAAAAATCATGTTAAATCAATATTTTAGGATTCAAGGTCATTCAAGGTTATCGACGTTGACATTCATAAAAGCTCCTCATCAGTGCTTGTTATGATAAGCAGCATGGCTGTGCCTATCTGCAACCATTTACACGCTACACAAGCCAACAGAGTATAAATAACCACTTTTTACAGGGGTACCTCTCGTTGACACCCACGTGCGCAGGCCTGTTTGAATCTAGAGAGTCCGGATTCGGATTGCTAAAATCTACATTCCATGCTGAAAATTTCATATGCAGGTTCTCTTGGTCTATCTCCAGCCATTTTGGCGAAATTCACTCTTGAAATGCGTGTCGCAGCGCAAAATTATGCAAAAAATTAACTAAAAACCCCTTTTGGGAAGGTTCAAGGTCGTTCAAGGTCATCGATGTTGATAAATTTTAAAAGCCTGTCACCAGTGCTTGTTATGATAAGCAGCATGTCTGTGCCTATCTGCAACTGTGTTCACCCTACACGAGATAATTGCGGTAAAATAACCACTTTTTAGAGAGGTAGCTGTCTCTGACGCCCGCCTGCGCCGGCCTTCTTGAACCTAGGGGGTCGGGACTTGAACTGCTAAAATCTACGTTGAATGCTGAAAATTTCATATGCAGGTTGTCTCGATCTATCTCCAGCCAATTCGTCGCAATTCAGTGTTGAAATGTGCACTGCATCCAGAAATTGCGAAAAATTTACTAAAAACCTCTTTTTGAGGGGTTCAAGGTCGTTCAAGGTCATCGATGTTGATAAATCCAAAAAGTCTGTCACCAGTGCTTGTTATGATAAGCAGCATGTATGTACCTATCTGCAACCGTTTTCACATTATTCGAGCCAATAACGGCAAAATGACGTCTTTTTAGGGGGGTTCCCCTCGAACGGGGGGGTACCCCTCTTTGACGTTCGAGGGGAACCCCTGCACCCAGTGACATGAAATTTTGTCACGATAAACTAGAGACCTGGGGGCAGTCCACAGTGAAGATTTCGTGATCCTAGCTTGCACCGTTTTGATACAGATCACGAGTGTGACAGACGGACGGACGGACGGACGGACGGACGCCCAGACGATGGCAAAGACGCGCGAAGCATTCTGCTTTCGCGCATAAAAATAGAGTGTTGCTGATGAAATAGCAAAAAAATTTAGATTTACCAACTTAATATGTATGATTAAGTAAATAATATCATTTGTATATGCATTGTATAGCACCATAATTCACATTATATAAAAGTAATATGAGACACTGCATGACATGTACTATTCGATGAATAGGAAAAAATATCATCAAACAACGGGTTTAGTAAATTTGGTATGCCAAGAAAAAAGCTCACATTTGCATATCTAACATTTACAAACACGTTTTAACACTCAATAACTTTTTCCATAATGTGCATTACTGATTATGATAACCCCATAAGTACATCTCATAATAAAAATAAATATGTACAGGGTGGGCCATGAAAAACGTGGCTCTGTACTTTTGTCCATATCTTCACCAATTAATGACCATTTTCGAAATTCTTTCACTGACACACTCTGAGGACAATTAGCAATAATGCAATTATTAAATATCCCACCACACCGTAAATGTGTCTCTACGCTACCTTGTGAAATATGAATAAAATATGCATATATAACGATAATAGCAAACAAACATCTTAGTAAAACTGAACTAGAAATTTGGGGCAAAACCCAACGTGAGTCCGCCCGGCGCCCTAAGTCCGACTGGGGGGAAATTAGGGGTGGGAGTAAAATTTCCTCGGCACCAAAGTCATGTGCCCCGAACTCAAATGCATTGGCACACGCCGAACGCACATTGTCGACTTAGGGTAGGCCAACATGAGTGCTTATAACTTTGTTCGTAGTGGACGGAATTTCACAAAATTTTCTTTTTTCAACGCCCAAAGGATCCTTCTCGTCAACGCCATTTAGATTTTGTCGCTATCTTCATCGATTCCAGAGATATTTGCGCTCAAACTCGAAAGTTGTCGTAAATCGCACCGATTTTTGAACGTTTTTTGTCCTCCCAAATTTTAAGGGGGGCGGTGCCCCCAAATGTTGTACTTGCGTTAACACCCCAACCTAAAGACACATCAAGTGCCAAAGTTTCGTCGGGCTACGCCCCCTAACTCCGAAGTTATAAATTTTAAGCCAATTTTTGATCCCCTTTGAAAAAAACAGTAAGGGGGGCCCCAGTCCCCGGCGGGGGTGCACTAGTAAGACTTAGTCATTTTCTAGCGCGTGTAATAATTTGGGGGCGCAGCACCCCTTAGGGGCCGCAATATAATCTCCTGAAATATTCGACTTAGGGGAGGTCAACATGAGCCATTATAACTTGGTTCGTAGAAGACCGAAGTTTACACAATTTTTTTTGTTCAACGCGGAATTAATCGTATTTGATAACGCCGTTTACCGCTTGTCGATATCTCTATCCAGTTTAGAGATATTTGCGGTCAAACTTGAAAGTTGTCGTAAAACGTATTAAATTTTGCACGTTTTTTGCCCTCCCAAATTTTAAGGGGGGTGGTGCCCCCAAAAGTTGTACTTGCGTTAACACCCCCACGTAGAGACACGTCAAGTGCCAAAGTTTCGTAGAGCTACACCCCCTAACTCCGAAGTTATAATGGCTCATTTATTCCATTTTAAGCCAATTTTTGACCCCCCTTTGAAAAAAGTTGTAAGGGGGGCCCAAGTCGCCAGGTGGGGGTGCACTAGTAAGACTTGATCATTCTCTAACGCGTGTAAAAATTTGGGGGCGCAGCACCCCCTAG
>Ga0209671_1001233_pt1 | contig 20729 bp, 12 predicted proteins | sample WorMetHERISLAND2_2_FD_187401 | JGI IMG/M metagenome (GOLD analysis project Ga0209671, IMG submission 187401) | Marine gutless worms symbiont microbial communities from Max Planck institute for Marine Microbiology, Germany - Olavius geniculatus... | ecosystem: Host-associated > Annelida >... | reverse complement strand
ATCACGGACATGTAGATCTTTGCTTGTATCATATAAATTTTATTAATTTAAAAGTTTTGTTCTAGACTATTTATTTTTTTCGAAAAAATGTAATTTCTGTCTCGATTAATGTGGATTATCTGTGCTGCCGGAGGGTATGTCGACAACTGGTTGGTTTTTGAAGTTTTAGCGTAGATTTTAGGATGTTGCGGAGAAACTTGTATATACGATGTTGCTTTGCTGTTACCTGAACAAGTTCGCTTCTACCTGGATGTGTAAGTTAAAAGGTTTTTGTGTGTGTGTCTCACTGCTTATTTGTCAAGTTTTTTCATTCAGTGGCACAGATATGTTAGCATTATGGTTTGGCATACAGCAGTGGCTATGGTCATGTGCGTTTAGGTGCTTTTTGTGGGTTCTTGAGTGTACTATCTTAATGTATAACCGCTTGCTGGCAGATGAACTTAGACTGGTCATCTTTCTGTTGATGTGCACAATATGCATGATGGCAATGACTACACCATTACACTCATAGGAGGTGTTATGAAGTTTAAATCACTCATGTTTAATTGTTCGTCTGCCTTGCAGTTCTCTTTGTTTTCTTGCCACTGGTCCCTTTACTTCCTTGGAGCCCAAATCCCAGTGGTTTCTATACTTATACCTGGTGGGTGCATCTTGTGCCCAGTGAAAAATAGAGGGGGGGAATTTCATTGAAGGTGTATGCAAAGTTGCTATCATTAGAAGCACTCTTTAGCTCAAAATGCTGTGCCCAGACCCACTGGGGGAGCTTAGTGAATGGTGGGAGCTTACGGCGCTAGCTGGACTAACGGTGTTTGGGTCGGGGTGAAGGGAAAGATAGTCAAGAGAAAGGATTGAGATAGAGTAGGGAGAAAAAATGGGACTGGAAAATGGGGGGAAGGAGTGGAAGATAGGGGGAACTTGAGCCCAATTTTGATTTTAGATTTGGGGGATAGAAGCCCCTGCCTAACTCCTGTAATAGCTAAGGAGTCTGGGAATGCTTAAGACTCTTCTGGCGTTTCCAGGCAGTTTTAGCCATCAGACATTTTCTGGTGCATTTTGGACTGAGAACATCCATTATAGTAATTGCAGTTATGATTGAATATCAACTGTGGAATCCTGGCCAGTAACATTTCTGTTGCTTTGATTATCCCTTCAGTTTGTATCTTGAGTTGGCAGGTACTACCTCTTGCTGATTGATTGCTTGATAGCATTAGTTATTTTGTGTGTAGCAATCTTTGTATGTCTGCATAAGAAAACCATGTACCGGTACGTAGGGCCCATTGCTTGAGTACTGGGTAAGAAATAGTGCTGCATTTTCAGCACAGTAAGCTCTGTCTACAACTGCTTATGTGCTGCCTTTTTGGCTGAATTCCCCCATGTCTACTTCAAAAATATTTTGCAAGAAAGAATGAAGAATTTTACCGTTCAGGAATTTATCGTCTTTCAAATGTGTATGCATGATGGATGGTACGGTAATAGCAATGCCAATTTCTGACGTGCGGTAACATGGTGAAATCAGTTATATGTGGATTTCTGCTGAACGCTTGAATGTTTATTGATATTAATGACCGATGTGGTTGTTAGTAGTGCTGAGCTGTGTTGGCTCACTTGCTGAAATGTGTGCTAAGAGAGAAGTTTTTAAAGTTTTGTCTTTTAACTAGATTCTACATTGAAACTGCTCAGGCTGAAAGGATTTCTGTCAAATATCGCATGTAGTATATAGGAAGTTTTTCACAGTTATCTGCAGCTTTTACTGGTACCACTTTCAGTTAGCCGTGTTTTCAAGAGTTGCTACATTTAGGTTGGCTTACCCTGAGAGTGAAGTTTTTGCTTTTGAGAATCGAAATACCAGTACGATTAATTCAACACACTAGCTGTTTTATCCAGCGGTGAAGTATTTATTGAGTATTTATTAATAGAGTATTGAAAGATACTGTCAATTCAACAATGATATGTAGCGTCTGCAAAAAAGAGTGCAGTTGTGATGTGTAATTTTTGTTTGCATCTTAAGAGCAATGTATGCATTATCTGAGGCTTGTTTTTATTCTGTTTTTGTGTGCTCCTCATGTCGATTTCTTGTGTGGACCTGCGTTGAGCGTGTGTTGTAGTTGCCACATGTGTTTGATGTTTTTATCATTTTCTGGACACCGTGATATTCTGCTCTGTTAGCTAATGTAGGAGCAGCATTAGCTGACTGAAGGATGAAAAGACTGTTGGAACTTTTAATGCATTTGTGCGCAGTCACTCTCACGAGTAGCTTTTACAGGCAACATAGTTTTAACGTTTGTGTGTGTGAATTTTTTGCATGTTTTATCTTAACCACGGCTGGTTTTGTTTGGCATTGTATTTTCACTTTGTTGTTGATAGTTTGGTCATCACTCACTAATTGCCGGGAGGACTTGTTTTTTGAAATAGGCTGACTGATATGTTACTAAACTCGGCTTCGAGATAGGACAGTTTTATACCATTATTAATCTGCCACCTGTGTGAAACTCCTCCCTGTCTTCCACTAGACAACATTCTGTAATTAATGACTGTCAGGAGGATAACAGGGAAGATTATTCGAACTACCATTGTTGTTAAATATATATGCACACATATAATGGAGTTCTTACAATTTTAGGTTTAGCTCGTTTTTTTGTGTTTCTGTAAAGGTTAAACATACTGTTCTGTTATTATGTTTGTGTCCATTCTGCCTGGAAAGGCCATCCCCAAATGATCTATACTGTGTCGGGCGGGATGTTAAACCCTACTCACTCACTCACTCACTCGCCTGTGTGAAACGGAGGACTTTGTTCATTGTGTAGTATTGTGAGTTATATTTGCCAGTGTTTGTTATTTTTTTTGTGGCTATAGCAGAAAATTGCAGCATTTCTGTAAGCATCAAAATCTTCTACTTGCAGCCTGTACTGGGATCTTCCATTATAGCACTGTATCTCTTCTGTATGTGCATATGTACTTGTGGACTACATATCTTCAGTTGTAGCCGTGTAAAGTTAGTTAGCTGATGATATAATGCCTTGTACAGTCAGAATGTCACCAAGCCGTGTACATACATGCAACAATATTTGGTTTATTGTATTTTTGTTGTGTTTCTTCATGACATCTTTTATTGCTGCCCTGTATCAAGTCTTTTTTGCACTGTGCCCTCTGTCCAAGTCTAGGAATATGGACATTTTTGTAATTTACTGTTTTGAAATTTGTACTTTTTTCACTTTTAGATTCATATTCATTGCAGATTGACAGATAACCTAAAGATCCAATACTTGGCTTTCAAGCTAGGGTTGATCCCGATCTGTATGCAGTCAACTTGTAGATTTGAAGTTTTTGCTTAATTTATAAATAAATTTACAATGTCGTGTAGTGTGAAAAGCATCGTTAAGAAGGTCGTATGTAGACTATGAAGCAACAACATGTGTGAATAAACAGGAACTCTATAAATGCAGGGTGGTGCATGAAACAGTGGGACATACATGCATTATGTACAATGAGAAGTCAGACTTTTTCAGAAATGATTAGCCTAAATCCCTGCAGTGAAGGGTGATCATGTCGAACACTTGAACACAGTGTTCGACATGATCACCCCTCACTGCAACGATTGAGGCCAATCATTTCCGAAACTGTCCGATTGTTCGATCTATGTAAAGCTTACGTACGTTCCACTTTTGTTCACCACCCTGTATAGTTTACAATAATTGTGCATTACATACATTTATGGTACCGTGTTACATCCTGCCCAAGCATTTGGTGCAAAAAATCCTATGAAGGGACATCAGTGAAGTAGTGAGTTTATAATAGGGCAGCGGTACCATTTAGTTCAGTATTCCCTGGCTGTCAAAGTTCCTCTGACTTATAGGCCTATATATAGTCTGTGCTTAAAGGGTCTCATAGGTAAAGCATTGTGTGAGTGGCATACAGTATGTCAAAAGCTGCACACTATCTGGTTGTGAACATGAGTGCACATACAGAAACTGTAGATGTTGTATTTAATTCTGTGATACACATGATTAGAACAAGATATGCTGGAAAAAAATGCACAATCTTCGACCGCAATAATCGGGGTATTTACAGCACTGTACAGACCAGTCGTTTGCCAGTTAAATGATAGTTGTACACCGTGAATCAAAAATGATTACTTGATTGCAAATTTTCGTGAAAAATACCCAATGAGACTTCTGCTAATGTCAGTGAATGCTAGGTGACGAAGCATACGACGAAAACTCATGTCCTATAGGTCCATGACTCACAGTGTAGGCTAGGGATTGCAATCCGGGAATCTCGGCCGTTTTCGCCAATGTCGAATCCCAGGATTTTGGGATTTCAAAAATTTGTTAAAATTGTACTTTTCCAGTGTTAAATGATACACAATAACGATTTAGCCGTCTAATAAATGAAATATGTCATGCACGCTAGAGTCCCTCTTCTTGCTGTGCATTAATTTGTATTTTGACAGTCACTCCCGAATACAATCCATAGATCATATGCATGAAATACATCTCTATTGGGAATACCAATATAACGACCAATCCGTATGCCTAATCCCAAAAATGGGATCCCGGGATTACAAATTTCTCAATCCCGGATGCAGGGATTGAGAATTCAATCCCGTGATTGCAATCACTAGTGTAAGCCTATAAGCTAATCAGTAAGTAAGCGACTGTAAGCACACACAGGAAAACCGACATCGGCATAGTAAACGTCAAACAGTTGTGTCAGACAACGTGCAGAATTAAGCAAACGGATGAGCGCTTGGGCTATATACAGCCAGTGAGGCGCGCACAGGGCGACATAACTGAACTGATGACACGGTTTAGTTTTCGACGTACTGACCAATGGGGTCATTGGTTGACGCGTATACACGCGCCTAGTTACATAGTCACCGGTGCCATTAGACGGTGCCTACTGTAATTCATTACTGCTTGCCCTTTGGTCAGTTCGTCGAAAGCTAAACCATGTCAGTTCATTCCAGATAGCCTACGTCGCTCTGTACGCGCCTTTGCAACACGATGCACTGCAGTTATTCACTTCAGCGATACAATGACCGAATGCGTATCACGAGAATTCACGACGCAAACTACGTTTCATTAAACCACACTCAGCTTGCACTGGTAGGCTAGTACTTTCACAATTTGGGACAGCAGTTGTAAACGACAAGCAAAAAGACGGTGCAGTCTGTCTGTCACTGCCATGCGACAACAGAATTTGGAATAGGGGCGGAAAGGTAGGGGTGGTTTCTTGCGGAAAATTTTTCAAAATTTTATGCAAAATTTGTGCATCTCCGTGCAAAATTTTCACTTGTTTTAAGACGCATCCAGTCCCGCCCCCCACTTTAATCCGCCACTGTAGTCTATGCGATCTGAGCGTGATTTACCGGTAAGTACGATACATGTACTGCCGTGGCTGCAGTGGTATAAGTTCGTACTGCGTGCTTGCTTATCCACTGCAGTAGTTCGATAATCGGTATCTAGAGCAACAATTAAAAGACAACTGCACAGTTTGGCTTCCAGTGTCGGAATGCGACAACAATGCCATCACATAAGTTTCACACAGTGAACTTCAAAATGCCGCAGTGCATCGGTATTATAGGCAAATTCTACACTCATAGCAGTTTCGTTTTCAGGCTACTTATAAAAAGCAAGAGCGCTCTTGAGTCAACGGCTCATAAACGTCCAACAATGTCGTGGCAGGGGAGAAGCAGCTAAATTTTGGGCTGCCGTAGAATTTTCCGAAAACGTTGTAAACTTTTGGCCAAAATGCAAACTGTTGGGCTGAAACCTGCCATTTTGACGAAATTCAGAGGCAAAATTGAAATTTTAAGCACTCGCACGTGACATTTTCTGTCGGAATTTTACAGCTGTCCGTCGGAATTGCTACTTCTACCCTTTATTTTAACGCATGACGCCGCTCGTCCAGCAAATGCGGCATTAATTTGAGTTTAATGATTGTTTTGAGGACTTGTCAACTGCGCGGTGACTTAAGGCGCGTACAGAGCGACGTAACTGAACTGATATGGTTTACTTTTTGACAAACTGACCAATGGCCAAGCAGCAATACATTACAGTGGTTACGTACCGTCTCACGGCTTGGTTGCCATTTAGGCGTCGCCAATGATCAATGAGCTCGCCCTGCTTGCCCGCTGGTCAGTTCGTCAAAAACTGAACCGTTCAGTTCAGTTCAGTTCAGTTCAGTTACGTCGCTCTGTACGCGCTTTTACGCCGCAGACTAGCCTATACAAACTCTCTCCGGCCCTTCGATCTCTGAACGGCTAAATAAACCTGCAATACTTTTGTGGCGGAGCATCTGCTCCATGGTTTCATATGCGGTAGGCCTACAGACGCCCCTGACCAGGTCCGTCGAGAGCCACAGCGGGGCCCGGGGAAACATTCTCGCGAAGGCCCAAACGTTTTCACAGGGAGAGAACTTTTGAATTTTTCTTTTCAAAATAGTACATTCTGGCGTAGCCCCCCACTTTATATTTCTGGCCGACGGCGGGGCCCTTTTAAACGTCGCGGGGCCCGGGGTACCTTACCCTCCCTACCCTACCCTCTCGACGGGTCTGCCCCTGACGTTAACAGGCGAAGCGAACAGGGACTCAGAATGGGGAGTGAGACATCAGCTGCGACGTTGGCGACGTCTAGCGAAGACAGTCGCACTGAGTCACGATCATGTCAGGCACAGTGTCAAGGACCATTCCTCCGTAGTCGTCTAGTCGTATCACACTCAGCGGACGCATCTGGCTTGCACCACATTTTGTCTGCACACGTCAACGCAACCAACCAGAATTTTCCGCAGTTCTCTGAGTGGTACTAGTCCAAAGGGGCACCTAAGTCGGTCATAAGGCATGCAGTGGATGAACTTAAGTCTACTTAAAGCTAGTTTATTGCTAACAAGATAATGTTCATATGAACACGGAGTCTGTCCAATGCATTTCGACAGTTCACAGTATATGTCCGTGTAAATATAATCAGTGAGCTGTTTAGACCGGTAAAAAATCAAACAGTTTAATTTCAAATCGTACAGCAGCAATGATCCTTTCATCCTTCTGTATTATTTTAACTAAACAATAAACATTGTCAGTTACGAGACCATTCGATTCGTCACAAGCGCTTTACTATAAAAGGTCCATCGTCACCATGCGTCTATCTGGCACCGTTAAGGAGATATGACGCCTCAAATATTGGACGCACGGACGTGGACACGGAAAGACGGAAGAAGGGAAAGAGAAAGAGGAAGGGGAGGGAAAGGGAAGAAAAGGGAAAAGGAAAGTGGAACGGGAAAAGGAAGGAAAAGGGGAAGGAGAAAACGAATGAAAGGTAAAGGGAAGGGAAAGGGGAATGGAAAGGGAAGAGTAACGGGTAAGGGAAAGGGGAAGGGGAAATAAAAGGAAAAGAGGGAAGGGTAAGGGAAAGGCAAAAGGGAAAAGGGATAGGAGAAGGAAAATAGAAAGGGAAAAGGGGAAGGAAAGGTAAAGGAAAGGTGAAGGAAAAGGAAAGGGGGAAGAGGAAAGGGCAAGGGAAAGCGGAAGCGGAAGGAAAAAGGGATGGAGAAGATTAAGGGAAAGGGGAAGGAAAATGGGAAAGGGAAAAGGGGAAGGGGAAGGAAAAGAAGGGGAAGGGAAAGGGGAAGGGAAAGTGAAGGTGGAAGGAAGATAGCTTAAGAAAAGTAGGACGCACGCACGCACGGACACTCAGTCTGTCCAACGCTATGCTATTGGACAGACAAAAATTTAAAAGGAGCGGCATCTGACGTAAGAGTCGCGACTCAAGATCTTTCCTCTATGACACGCGCTGTGTCACGATGTCACTCTCCCCTTTCTCTGAGCAAATATTTTATGGCCCCTTGCTTTGTTAGACCATTAGTTATTGCTCACGTATTTCGACAGTCACGAGCCAATAAAATTATGGGCAAACCCCAGCAAGACTGCATCCGGCGTCTATAGCACGATCCAAATAAAGTTGCATAGTCACGCGCTCGTGCACAGAGCCAGCTTGACAACAAATAACCAGCCAGGATCGACGGCTGACGTCAATCACCTCGCAAAAAGCCTTATAACGACAAAATAACCATGTAGGAACGGCATAATACTTGTGTCACAGCGGTCATAATCACGTTTCATTACACTCTAGCAGCATGTCTAACGTAGTTCTGGTGATTATGTTCGGTGTGTTGATAACGTGGTTGATAATGATGTTGTCTTTGGACGTGAAGGCTCAGCCAACGGTGGATGAAAGCGATGCGTACACATATTGTCAGTCGACTGCGTCTGAAATAGCCGTAAGGCAGATCAAGGCTGAGTTAAAGCTGACGATCAGAGAAGAACTAGGTTCTCTCGAATTTCGCCAGCAGCTTTTCCGTGACTCGTCAAGTTTATGTGAGTGCAAATCAATTTATTTTTGACTGTCGGCGCCCTAGCGCTATGGCAATCCTTAAAACCAAGCACGCAAGCAGGTCTCTAGATGCATGTATATCTGTGTGTTTTTCTGTCCACGGACACCACAATGCATTGGGTCGATTGGAAAAGCTGGCATAGCGACAGCACCAGCAGCAGCACGGGCTCGTCTGGCGTTGCTGCAGCTGCCAGCAGTATGCGCACCAGTCACGTGCGTCCTTGTATGCTACGACTGACGACCAAGACAGAGACCTAAGCATTCAAAACATAGATGTTAACTTTATCAGCCGGTGTCAATGTCTGTTTTTTTCTAATTATACTTACTCACTGTCGGTATTTTCGAACGATGTCTGTCTCTCTGCATGTCTGTCCGAACGATTGTGTGACGTTTTCAGTTTCTCATTATTTCATTTATTCAAGCGTTGCGGCGACAGTTTTCTAAGCTATTAGCTTGTCTTTGTCAGTGTTGTTCAGTGTAGCGTAAGATTTCCTAGTGAAGCCAAAACCGTAAAGAAAGTGAAGCCAGCACGAAAACTGGTTGATGTTTGTCCTTTTCGTGCTTTTCTCTTTATGTGATTTTTTTTCCGATTTTGCAGACAGAGACACGTCGGCTAATATTATATCTAATCTAAAAACACAATCTGTTTTAGCTTTGTCTATATGTTTTTCCTGTAACTTGGTCTTTCGCCATTGCTTTTCAGGTTGTAAAATATAGGCTTATTACTGTATCTTTAAGTTCTTACAGCAGACTACTGTATTCTGATATTAAGCAGATTGTTACCGTAGGCCCTATTTCTCATTAGCAGCTAGCCCAGCGAGTGTTGATAAAAGGTTTAGAAGCGTGGACTGTCGACACTAGACAGATCAGGTCCGGAAGCAATAATTGAGGGTGCTAGTGTAGTCGCAGACTAACTGGAGTTCTGGATGTCTAGGAGGTGTGACGAAGCTTTATGGGTATTATTGTACTCGCCGGTCCACCAGTATGTACATGCATGTCAAACGGACGAATCGCGCTTGAACTCAGTTCGTCGCACGGTAAAGGAAGAACACAAAAACACTGTGCTAACAAAGTTGTCGCGCTGCACGTAAACGATTCGCGACGCGTTCAAGGGACATAACAGTAGCTAATAGGCGTAGGCCTATAACCGCATTTTGTTCGACGCCGACCGTGGTTCAATAATGGTTGTATTTTGTTCTGTAGCCAACTGCATTCCGTTGCTGATCCAGCAAAACGTCGACGGATCCTACTTCTTCAACCGTTCATGGGAGGAGTTCAAAGTGGGATTCAACGACTCGAGAGGCAACTATTGGCTCGGCAACGACCTGCTTCATCAGCTGACAGAAAACGTCCACGACCGCTACAAGCTCAGGTTTGACCTACAGGCACGTGACAACGGCAGCTGGTACTACGCCGAGTACAGTTGGTTTAAGGTAAGCAACGAGGCAACCAACTACACGATGCATGTATCCGGGTACTCAGGTAACGCAGACGGAGACGCATTTTCGTACCATGACGGGTACATGTTCACCACGTACGACCGTGACAACGATCGGTGGACCAATCCATATGATGGCTACAGAAATAACTGCGCGGTGTACAACGGCGGTGGATTCTGGTACAACTACTGCTCATATGTGGATGTGAACGGCGTTCGTGGCCGTGGAGATAACATGCACTGGAAAGTGGGTAGAAAAAGAATGTCTCTGCAGGCATCGCGCATGTGGCTAACGTGCTGACTGACCGCAAGCTGGCTACCCGGAGAACCTGCCTATATTTGCTGACTATTGGCTAGCACCTAGGAACACTATATGACGAACGTATGAAACGGTTATTAACATTCACACAAAGATGTATTTAAAATTAACTGTGATAATAATCTAGTAAATTTTGTGACAAGGTAGGGCCTATGCTATTTGATACAGTGGTGTGGCTTCTCTACTCGGTTGCAGTGCATTCCAGTGTTGCATTTAAGTATGATTTTGAGCATGAATTTTTATGTCATTGAGCCACGAGATGCTATCAAAGATGCTACCGGGGTGTGGTTAGTGATGAAAAAGTTGCAAGTGTTGTTAGAACTGATATTCGTAAGGTCTGACGCGTATCATTTGGATAATTCTAACTGATGCCAACTATACCCCGTTTACACGATCAAGCAAACATCAAGCAAATATATTCAAAATACATGTGCACGACGTGTGCTCTAATTGCTCAGTGTTTGTTTGATGATTGCTTGATGTTTGCTTGATCGTGTAAACGGGGTATTACGGTCCGGTCAAGTTCCGCTTGAGTTCGGTCACTTCCGGTCTCCGGTTGAGTTTGGTAACACCCCGTTTACACCATCAAGCAATCATCAAGCAAACATCGAGCAAACATGGAGCAATTAGAACACACGTCGTGCACATGTATTTTGAATGCATTTGCTGGATGATTGCTCGATGTTTGCTTGATCGTGTGAACGGGGTAAAACTGTCCGGCTTGGTGCGGTACGGTGTAGTGTAAGTTGTGTAACGGTAAGGTGTTAGACTTACGATCGGGAGGTCGTGGGTTCAACTCCAAGTCGGGTCGCTATCAAGTAATTAGGCTACTACTAGTGGTTTCTATCCCTATACCTAGTGGACGCAACTTGCTCCCAGTGAAAAATAGGCCGGGGTTGTTAAGGTTGTACCTATTTTTTTACGTTTTCCTATTTTTCAATCTACACCCTTAACAAAACTTCCTCCCTCGAGGAAAATAAGCCCAAAATGGGTGGGAAAACGAATCAGAAATTAAGGGGACCTGAGCCCACAACTGGGGGAGGGGAAGAAGTTGCGCCCGATTTCGATTCCAGATTTGGGGAGATAGAAGCCACTGGTTACTACTTAGATGGGTAACTGTCTGCAAACAGGTAAACAATCTAGTTACATATCCAACACCAAGGTCAACTCAGCCTTCCATCCTTCCGAGGTAGGTAAATTGAGCACTGGCCTGTCTGGCTCGGATTGAAGCCGGGCGCGTTCACCTGAGTCGGGTGGTAGAAAATACTGTGTGAATCCATATGGTAGGTGACGCTCCGCGATGGCTTTCCCATAAAGAGCTATACTCAGCCTTTAACCTTATAACTGTCATTTAGTGGCAGCTTTGCCATGCTAAATTGCTAAGTGTTGCTCCGTCGACACAGCGCGTGACAGACAAACGGACAGACGCATTTGCTGTGGTCTTTACAGCGCTATAAAGCATATAGATGATGATATAAATGCCGACGCACGACAAAAATTCTATAGCGTACATTATCGTAGAGTTGACGGTCCTGTGACTGTGGGTCGCCGATGTGCTTCTTCGCGCACGCGCCGTAGCAGTAACCGGTCGTGAAGTGTCTCGGATGCACAACGACATCCCCGTAGCCTAACTCTATACAGACAGACGAACCACCAGTTTGTCTCTCGTAGTTTTCCTATTTTTCAAATTTTTATCGTCAAAAGTACTTTGTCACTCGTACCTTCAGAGGCGTTAAACTTGATGTTTTGAGGTGTTGGGGCGAAATTTTGTCCGGAGGCAAATTGACATAAACTCAACATTTTACCTCGAGATTTGTTATTCGAAGCAGAAAAGCGATTTCCCCTCCTACTCGCCCCTCCCTCCTTCAAGATCGACGCCGCTGAGACACAGCCAAACACTAGCGTACATAGAGCATTTCGCAGTTTTCGCTACGGGTTGGGATAAAAAATTGTGCTTCTTTCTGGCAGACATGGCCTATTATGCACCGCCCCAATCAGCCACACCAAGGTCTCAGTCCCGTAGCGCACATTGGGAATGAGAGATGCAGAGAAGATACTGGTAAACTGATAGAACAATAGGCGTGCGATAATAAAAGAGACAATAAAAGACGAAGAACACAGAGAAACGCCAAAACACCAACCAAAGCCCAAGCTACGCTACTTCGATTTGTTGTGGACATGCTGTAGGCTACAACACTGACATATCCAGGCTCGTCCAAAAGGAACGAAAAGGGTAAAGTTTTCCTAGGCCCAGCAACGTTTGGGAGCCCCGCCAACGCTAAAAAGTATATTTGCTATATGACTGATCATTTGTCGTCAGTTATTTTGCGACGATTTTTTTAAACAAATCGGACTATTTCTCGAATGAATGAATGTATTCATTATTCCAGCGGTCTAGCCCGCTTGCTAGTCACCACCCCATATAGGGCCACACGAGAATGTTTCCCAGGCCCCGCTGTGGCTCTTCTCGGGCCTGGACTTATCAAGCTGTTGTGTATTGACTTTCGATCTTCTGTGCAACACAACAGATCAATCTAAAATGCATGGCTAAAATTTAAAACAAAATCTATTACTAATAATAATAAAGGTAGGGTAAACTGATGCCTACGTTTGTGTGAAAAAAAATTAAGACAAATTTCGTTTTAGTTTAGTCGCAGATGTGGGCGCCGCCTGAGTGGAGTCTGCACTTAAACAGCCCTCGTCATTTTGACATTTTAAAAATCTGAGCAAAGAAACAAACATTGCGCAGGCTTCTACACAGTCCTGAAATTCCTGTAATTTTATAAACTGTCCTACAATGTCCTGAAATCCAAAAAGCGTCCTCAAAAGTGTCCATTTGTCGTTAAATTTCAAAGCTTTCTCGATTGCACTTCAGAACATATAATCTCTAGCGGGTGAAAACCAACAAAATTTATACCCGCTACGTGCATTCTGAAGGTTTTTTTCTACGTCAAAAACGTGTTTGCGGCCGGCGGTCCATCCTAGATTCTCCCACAGAGCCTTTAGCTTGTGGGAAAGGGGGGACTCGCTGCCCTTCCCGAAAACTCCACTCCACTTAGAACTTATTTTTTTCAGTAACAGTTGCAATCTCTATTAAACAAAGCAAATTCAGTTCTTGTATTTATGCTTTGTGCACAAATTCTGAATAATAATTCTCTCCATATCTAATCACTCACAAACCCGTTCAGATATATAGCTTTTTAGTAAATATTTGTCCCGAAAATGTCCTAAAACTCTCGACTTTTTTGTTTTGAAAAAACATCTTTATGTGCTCAGGCCTGATTTAATTACAAACAAACGGCCGGAGATGGTGGCGCCGACCTTCGAACGAAACAGTCATCGATTCCATCGTGCAGCTGGCACTCTGTCGTTCGTCATCGTGGGTCGTGACGTCACGCCGGTCACGTGACCTGATCCTCGGTCTGCGTCGTCTGTGCCGTCGTCTGGCGCTGTGGCGCTGCTGTGCCGGCGAGACCACCACGCCGCTGCGTCGACGTCGCGTCCGCTGTAGCACGATCACGTCCAGCGTCGGGTACGTCGTCGATCCCGGCATGCTCGCGTTCTTCCCGCGCTCCACCACCACGTCATCTTCACGTCCGTCGTCCACTGCGTCATTGCGGACGCACGCACTTGCGTATATACATTTAATACTAATAGTAATAATAGTAATAATTATATTTATATAGCGCCGGTATGCAGTGCTACAAAGGCGCTGGACGACAGTCGGTCAGACGGTATTAAACAGAAATTATTTTAAATGTCTCTTGAAGATAGAGTCAGTGTTACACAATAAAATATTCGAGGAAAAGCTGTTCTAAACAATGGGTGCAGAGTTAATGTGTGTACAGAGCGACGTAACTAAACACAACTCAACTGAAATGACACGGTTTGGTTTTTACGCGCGAAAGTAGCTACTGTCTGTGTGTCCTTCTGTCTGTCTGTCCGTCTGTCCGTCCGATCCACACGAGTGGATCAGTCAAAAACGGTGCAAGCTAGGATCACCAAATCTTCATCGTTGGCTGCCTGAAATACTCTAGTTTCAGGAACCAAACGTAAAGCTTTTCCATAAATTCGAAGGCAGTCACGCCGAACTAGGGCGCTAAATGGGAGGGTTGAGAAAAATTTGCGATTTTCAGCCAATAAGAAGCTGTATCTCAGTAACGGTTCAAGATAGAGCCTATGTTACTATTAATCACTAATAGGAAGTCGTACATTGGCTCTTGATTGGTGCCGAATTCAATGACCTTGAATGACCTTAAACGCCAAAATAGGGGTTTTTATAGATTTTTTGGCGATTTCGAGCTGCGACACAGATTTCAAGAGCAAATTGCGCCGAAATCACTACAGATGGACCAAGACAAGCTGAATATAAAATTTTCAGCATTGAACGTAGATATCGACGGTTTAAGTCTCGATCTTTTGGGTTCAAAAAAACCTGCGCACGAAAGCATCAAAAAGCGGTACTCCCGTAAAAGTCGTTATTTTACCGTTGTCAGCCAGTCTTTTGTGAAAACGGTTGCAGATCACCATTGGCATATCACAACAAGCATTAGTGACGAACTATTCATTTCAGTCGTATCAACAACGATTACTATGATAGACCCTGAACTTCCAAAATAAGGGATTTGTTATTGATTTTTGCGATTTTCGACTGCACTCACACTCCAAAAATAAACTGCGACAAAATGGGTGGAGACAGACTAACAGTTTGCGAACCGGAACTGCTATAGGCTTTCGCGCGTCTTGTGAGCATTAACTCAAATTTATTGTTAATTAACTGACCAATGGGCAAACAGTAATGCATTTCTGTAGGCACCGTCTAACGGCGTCGGTGACTACGTGACTACGCTCACGTACACGTCAACCAATGACCAATGGGGTCGCCCCGCTTGCCCATCAATCAGTTCGTCAAAAGCTAAACCGTGTCAGTGCAGTTAAGTTCAGTTACGTCGCTTTGTATGCGCCTTTACTCACGGCTATTGTCAGCGGCGTCGCAGCAGTCGTAGTCGTCGATGATGCTAAGCGCGTCGTATTCTTGTCGTGCGCGTCGACTACGACGCCTCGACGTCTCGCTCACGACTACCTGCAGCAGTGACGAGCAAATCCAAATCATGATCTGATTTCAATGAAGATTGAATCACGTATAGTCATTTGATTTGAAGAACATCGATCTAATTAACAAAACGTGTGGTTCTGTTGGATTTACTTTGAAATTTTATTAACTGCTTTAAAATCATTCCAAATTACAGAAATTTTCTAGGCTATTAACAATGTGCGCGTCGTATTCTTGTCATGCGCGTCGACTACGACGCCTCGACGACTCGCTCACGACTACCTGCAGCAGTGATGAGCAAATCCAAATCATGATCTGATTTAAATCATTCCAAATTACAGAAATTTTCTAGGCTATTAACAATGTGTTATTGCCAGCGACAGACGAATTCTTTATATTAAAAAATTGACAGTGACTATCTGTAGATTTTTTTATTAGCCATCATGACATGAATTCTGCTTTATCACAAAAATTCCGAATGTATGAAGAGCGGCTGCGATTATTGTAGGATTAAATTATGTAAATTGAACGTTTATAAAAAGTGCAAGTTTTGATAGAAATGAGTTGTGACTTAACTTGTGATTTGCATATCACTAACCTGCAGACCGTAGTTGCGTCTCGGCTTTCTGACCCACGCCTCCACGGCCGACTTGATGTCCACGTTAATCCAGCTCGGCTCCCTGGTTTCCCGCAGGCGCATCGACTTCACCAGCCTTCGACCACCTTGGCACAACGCAACAACCAATGGCCTACTGAATATAAGAGGGGCTTAGGGAGCCCAGCTTCCTCCAATCTAATTTTTGTCAAAAATAGATATAAGGGACTCAGGAGGAAAATAACTGAAATTGCTGCCGTTAGATCTCATATTTTAAGGCTATAATCGCACCAAATTCGATTTCGGCTAAAGCTCCGCCCAATTAAGACCCCAATGGGGAGCTCATACTTCGGATTCTACTCGGAACAAGTAACCCAGCTGTCGCTGGAGTAAGCAGACAGTACCGCGTACATTCGAAGGCCAGCGACTGACTTTCGGTCGCAGGAAGAAAGCGATTTCCCAGAGTGACTACAGTGCTATACACGCTAAGGTGATGCTGCTATATCGAACGCTACAATTAACGCTATAGATACGATACGGTAATTCGACTCCATTGGTGATGACTCCAGGCAGCAACTTTAGATTCAAAATTGCGGCCGAACAGCTGCAGACAAAGACATATGGTTACTTTTAACTGCCTTTAAAAACTTGTTATCGTCCTATCCAACAATGCCATCGCCGACCCCGTAGGCCTACAACGTACCATTTACCCACAATAGTGCGTAATGACCTTTTAAAGTCATCCAAGGACGATGATTTTTGTCTTATCTAAAAGGTCTTATGCGACGTCATATTAGTGCTCAATAGCAACTGGCCCTATCTTTCACCGTTTCTGAAATACAGCGACCTATAGCTTAAAACTTTGCGTTAAAAATTGCGGCCAAACCGCTGCACGTAAAGACATAGTTAGGCCCCTACTACTGACAGCCTATAGCAATTAGGAACTTGTCTTCGCTATGTCCAGCGACACCATCGCTGACCCCCTACGACTTACCATTCAGCCACAATAACGCACGATTAACATAGCAGAAATAAATGACTACCCTTCAAGGTCATGCAAGATCAATAATTTTCGTGTCATGTGTAAAGGACTTATGGACTTCCTGTTAGTCATCTGTAGCAACCTTTACTTTACCGTTTTCGAGATACAGCCAGTTATCGATTGGAAAACGCACATACATGTATTTCCTACCCCTTCTCTTCAACCACAAATTTTAAAATGTTTCCCTTGCACTGCATCGCCAAAATTTTCCATTCCTGAGTTTATGACACAGGGCTTATTACTCCTGTAAAAAATCTGATAAAACCTACCGTTTAGCCACAATATATCAGTTACACACGACAGACAAACCGACACCTCGTAAAGAAAAGTCAGTTAAGTTAACCGTTAAGCTGCCAGCTTAAAGGTCGCCCAAAATGAAAGACACACGCACGGACAGAAATGCGTCTGCACACGAGAACGTGTATTAATTGTCGGCCCCCATATATGGTGTCGACAGTAATGAATAAGGGCGACGACACACAGGCACGCGAGATAGGTCTTCGCGTGAGTACATCACCGGAAACGTTGAAAGGCGGCGAGCGAGTTCGACCGCTCTAAAGATAACCAACCGCCTCTATACAGGCAAGATGCAGCGAACATAAATACACACCACACAGTCGCCTACCGCAACCCAAGAATACTTCAAATACCGATAAGGTTTTCGCATCTAGGCCCCTATTCATATATTAGCGGCTTGTTTACCCTGAATTGGTCTTATTCTGAGACACCGGACATCTTTCTCGACAACAAACAAACATTCGTCCTTATTTTTAAATAAAATTTGTAAAGACGATACGTAAAATAACGTAAAAGTCCTTACCAGCCATAAGGCCCATACGCGGTGCTGATCTCCGTTTCCTTAGCTCTCAGCCAGACACCAGTTTACACTGCCAGACCACGGACACAGGACTAGTGTTTCCGTCCAGCTTTCGCCGGTAGCCTACTCATTGCGCCAACCCACGAGGGATGGCCAGGCGGAGTTGACATGAGTGGCTGGTTACATACTGAGATGGTTTACCCGCCTGTCGACGATCACCAATCCAATAACTCACCGGGTCCAGCGTTGATTAACTTCGTTGATGCGACCAACGACGATACCAGACCACCACCTCTAGAGACGGTTAGTTTTTTTGCAATTTTTAACCAAAACATTGACAACTATAAACCGATCTGACGTGTAATCCATTCACATCCACACGTATAACAGGTAGAAGTGTCTGAAGCATATTATTCCTCTCTGTGAACATAAGGACGCGTACAGAGCGACACGTAACTGAACTGAACTGACATGGTTTAGTTTTCGAAGAACTGACCAATGGGCAAGGATGGCAATGACCAGTGGGTTCGCCTGGCTTACCCACTGGTCATTGATTGGCGCGTGTCCACGTGAGCATAATCACATAGGCCACCGACGCCGTTAGACGGTGCCTACTGTAATGCATTGCTGCTTGCCCATTGGTCAGTGTGTCAAAACCTATATCATGTCAGTTCAGTCGAGTTACGTCGATATGTATACGCGCCTTTAGGACAAGCATATTTACTGGAGTTTTGTTTCATTGCTTTCACCAGCACGCAGTGGCACGCAGATGACTTTGCCGACCTTGCCTGCACTGAAAAGACTGGATGTCTGGAATATCCGGCCAGAACCTGGAGAGAATGTGGTTGTCGACATCGATGCCAATGTCCCAACGTCAAGAAGGGGGCAATAATTTCCCCTTCTTGCCCTGGTCTCGCGAACAATCCCCCCCCTAAATTTTGCGCTGTCACAAAATTCTCTAAAAATTTGCTTTTTCCGGAAAATTACCGTCCAAGAATTCAAAATTTTGGTCTGAAAACCCCGTGTTGAAAAAATTTCGGAACAGAATTTAAAAGCAAAATTAGAATTTTCATCACCAATGATCTCTTCTTCGGAAATTTGCTACTAACTGTCGAAATTCTGTCTATCTGAAATTCGCAGTATCTGTCGGCAAATTCCAACTTTCTGTCCCATCTACTAAAGCTCTTCAGTTCAGGCGATTTTTTCGCCCAAAACACCCTATTGGACTGACATTTAAGCCAAGGGCCCCACATTCTTAGTCCAGCTAAGAGATCTGTGAAAGCGCTGTGAGCTCCCCAAGTGGACCCCGGCACAGCCTAATCGCCAAACAGTTTGTGATGCATTTTGAGCTAAAAACAGCGCTTCTGGTAGTAGAAATTTTGCATACACTTTTCACAAAACTTCATCCCCCTGTTTTTTTACTGTACGCAAGCTGCGCCCACCAGGTATAAAGATAGAAGCGCCTGTTACTATGAGATCAAACCTCGTCTGTTGAACTGCAGCCTGGAGGCGCGTCGGGTGAGTTGGTAGACACTGAGACGCAGCGATGATGCAGCGCTGGAGGTCGAGTTATTCCAGGTCCTGGAGGAAGGTCCGCCATCACCACGTGGATGTCTACGTCTAGCGGAAACAGTCGGAGTCTCCTCCTGCCCAGTGACGCCACGCCGGCGATCACGTGATTCTGCAAATTCAATTCAGTCGATCGACAAAGACGCACATAAATTAAAGCGCGTACAAAGCAACGTAACTGAATTGAACTGAACTGATATGATATTTTTTGGCGCGAAGTGACAAATGAGCAAGCAGTAATGCACTACAGTAGGCACTGTCTAACGGTGTCAGTGATACGCGACTATAATCACGTACGCGTCAGCCAATGACCAATGAGCTCGCCCTGCTTGTCATTGGTCAGTTCGTCAACGATTAAACCGTGTCAGTTCAATTTAGTTCAGTTCAGTTAAGTCGCTCTGTACGCGTCTTTAAACATACGTGATATTACTAATATCAATCTCGCAGGACCTCTGATGCTCGGCATTAATAGATACTGTCCGCGGTAGTGACAACAGCATCGTTTTCAGCATTGCGGCGAAGTTTTTTTGTTTGTCTGTCTGTTTTACTGTTAGCGCGATAACTAACAATTGAACCGCTGCACTTAGCTTAACTCCAGAATGCTACTGAATTTCAAGGCTAAAAGGTCAAAGGTCAACGTCACCGAACCGAATTTCCCGATACTTTGCCATGGCAAGATCAGAGAGAGCTGCTACATGGCCACTAGTTATTGATATAATTATCGCAGCATGCCACTGCAGCTACCGCGGACAGATTTAGCCTTGCACAATGTTTGACAGTCAGTTAACTTTGTGTTCGCCAATCGTATTTACCGAATTTTACAGACAGCTTTATCATTTTCTGGCCTACATCAGTTGATTTCTTTAGCTGTATGAAGTTCAATAGTTAAATCGAGTAAAATGCACCTACGCGTTGCCATATCTATCTTTTGTTTTTTGTTCATTTTGTTGAAAAAATTGTTTTTGAGACATTGGGGACAAACAGACAAACATATGCAGACAACCTCCCTTTTCCGACAGAAGCAATATTTTCACTTAATAAATACTTTTACACACAACCCTCTAGATATACCATCACACTGTGGCGTAACCAGAATCTGAATAAAGGGGGACACTAAAAGGGTGAGGTGTGGAAAGGGTCTAAGAATTTTTTTTTATTTTTGAGTACCGTAAAAAAGAAGTGTTCTGGCACATTTTGGCACAATTTCGAGTAACTGAGTAAGCCCCCAGCGCCCTTATGGCTACACCATTTTGTGCGAAGTAAAACCCGAAGCGGCTAGTCAACGAAAGCAGCAGCAGCTTACTGCGGCGAGTCGGCTGCGGAGGCAAATGTCCGTTCCAGTGAAGACGCAGCACGGCTGATCTGACGTGCACGTGACTGCGTCGTGTGCCGTCGGTCAGCTCGTCCGTGTTGAAGAACAGTCTCATCGGCCTTGAGGTGCTTGACCTTGACCTTGACCTTGACCTCTGACCCGGCGACCGCGGCGTCGGCGACAGTCTATTGTCTTCATCC
>Ga0209671_1001229_pt1 | contig 20744 bp, 17 predicted proteins | sample WorMetHERISLAND2_2_FD_187401 | JGI IMG/M metagenome (GOLD analysis project Ga0209671, IMG submission 187401) | Marine gutless worms symbiont microbial communities from Max Planck institute for Marine Microbiology, Germany - Olavius geniculatus... | ecosystem: Host-associated > Annelida >... | reverse complement strand
AAAAATAAACAACTTAACTAAAAAACAAACTAATAACTGGCATTGTTCTCAATAGCCAACAGTTCTTTCATTGCCACATCCTTAAACACGTTACACAAGACATTATCTGACACGATAAACTTACTCATTTGCCTTTAAGGCATTATAAAAACGTTTCCTACTGTTCAGAGTAGAGATCGGTGGTATTTGCATGATTTTCCTTAGTGAACGTCATTCTGCTATTCAGATTTTAAGACGTTCCGTATTACTTGATTTCCGTTTCGTCAGGTATTATTTATTATCTGCTAAGTGACTATTTTCTGTCTCTCTTGCTAATACATCGGTGCTCAGATTGTATCGATCTCAACCGGCGGCTGATGCCACACGCCGCAGTCTTCTGACGACGTTCGACGTTCGTTTCTGTCATGCAATCTGCGAGATGTTAAAGCGCGCGGGCGTGCGGCTCTGCTGCGCTGCACCAGGCCCATGCAGCGGCCTGGCTCTGGTAGTGACGTCACTGAAGCTACCTTGCTGCTGCTGCTGCGGCTGCTATGGTTAATCGACCTGACGTCGGTGCAGACTGCAGCAACAATCGCAGGCTCTTGCTGACTGCGTGGCGGCTTATGACGCAGCTGCGGCTTCGCTCGTCGTTCCTCGCTGTATTCCGATCGATGCTGAACGAGAATTGTGTAGCGCTGAGCCACCACGTCTTGCAGCAAGGCCAGGTTCTTGGACACCATCGTCCGTAGCGTGTCTTCAGCGGCCTGCAGACGTCCAACATCCAGCATTCTCGACTGCACTGCGGCTGCGCTGCGGCCGAAGGACACCATCAACTACGGTGGTTTTTTTCTCTCTGCAGATTCTGCTGTCGGGCGGACCTGTTTGCAGTCAGCTGGGCAGCGTCAACAGTGCTCTGATGTACACGCTGCTGCCGGCCGATCTCTGGCTGCAAGATGGTGGCATGTGATGTCTTCTGCAAGGGCGTCTGCTGCTCTGGAAAGCCAGCTCGACTCACACGCCGCTGCTTGCATAACCAACTCAACAGCTCACAGTCAGGTATGCGTTAACCCTTTTGAAAAGCACTTGCACTGAGCTGTGCTTAGTAAGTTGCTTCTACTTGCAGTCTGACCTAAATCAAGCTGATGATGGAAAATGTCTAATTGAATTTATCTCATCCAGCGCCCTTCTTATAGCAAGTGTGTGCATATTATCATATCGTTACTTTTTTCCTGCAGCACAAACGTCCGAAGTATTTGAAAAGATCGCAGCTTTCTATACTGTATTTTGCCAATATCTTCCAGTGATTCATTGTTTCTAGCTGTTGAAATTACTCTTACAGTAATTCGTCAGGTCGATTTTACCCATACTAGTACACAATGATAATCAATGATGATGATGATACTAACAGTGACAGCACTTTCATTGTCAGCACCATAAATGATTCTAGAATGTAAAGACTCTATTGTCTAGCATGCAAAGTCAGTCACGTGGGTATAACTGAAATAGGCCCCAAGTTAGTCATCGGAAAACTCTACGCTGTACGAGCAGTGGTAGATGCAATCGAATGCTATTGAGCAGCGCGTTCAATGCAGTTACTGCAAGCGGTACAAGTTTGGAGGGTTAAGCGAGAAGCGGTCCGTGTTTCATCGCCAGCATGGTCGGTCGGTTCTCGTCACCTGGCACGCCTCGTTCGTTCGTCTGTCCAGCTGGTAATCCTGGTATGTTTTCGGCGCTGGAGATAACGAACTGTTCGGACGTCTTTTATACATCGGCTGTACTCCTGCCAGAGGCCGTCTCTGCGGATTGAATACGTTCTCACTGAGTGTTGCAGTTTTGCTAGCGGACTTGGACTGTGACTTTGCCTAAGGACAGAGCTCCGGATTTAGACGGCGATCGAAAACATGTGCACCGTAACGAGACGTGGTTAGGCGGCTCTGCAGACTGACGACGCCAGCTGTCGTATTTTGGCATTTCGTGAAGGTTTACTTTCTAACTTTAAACGTAGGTGGATGCAGCAGATCGACAAAGTCGTGCAAGTCGCACTACGAACAAAGCAAGTCGCTAAAAGGCTCTGGCTAATTGCAGCAGGGGACTAACAATGGTATAAACAACCTAACGGTTTTTATAGCGCGTACAGAACGACACAACTGAACTAAACTAAAATGTTATAGCGTCTCAGTACAGTTCAGTTCAGTTCACTTTTGTCGCTCGGTACGCGCCTTTAGATTTTGCGTTTTATCTGCCCTTAAAATGGTAAATGACGAGGCGCTGTTTTGAATGGACAGCAGGAGTTGAGTGATGAAATAACTTCACGTGGTATACCGCACGAAAAGCGAGTATTCATCACGGCGTGTGTTTTGTCATTGCCGACAGGTGCGATGCTGGTGCAACGGTCTGACTGAAGGTTGCTTTTAACACGGAAGCTGTTTCCCGTGTACCTCGAACTAACTTCAGCGATGGGTAACAAGTTGTGTGCGACTTGGCAGAAAGGTTACCATGCTGCCGGTCTGCCGTGGCCGCCCAGGAAAGAGCCACAGCGTATCAGGTGAGTGAAGCGGCGAAATTTTTTTAACTGCTACTCTCGCGGTGTACGAGCGTAGCTTAATATAATGTTTACTAGCTGTGATATCGTGTGTAGTCTTAATTCTGCAAAAAAATTGATACGTGAATTATATCTATAGGCTTATGCTGACAGTATGCAGTGCTTAGAGCAGCTGAGGTAAAGCGTGGCTAATTTCATTAATATTGTCATCAGTTTCGTTATCAAAAGTATTAAAAATATAGAAACGACGTCCAGTGTACGTATAGCAAAATGTTATTTTTACGTTAAGCGTGGCGCACTTCCTTTATCTTGTGATAAGCCTAACTGTTATTTTTTATTTTAAAAAGGGGAAGCACAAGCCCCCACCCCTAAATACGCCGTTGTTAGTCATCTTTGCTTCAGACGCTGCCACTTGCTACTGGCATTACAGAGCAGAGCGCCCATTTCATTGACTGGTGGAAGAAAGCAGAATACTTTCTGGAAAATGTTGCGAAAGTGAAAAAATAGCAAACTGGGGAGATTTTGTGGCTAATTGTTGGTATAAACTTTCTGTAGATGAATCTGTTGCCACGAGATGCGTTTTGAGAACCTTAAGTGCCCCAGAATGCATTTGAGGCCTGGGCTACGCCCTTGACCCTACTGAGGGAGTTAACATCGTTCCCCAGACCTCTAGCTGCCCGAACGTTCGTTGTCCCGCTTGCCGAGGTCGTTTAATTATTTTTTTGTGTGCGAAAATCGGTTTATCGACCTCGTCAATTAGTCACTTTATATGGCTTTCATTTGTTTGTTAAATTCGAGAGCCTAGATTGGTGGGGATGGTGCGACTTGAGGGAATGATGCTTCCTACCACTGAGGGGATGGACGCCCCTGATTAGCAGATCTGCATGTTACACATTCATTACTGACAAATAACTTTCTATGTCGACTTGAAATTTCCAAGTTAATTACGTGTATGTTAAACCACGATCTGAAGTGGGAAAAGTAAAAACGAACTTAATAACGCCAGATAGTGACTGAACAGACGGTTGGTCGTGTAGCTTATGCTGTCGTTCGTTCCACTGCATTTGACTGCACCCGCGGAGTTGATGAACTGAGCCGTGGATCTTGACGGATCTGCGATGGATCTCAAGACGGAGCCCTCGAGAGACTCTTCCCCCCTCTATCTCGCCATTGGGTTTTTGGCTGTGGACCGACCAGCCGAGGCCCGCGGGTCTGGAGGGCGGGCTACTACAACAACAACAACGAATATGCGATCACAGATGACTTCTACGGTGTACGTAGCCTAAGTCCGATCTTTGATGCACATCGGCGCCCGCAGATGATGTACTGAAAGTCTGTGTTGTTAGGAGTCGATCTGGATCTTCGCTGATTTCTCTTCGCTTCCAAACACTGAACCCGACATGCTTCAAACTGTTGCACTGTCTTTGCATAGTGAACGTCCCGTGGCGTTAGTGACACGGTATCTCACTGTAGCATAGGTAGCACGAGTGCGACGGTGGAATGAGGGAATGCGGCGAGCTTAACGTGGTTGATGTGCTGACGCAGGTTGTGGGCGGAAATATTCGAGGTACGCGAGGAGAACGGACAGATGTTCTGGGGTCGAGTGTCCGATGATCTGGTACCGGTCAACATCGTTTGCATCCAGGACACGCCGAGCACCGTCTATCAGATTACCGCCTACAACAGTCTCGTCAAGAAGATCTTTGACATTCGCCTTGTTCAGCCAGGTATGCTATAGGCTAGGCTTTGCAGATGTCTTGTATTAGCTGTTGCAAAGGTGTCCCTGATGTGTCTGTCTGTCTGTCTGTCACACCCTGGTATTGTACCGTACGATAATGCAGCGCGTTATGGGTTAATGAAGTTTTCCGACAAACAGCTGCACATTTTCAACAGAGAAGAAAATTATGGGTGCTCAAGTTTTCCTTTAAGTTTCTTTCTAATGGGGAATTTGTAGCCACATTCTTATCTATGGAAGAATTTTTTTTAAACAGACTAAAATTTAGGGGGTTATATTGCTTCATTTCCCCCCGTACTGCCACAACGCAACTGCGATAATGCCTGACTTACAGAAACTGACAGACAGTTGGCCAGCTTAGTTTATAGCACTGAGCCAAACATAAAATTAGCGAAAGGGGAACAGATTTTTTCTGGTAGAAAAACCCGACAGAGGCGACAGTCGCTGAAATGCATGCAAAGCTATACGTCTATACACACTGATGATGGGTGTGGAGTGAGGCTGAGTGATGAGGGAGGTGACTGAGCGGATATGACATCTGCAGAGTATTGACTGGAGGGGTGCGTCTGGTGGTGGTGACTGATGGTGGCATAACGACGCTAGTTTACGTGGCGGCGTCCAAGAGTAATGCACTTGTGCGGAATGTAATCACAATGTCAGATGGCGATACTAGCGTCAGCACTATCACGTCATGAGTCTTAACCCTTGAGACGTCGCATGCACATGTCCGTTAACCCTCCCCTTCTGTCTTCGTTCGACTTAGTTACAAAATACTTTCAAACTACATTACATTAGAATTCAAAGTGAACAAATGTCTAGTATTTTTAGTCACTGTAACAGGTGTTTACACGATCCAGCAAACGTCCAGCAAACGTCCAGCTTCATTATAACATATGGCAGCAAACGTCCAGCATTACGGTTGCTGGAAGTTTGCTGGACGTTTGCTGGATCGTGTAAACACCCCATAACTGAGTCAAGCGAACCGAGCGGGGAAGGGTTAACGGACATATCTGTATACGATGTCTCAAGGGTTAAAGCTCAGATTGAGCCATACAGTGAAATCTGAATTGTTTTCGATTTGTTTGAGGCTCACATGTATTCCTCCGGCGAATAAATGTGCAAATGTTGAACATTTTCAGCCTGTTTCAGCCACGTCGATCAGAATGACGTTTTTCAGACGACGTTGCATATTTCGTTTCATATTGTGCAAAAATCTGAAATGGAAATTTAAAACAAAATGTTTCGTTCTTGATTTAATTTCTTGCATGCTTACGGACAGCCTTATAATGAAGCCGTGGACGCTGTCGGTTGACAGACGGTGACTGTAATTGTCGCAGTCGTTGAAAGTGTTAATCTGCAGTGAGGATCTTCAGCACGCGATGCCAGAGACTTGGTCCAGTCGATGGGTTGTGTGACTGGCAGCACTATAGTGAAGACGTCGTGGGTGGCCTGGGTTTAACCAATCAGCAGCCACTGGTCAGTGTGACGTCATGGGCAATACCCAGATACCTCGAGTGTGATTGTGATATTCCTCGGACCAAAATGTACATCATTGCCAGGTGCGGTTCTAGCACGGCCTCATGACGAGCGCTGCAGCGCGAACGTATACCGGAGGTCTGAGGGCAGAGACCCAGCGGGGTCCAGGGGCAGAGCCTCTGGTCAGGGATCAAGATGGCAAAGCCCCCTGAAGCTAAAGCACTTTTGTTTTTTGGACGTTCAATGAAAGCCCATTTTTCTAAAATTTGAAAACGCAAAGAAATCAGTTATTTGTGTTATCTTTGCAGAAAATTATAGGTGGTCACGAAACTGGAAAGGGGGGCTGGGGTAAAATTGGGGGGCTGTGCCCCCTCTCGGCCTGGGCCTAAAACCGCCACTGATCATTGCAGGTCAATCCACACAACAATCTTGCGCTGCTAAACCAGTGCGTCGATCTTGCAATTTAGTGTGCCAAATTCATATACAATCTATATACAACTGTTAAGAATAAGGTTAGGATGATGGCTCGCATTAACCACTTGTCCTAATTTTAACCCTTTACTCTAAACTTAGTATTATAGCCCGCTTACGTGTGAATTACATAGAACTTGCTACATGCGCGATCTCATAGAGTGTGTGTAGTTAATGAGTTTGACACGCTAAACTGCAAGATTACCACGGAACTTTAACGTCCAGAATCGTCGGGTCTTAGCCTAGATCAGGTCTCAACTTCTGTGGTCTTATCGCTGAAACTTATGTAGTCCATCATGCAGTTAACCCGGCGGCCGCGAGCAGCGCCCTGATTCTTTCTGAGACTTTGGCGCTTTATTACTTACATAGCATTGCAACATTCAACGAGGGACGCTATAGACTCCCACGATGTCACATCGACGGTCCCTCGACAGTGCACGTCGGAATGACGTACAGCGCGTCGTGGAACTAGAAGCGTGGTGTAAAAGCACGCTGCGCATTGCTGCGACCGCAGGACGACCGCGAGGCCGGGACCACGCCGTGCCTGGCCAGACCGTCCCTGGTCCCACCAGGGCGAGTTCGGTCGTTCGCTTGCACGGCGAACGAGAATTTTATTGATTTTCAGCCACGCACACCGGTGGGCTGTTGCAGTCTGCGTCGTCGTCGCTGCTTCATTTATATGCGTCTCGCCTGCGTCGCCGCTTTCATGCCCTGTGCGTGGCCTGTCGACCAACTTGTGCAGGCTTTGCACCGGTTTTCGGTCGCGTCACTATTTATAGCTTAATTGAAACACGGTGCGGTTTTTTCCAATTCGCTTGACACCAGTTTTTATTCGGCAGTAATATAGTACAGCTAGAATGCCGACAACACTTCGGCACGAGATAAAGTACACCCCCTAAAGACTCAAGTTTAGTTTAGGCGTTCTGACTACAGCGATAAAAACAAGAAATTTGAGCTAATGCTGACGAGACTCGCGAAAGCCTATAGCAGTTCCTTTTCGCAATCTGTCAGTCTATCTCCAGCCATTTCGTCATCGATGTTAATACGACTGAAAAGCTCGTCACTAGTGCTTGTTGTGATAGGCAGCATGCCCATGCCTGTCTGCAACCGTTTTCACAAAAGACTGGCCAACAACGACAAACTAACGACTTTTGCGGGGGTGCCACTCTTAGATGCCTTCGTGCGCAGGTTTTCTTGAACCTAGAAAATCGAGACTTAGACCGTCATAATTTACGTTCAATGCTGAAAATTTCATATGCATATAGGTCTTGTCTCACGCCGTTACTGAGATACAGCGACTTAATATTGGCTAAAAATTGCAAATTTTTTCTACCCCCTCTTATTTAGCGCCTTCGTTTGGGCGCTAAATAAGACGGGGTAGAAAAAATTTGCAATTTTGTCTCTTCAAATTTATGGAAAAGCTTTACGGTTCCTGCAACTGAAGTCTTCCAGGCAGCCGACGGTGAAGATTTGGTGATCCTAACTAGCACCGTTTTTGACTGATCCACCCGTGTGACGGACGGACGGACGGACGGACGGACGGACGGACAGAATTGCAATGGCTAATAAACATTGCTGAAAATTTGCTGGACGTTTGCTGGATCGTGTAAACACCCCATAAGATGCGCTGAAGCAGTCTAGCCGCTTTCGCGCGTAAAATCTAAAAATTAACAAAAGCAGAAAAAGAGAATTCTAAAACAAACTAGGTCTATATGCGTACGAAAACCGGGAGAATTCCGCGAAAGCGCGCGCAGTCACCTTGGCAGATGACTTCTATGACTAAAATAATAGAGCAGCAGTAAATAGTCAAGGTCAAGGTCGATTCTTAAACAGAATAGTTGGATAGCAAAACGTGTAAAGTGGATGCAGGTTTATGCTGTGAGAGCTGTTCGTTACATCTGCTATTGCGAGGGGCACAGAAGGTCTTGTAGATGGATTCCATCCAGCATTCATTTCGCTCGACTTAATTAACAGACCAAATAACGGCCTGCTGCAGTGTTCTGTATTAATACGTCCTATTATATGGTATATGGCACAATGTATGAAATCATAGTCGTAAACAAGTATTTCTTAGAGAAATTCGGATATCGTTGCCATTCATTTAATAACGGAAACTACAGTTCATGCTGCGCGGGAAACGGCTGAGACATCAATAGTTTACGTCTTCAATATGTCGCGATGACGAAGACTGTGAAAAAATAATCGCACACCGTCATCATATACGTTGCACAGAAAATACGCCAATGCTGCATATTTGTCTGTTGTGGTGTTGTTGGTATAGGCACGTTGCTAGTGCAGCCGTCGGACTGTTTCATCCACTGGCGCGACGTGGAGACCGGGCATGAATGGGGACTCAACTTCACGACAGTCAGCGATGCCAGGCAGTTCCGCGACTGCTGCATGGTTCGTGCCGACACATATCAGTACCACTTATCAATCAGTTTTTGTTATCAATCAATAGCCTAATTGATGCAGTCAATTTTTTGGCTAGCAAAATACATAACTTAAGTTTTGTGTACTATATGTTTCTGTCTTTTGTTATTAGCCTACGTACTATCATGGCTGGCTGAACAGGCGCATAACTTGCCTTCTAGCCCGGTGACAACTTGTAATATCACTGTTCTTCAATATAGTACAGTACAGATGAAGATGTAATTAGCGTCATATTCTGTGGTTGTGTACAGAGCCGTGTTCCTGCAGGCTTGTCTCGTAAAGCGTCGTCGTCTGAGTCGCTCAGACCAAAGTCTCGCAAGGTTCGTTACTTTGTACGATTACATGCATGTGGGCAAATTCGCATCTTTTTGTAACGAGACACGGAATAAATTTGGGAAACCCCCGGACTACGTACGGGCGGACTTCGTGGTTTTAAATTGTACTTGCATAATGAGCAATAGTGGAGTTTGTTCCAGTCGTAACATTTCGAGTCACTTCTGAACCATTTCCCAGCAACTTGATGCTAATAGCCAGTAGTCATTCAGTTAGTCAGTTTTTCAAACTGACGAAAATAGTAATGGGTCCACTGCATGTTAAAAGGGTTAGTTAATGTCCAGGCGACAGTTGGGAATGATTTTTTGTAAAGATAAGAGTTTGAGCCGTTGACCATATCTAGACAGCGACTTAGTGGCTACTGTGTTTTTTTTTCTGTTTTTACTGCTTTCTAAAAATTGCTGTGTGGGTAGATTGAAACTTTGCATGATAGCTGGCTTTTGTGCTGATGAAAGTCATCCACGTGTACTGTTTGTCCGGTTGTCATAGCAACAGTTCGCCAGCGTGCGGATGGTGTCCAATCACGCATCACCTCAGCATGCCGCCGCCCGGTGCGCCACGGCCATGTCTTCGTCGCTGCACGAGACCGGAAATGACGTCAGCCACTACGGTCACGTGGCTGAGTCGCAGTACTGTGCCGCCGCCGCACCGCAACGACACTGTGCCGAGTGCTCACGGCACTGTTGCGTTAAACAACAGGTCCAGGTAGCACGTGTTGCATAGATAATTACCGAACATCTGTAGTGGTATTAACAGTATTAATCATACCGCCGTATCGGTATTACACTGGTCCATAAGTTGCCATAATGTAGGGAAAATCATTGCAGAGAGGCCAAAAATGCCAGATGATTGTGACGAAGAGGCTTCGTCCTAGTTCGTCGCTATGTATACCGAGTATTATTTTCTTGCTTACTTAATTTAAAAAACGTGAACACAAAACAAACGCATGCAACGAGCTATATGTATAAAACACTCAGGCAGCAGGAATTTAGGCTCGTTCTGCAACTCCGTGACTTCGTCAGCCAAATCGTGAAGTTTTCGCCCAACATCTTCGGCTCATGATATTAAGTCTCGAAATATAACAGTCACCGGGGCAGGGATTTATGATTGAAAAAAAACCTAAGTTTACTACTTATAGATCACGAAGGTGGATGCATTATATTACACGTAGACGGTAGAACACTGTGTGCTTTCTGTTATTATTTTTTGCCTGTGTTTTTAGTCCTTTTACATGTTTACTACGTTTAGATGCACTGACTGCTGAGCTACTGCTTGCAGCAGTAATGCGTTGCAGCGTAAAGGCGAGTATAACTGACAGGTGGGTTCTTGTTGTGGTCGTGTGGTCAGCTGGTGTCGGTGTACGTCAATAACTGGTGCGGTGCTGACGGCGAGCAGTCCTCTGACCGTTCACCCGCCGCTGCCGCTGAGTACAGTACTCTACCAGCACACTACCAGCGCTGTCTGCAGCACCAGCGTCAGCAGCAGGCGTGCCTCGGCGCTGCCGGTCACTATCACACCGTGGGACAACGCCACCAGCTCATGTATGAGACTGTGGGCCGGGCGAGGGACGGGGTAGAGGGTGCTGCCAGAGCGATGTTGTGCAGTCGGCACGGGCGGAGTAACAGTCTGTCGCCGGGTCGAGCGCGCTACGCCGCCGGCCAGCTATGCACCGCCGCACGGCTGCGTCGACCTCTGATGATGCCAGCCGTCGACAACGAGGTAGCCGCTGCCACCACCGGCGGGGCAGCGACCGACCTCGCAGACCAGGCAGCGACCTCGTCATCAGCGGCTGCGTCTCCACTCGCAGCGGAACAACCGTCGGCAGCCAGTTGTACCGTCGACGATGCTTCCACTGACGCATCTCACGAAGCACAGAACCCCGAGGCCTCTGAGCCGGCAACAGTGGAACCACCGAATGACGCGGTCGATCAACTTGGAGGCGTTCCACTTTCAGACAACGTCGACCCTGACACGGAGCACCCAGAACCGCCAGCCGACGTCGAACAATCTTCCATCACAGTTACCGACTCGCGCGGCATGCCGAACGACGAAGAACCGTGCACAGAGAAAAGTGCAAACGACAACGACCACGACGTGTTCGAGGTAAAGGCTGAGCCAGGAGAGAACGACAAGGAGACGAGCAGTGTGGAAATGTTGGAAGTAGCAACCGCGAAGAAGGACAACGAACGAAGTGTTGCGACGAACGACGTCGTCGTAAACGGCGGTGACACTGATCTAGTTCCTGGTGAGATATGTTCGAAAGACTGGACGGCTGCGCAGGGCGGCAACGAGTGGTCATCCAAGCCACCCCCGATGATCAGTTTCGACCAGACCGACACGACGCTGGCGAAGTTTGACAGCTCAGCTCTCGAGAAGATCCTGAACTCTTTGTCGGCGACGTCACTGCGCGACCTGCACGATGGACCCAAGACTAACGACGACCACCACCACGACGAGGAGGTCTGGATGCGTCACGACGTGGTGGATGACGCCTGCCAGTCGTCGCTGTCGATGTTGGACGCCGCAGCGGCTCAGCTGGACGACGGACAACACTTCAAGTCCCGTCGACGCAGATCTTCCTCCGCGTCATCGTCGTCGTCGTCGTCATCGGTTGGTCACTGTTCACCGTCGTGTCTCATTTCACACTCGACGGTAGACGCAGACACGGACATCACCACTCAGCTGCTTTTCACCGGCGTCAGCAAATCACCCGCCAGAGTCGACAATTCGACCAACGCTACGGCAGCGACATCAGCGGCCAGTATAACTTCAGCGAACTTACATTCTACTCCGACCAGCCTTGAACCTGCAGCAGTGGAAGAACGTTCGCTGATTAACGGTTGGTTTGAAACAGACGATTGAATCGTTCAGTTAACTCATGGGCTGAAGCAGTAACTAATAATCTATTTCCTAAAAATTGTTTTCAAAAAGGCAACAGCGATTGCCGAAAAGTCAACAAATCAATAAATGTCAACCTATTATGCGACTAAATCGTAGTCATACCTACGTATCGAGTATGTTGTAAATTGAACGATATGAGCAATAGCTGCATTAATTACCATTTTTTTCTTAGCGTTTCGTCATAGAATACGATACAATAAAGAATAGCACTTGTAACTGACAGACAGTTTGACATTACACTTTGCATTATGCCGTTTAAGTTAATCCGTCTGGCTAGCAGAAGGTGCGTCATTGATTGCGACGTTTGATCAATGATTTTACCTAGCGACAGCTATTGTACAATTTGTACCAGGCGTGTACATGCGTCTACATGATCGATTACAACTCATGGTTTCGGTTTCATGTAACAGGTGTCATAAGCATGCGTGCTGCAAGTCAATATTTCGGTCCAGGGCAGTCGCCACTGTGAAATCTTTTCATGCTAAATCACATCTTCCTCAGATTTAAAATATGGTCTTAAATTAACTTGAGTCAATTTATATATACTAATTTGCGTGTGACTGTGGTTGCGTCGACTGTAGTCTAGGGTTGTTAGCAATACTGGCAAAGAGTATTGCAATAGCAATAGCGATACTTGGTGGAAAAAGTATTGCAATACTAATTGCAATATCTTTTTTTTCTAAGTCAGTATTGCAATACTATTGCAACATTTTGGCAATACTTCGCTCTCCGCTCCCCCTAAATAAATGTTGATTTTTGCCACTGTGTATAACTTGTTCTAAATATTGAGTTAACTACAGACTATGTGATAATGTGGTCAACCCAGAATTTAAACAATAAACAAGTCGTTTTGACATGTTATTTTTGTTTAGTTTATTTTCACAATCGAACAAAAAATGAAAAACTTCTTTGCTGAATTAAACAGCGTTCTCACGATTAGAAGTGTGCTTCGTATCAAAAAGTATTGTTTTTAAGTATTGCAATATTTCGGCCCTAAAAGTATTGCAATACCACGTGCAATACTAAACATGCAGCCAGTATTGCAATATCTGTTGCAATATTAAAAAGTATTACAATACTTATTGCAGTAATTGCAATACCGCAATATCAACAACCCTGCTATAGTCTAATCTGCAATTTTGCAAAATAAATTTTTAGTTTGTGTGTAGTTTTTTGGTGTGCTAAATTTTATAACAAAAATTCGAACGGGAACCTTCCTCGTGTAGATTTATACAAGAGTATGGGAACTAGAACTATGGTTACTATATAGTAATGTTGCGATATCTGAAAACAACTTGAGTAACAGCTAGCAAGTGTAAAGTCTGGCTATACTTTAATTTGATACGACTTTTTGTTTTTTTGCGAATCCTTGTAACGTGTTTACTGCATGCACTTTATTGTTTCACGGCGGAAAATAGTTACAGCTGTGTTCAACCTAAACTTTGCTGAGATAATCATGTGTTTAATAAATGCTCTGTTAGGAGAGAATGGGAAGGTCGATGACGTCAGCAATGACGTGGCTGAAGACGTCGTACGTATTGGTTTATTTACCTCTTAGTTTACGTACCTGCCTACTTACTCTACATTTTTTTGCTATTATAAAGCAAGTGTAATAGTTGTAGTGATGACTGTTGTTGTTGTTTTTGACACATCGATGTCTACATTCTACACCTCTGGCTCTTTATCTCGAGGTTCAGGGAGTTACCGACGCCGGTTTTTAATCACACTCTGTTTCCGTTTAAACCAACCGTGAATTTTCGCGTACTAAACTGCGTGTATCTAACGTTTAGCGTTGTCGCTGTGTCTTGATGCGTGAAATACTCTACACGACGTGTGGATGTGTCAATAGATTGTTAGTTGTGTCGGCAACTCGTCGGACGCAGGCGAACACACGAAGGCTACTTACTTATCGGCGTCAACCAGAATGTGCGGGTTCGTTTCACAGCTTGCTCACAGCTCAACATTTTCTTTTCTTCGAAATTCCGCATAATTGCGGTAATCTGGGTTATACTGTTGTAGCAGGAATCGAATTATCTCTGCGTTATTGCTGCGTCTTATAGATGAAACATGCAATAATTTATCGGTTGCAAATCTAGCATGGCGAAGTGCCAAATTGAGTTAGTTTTCTGATGCGTTCGCATGTGACTTTGTATTAGGCGTCTGCGAGTGAAGAAATGGTTGCAACATCAAGATCACAAGCCGCAGTTGGTGCCGGACGCTGCGTGGCAGCGCTGCTGGGTTTGTCTGCGTGGTGGCGTCCTGCAGCTATATCGTGACCAGAAGTCAACGGAAAACCACAGCCAGCAACACTCCGACATTGGTTCGTCAACGACTTTGATCAACTCTTTTGATTAGAAATTTTATGATGAGTTATAAAAGAGTCACACACCGTCACTTTCGGTTGCGTACTAAAACGAGTCATTAACAGCGAAATTGTGACCGAAAGTGTCCCAACTGTTCTGGTTGTTTTTTATCTTTCTGACTCTTTGTTTTTTTTTCATTTGTATTTTTCCATGTCGCTGATGAAAGTGGTGTTACCTAAAATATGTAAGCGTGTGTTGTGTAACGATTGTGCAGTGATAGAGGGTGGGTTGGTTCACATCGACGATGAACTGTTGAACGCTGATGATCAGTTCTGCCTCTGCACCTCGTGCGGCGACGTCTTCATCTTTCAAGTTAGTCTTACGTGCTAGTTATCGTCGTAGTAGACCATATTCTAGCAGAGAATCGTAATGAAACGAAGTAAACAAATCACAGCACAGTAGGTCTATTACCGCGTTCAATGCTGACTCGCACAGGAAGACTGTGTCGCGATAATTATCCGTGTGATTGTTAGTTAGAAATGAAAAATTTCATATTTTTCAGACTGAAATATTAGTTCAAAGAAAGTTTTACCAGGCTAGAAATTACATAGTCGCTTTTAGTTTTTAAAGCTTTCAGGCATATATTGTTAACAATTATTCAACGACGTCGACAGCTTTTTGGAAATTTTAATAATTTCGCAGAATTTCCGACAATGAGTAAATTTTACGATGGAATGATGTTATTATCAGGTGGAAGGCGGCAGCGCTGAGGTTGCCGGCTGGACGAGTGCAATTCACACGGCCTGTGCGGCGTCACTGGCCAGACATCTCAACCGAGACTCCACCATCAGACTTCTACAGGCCAAGATGAGACAGCTCGAGATCAGCATCGACCTGGTATACGCGTCGCTACGCGTCAGTGCTTGTAAAGGTGTTTTAGTGAAACTACAGTGAACGTCTTGTCGTGCAATATGCCTTTAAAACAACAGTAAAAGTCAGTTATTAGTTTTAGTCCATTTTCGACTGATAAGTTGTCAAAACAGAGGGACCATTTTACACAGCACTGTGAAATTTTCTGCAATTTTCCTGACCCCAAGGAAAACATCTTTATATGCTGCTAAACGCTCGTGCTGTTCCAAACTTAGAGTCAACAAGAAAACGGTTTTTCCTACCAAGATTCTTTTCTGACGTTTTTCTGATTTTTGGTCAGTTCGCTGGCTTTTTTCTCCTACAGCTGCCGAACTGCCACTACACAAGTGCTAGTAACTCACCTTACGGTAAGATCAACAGAACCAAAGATGAAAGAAACTACAATTTGGGTTCGTAGCGTTACGTTGCTTTGTGACTAAGTAAAAGTGAGTAGGTATTCTTAAGTGTTTCTGATCTCGTACGCAGGACGTGAAGATGAAGCGGTTGGCGGCTCGTCACGTGACGTCAACGACGAGCGTTCACAGTCGTCAGGCCGTTCATCGACAACTGCGTCAGTGGGACTCGAATCTTCACCGTCTTCGACTTTCACACTACCGCTACGCCTGCTATGTCGCCTCTCTGCAGAACGTCGAACTGCCCAACTCACTCGTACGAGTTCAGAGTGATTGACATTTGCGCCTCGGTTAACTATGCTCCAATGTGCATGCATGTATTATCTGTTTTTTTTTCTTAGTAACTTTGAAAGGTCAACTCAGCCTGGCCATCCTTTTGTGGGTAGGTGCAGTGAGTACCGGCGAAAGCTGGGACGTAAGCAGGCACACTGCGCTATGCACTAGCCCCGAATCCATAGTCTGGCAGTGTAAACTGGTGTCTGGCTGAGGACTAAGGAAACGAAGAGCAGCGCCGCCATATGGGCTTTATAGCTCGGCAAGGACTTTACGTTATGTTTAACTTTGCAAGTTATTATGGCTTTTGTCCTTTGCCGTCATGTGCTTTATGTCGTCTTACATTTGGCTTTATTCTTTGGGCAAACTGTAAGACTGCAGTTTCTGCCCGTTTGCTCAAGCCTCACTGCCCTTACATTGTGATGTTATTTGTAGCAGCAATGGCGAATTGAGCGATGATGATATAAGTGCACCAGCGCACCGGACGATAAACAACACAGTATCGTGTCGGTCTACCAAAAACACCACAGATCTCATCAGATCAACAGGCTCAGCAGATCCAGTAATTGCTTAGGCCTGCGTTATTATAGTGGCCGCAGATCAGTCATTGTCTCTGGCACCCCAGCGTAACTCGGGTCACAGAAATAGTTTAAGTTAACGATCTGTTGTGATCTGCGGTGTTCAGGCAAACCCTATCATTTTGTTGTCTTTTAAATTCGGCCGCTGAAATTCTTTACAAGTAGAAACGCGCGTGTGTGTTCGTGCATGGGTGTGCAGATGCTGATGTGTGAAGTGTCGAAGAGCGTCAAGGAAAGTCTTCAGTCGTCGGTCGGCTGCGTCATTGCGGCGTCGTTCCACGCTCTGGTCTGTGCTCAGTCGTACGGCGGCCCCGGCGCTGATTGGACGTCGCCAGGTCACGTGACCCAGCAGGTGCCCGCCAACAGCCTGCTGCAGCAGACGACCGCTGACTTGCAGGCCGCAGCAGCAGCAGGCTCCGCTGAGATGTCTACGTTCAAAGCTGCCACTTCGTCCAGCATCGCCATCCAGCGAATGTCGCTTCCAAACAGGTTTATCTCCCTGGCTTTCTCTGATTCGGGTATATGTCTAAATTCCACTATTTCTGTTGCGCTCAAAACCTGCGTAAAACCAGGTTTTTGACAATTTGCTTAGAAGTAATCAACAGATTACATATTTTTTCTACTACGTAGAACCTACGTAGAACCGCCTAGAATGTTCAAGCGATAGGCTAGTCGCGCCGGCGCCGCTCGGAAAAGTATCTGTGGCACACTTGGTTTCTAGGCCTAAGCAACTGATCTAATGGAATTTAGGCTATATTGTCGCTATTTTTCATCATGGTTTAATTCAGTCATTACTGAATTGCATTAAATGTGTATGAATAATAGCTGCGTTGTCTTTTGTGCAGACACGTTGACTTCACAAGTGACTCTGAGTCAAGTTCGGCGGCTGGCGCTGAGTCAACCGCTTCTGACACCGCTAACAGCCACCAACCGGCTGACGTATGTCATTGCATTATCACAGTGCTTGTACCAAGCCCTTTCGTATATTTTATGAATATCTTATATATCGGTATAATACAATACAATACAATTTGAAGATTATTTATTGAGGTCATCCAAGGTCAATGATTTTCATGTTATTTGAAGGCCAATTAATATGCGATTTCTTATTAGTGATATAGGTTAAAGAGTTGCCTATAGCTCTTAATGGTAACCGGTCTCCGAGCTACGGAGCGTCGCCTGCCATGTAGGATCACACGGACAATCACCCATTTAGGTAAGCAGTGTTCATAGTAACCGCTTGATAGCGAACCTAGGACTTTTTGATGATACGTTTTACTTTCTGGCACGGTGGCTTTGTTGCCCAGTTTGAGTGATTGGTGCAAGATCGGCGAGTGTGTGTGCAGCAGAACGCAGTGAGCGATGACGTCACCGATAACGTCACTGACGACGATGATCGTCAACAGCGACTGACGCGCGGTGATCATGAACTTGACTTTGGAATGATGCTCGAGGCTAAGCTGGTGCAAGGGGAGTCGGGACGGACGGCTTTGCGTGTGTTCGTGCGAGACATTACGCGCAGTGGCGCCGCTCAGCGGCATGGTACGTATTAGCTGTATTAGCCAAGTGAGTGACTGATCGATCATTTAGTTCATAAATTATTCACTCAATCAAAACACTTTTGTTTAGTACCACCATCGCGTTCCCAGGCAATCACGGGCATGTAGAGAATTCGTTGTTTTTTACTGCTTTTGTAACCTGACTTAGATATTTGTTACCAGTATTTTTTAAAAAATGCACTTCTGTTCTATTGTTTTTAAATTGTAAATAAAAAGTAAATTTGACAAGTTTGAGGCATACAATTGAGGCCACGAATTTAAAAACAAAAATGTGAAAGTGTCGCAGTGCACCACTGCACTTAACAGAATAAAATCAGAAACATGACGAGCTGCTGAAAGATGCTGTAGTTTATTATGATTTTGATATGGAGCGTAATCCCGGAAATGTGGGTCCGACCCCGGTTGCTGCTTAGACGAGTGATTGTCTGTGGACAGGTAAACCAGCTCAGTGTATAGTAAACCACTCAGTTCATTTCAGCATCCGGGCTGGATAAATTGAGTGCTAGCCTGCGTGGCTTCGGTTAAAGCGGGGCACGTTCATCTGTGTCAGATGGCAGGTAACACTGTTGACATATGGCAGGCGACGCTCCGTAGCTCTGCGACGGGTTAACGAAAAGAGCTATAGGCCTACTGTGTGTGTGTAGGCGTGAAGGTGGGCGACGAGCTGGTGACGGTGGAGAGTATGATGGTGGCCGAGCAGGATATGATTCAGATTGAGAGTATTCTCAAGACTACATCATCAGTTGACGTCACAGTGAGGTCAGTGCACGCTGAGTCGTCAGCCAATCAGCACTTGTCGTCGTCGTCATCATCACGACCACCCAGTCAGCTCAGCCTTCCTCCGCCGGCGGCATCACATTCACAGCAATATCAAGTGGTACAAGTGCCGGTGACGACCTCGGCCGAACTGGCTTCCAACGGCGCAAGTGCTGGTATGAAGAGAAATCACGCTTACTTAGAGACATAGACTTATAGGTTCTTCTATTCTTGATGGAACATTGACGACGAGGGATCTTCACTGTTTGCGATCACCAGCAACAGATCTTGCATCCTGACTGACATCCGTAGTTTGTAGTCGTCTCTTGCTGTGTCTTTTTTGGCCTGTCTCTTCTGTTTCTCCTCCTCGAGTCCACAGTACTGCTGCACTGATCTTCTAGCCGGTGGTAAACGTGATACGTGACCAATGAAAATAATCGCTGCCGAATATCATATTTTACGTAGTTTATTATACTGATTGGTTTTAGATTAAAATTACGCTCGTGCTTTTTATGCAAGTATGAAATGTTTACATTTCAGGTAGCACACACACATTTTCTGATGATCAGCGGTCAGGGAAAAATACCGTTTGGGTTCAGGTAGATACTGTTTTTTTTTTGTAAGATCAGCTTCATACATGCATACATGCATATGATGATGTCTGTTAGTTACATGATAGGATTTTAATTGCAGGTACAATTTCACATTCTTTAAGATATTTGACTTATGCAGTCTGTTGTGTTGTTGTTAGGTGCAAGGCAAATGACAAAAGATATTCCAGATCTTCTACAGACTCGATCAACCGATTACGACCCGCCACCGTCGCATGTTTGTGTTAATCTTTATTTGTTATGTTCACAGCACCATATTTTTTTTTACAAAAAAATACTTTTGATTTATTGCTGTTCGTTTTTGTTCCTAGTTCATTTAGTTAGTAAACATGTGCTTTTTAGATCGTCTCGCAATCCATTAAAATGTTGGCCTTCACATTGACAAAGCACACATCGCTTATACAACAGATTACCGTATAGGCCGTAAAAATAAAATTACCCAATGTGCAGCGTTAAAACGTTATGTGATTAATGTTATACTGTTTATGCTGCATTTCTTTTTTCTGTTCTTTTTTGGCCATTTTTTATTTATACATGCATATTTTTTGTAGTAGTTTTGTGTTTAGTCTAGCTATTTTTGGTTTGATCATGCTTGTAATCTCATCGTCATCGAATGTTTCCATGTCAAAGCATGTGCGAAATGTAAACTGTAATAAGGCAGTTTCTTGTAATTGTTTTTGATTTATTTTTGACACAGATGTGATATAAAAACCAGTTCAGGTCGGAGAGTGATGATAAATTAATTGCTGTGTTGAATTTATTCTGCGTTGCAGCACCGGTGTGTCATGGACGGCACTCTGTACGCCACCTTGCGGCCGCTTCCCAACTCTCAGCGCATCAGAAAAATCATCCTCGAGCTGCTCGACACCGAAAGGCAGTATGTCAGGGTAGGCAAGCCACATCACCATTTCTGCGATAAATTTATTAATTTGTTTAAGATAACAGTTTAGAGTTATTTCCAGTGTTCCAAATGTTTGGGCTGTCAGTATTATGAATTTTTAATTTTCCAGTTGTGCTTATCACCCACCTCTGTTACGCTTGAGGTACCCGTCAGATGTTTAGTTAGTAAAAAACGTCAAAAACTCAAATTTGTTACTTTTTAACTCAGAATGTCGAAGAATGGACCAAGGCGATCTCATACAATATTTATTTATTAGTTCAGCACTGACATTCAAGAACAGAAGCAAAACACGGTACAAATAAGATTACAATGTCAGGCAAGGACAGAAAGGCTCCATACGAAGCACTGACAACTATCCTATTACAATAGTAATTTTGAAGACGACTGACCACCAAAAATAGCAACATAGCCACTCAAACCGCCAATTTTTAGTTCAAAAAGTCACAAGTCAATGTCAGTGGACGTCAAAAACGTCACAAATGACGCTTGTCTAGCGCATGGGTGGCTGCTTGCGCGCTGTCCGGCCAGCTAAAGGGCTAGGCGTAGGCCCAATCGTTGTTAGGTCTAACTC
>Ga0209671_1001226_pt1 | contig 20754 bp, 16 predicted proteins | sample WorMetHERISLAND2_2_FD_187401 | JGI IMG/M metagenome (GOLD analysis project Ga0209671, IMG submission 187401) | Marine gutless worms symbiont microbial communities from Max Planck institute for Marine Microbiology, Germany - Olavius geniculatus... | ecosystem: Host-associated > Annelida >... | reverse complement strand
CAGCCTTTCCCTTCTTTTTTCCATTTCCCTTCCCTTTATCTTCCTTTCCTTCTCTCCTTTCCCTTTCTTTTTCTCTTCCACTTTCCTTTTCCCTTTCTCTTCCCTCCCCCTCTCCTTCCTTTTTCTCTTTCCCTTCTTCCATCTTTCTTATCATGACCGATGGATGTCACGTGACCCCAAAAGGTCAATCTCATGACCGCATTATCTTTGAGGCGTCATATCTTTAAAACGGTGCAAGATAGACGCATGGTGACGTTGGACCATTTATAGTAAAGCGCTGGTGACAAATCGAATGGTCTCGTGACTGACAATGTCTGTTGTTTAGTAAAATAATACACAAGGATGAAAGGATCATTGCTGCTGTACAATTTAATACTAAACTGTTTGATTTTTTCTACCATTCTAAACGGCTCACTGATTATATTTATACGGACATATACTGTAAACTATCGAAATGCATTGGACAGACTCCGTGTTCGTATGAACATTATCTTGTTCAAATATATGTTTGAATCAAAGTGCATTACTGCAACATTTCCTTTAAAAACAGCTTTCTGGTGATGCAGTGAAATGTGCATCATCCACAGAATTGCCAAAGTTTTCAGACTCGTACCCAGAAGTTTTTCCTGTTATTATGTGGAGTTGCTTCTTGCGTCAGACATGCTTATTCCTACACATTTCTGTGTAGCGTAGTCTGTCGTCTGTTACAATTGTGCAGCCTGCTTAAACCGATTTAAATCTAGCTAAGTGCGTTAGTAATAGTGATGGTAGCAGTGAAGGACAACTGACAGTGTTCATTGTGCTGTTTTCATGGCGTTGCCATTGCAAACGTTTACTTGATTCATTCGATGAATGTAGCACGAGTGTATTTTTGGCTCATTTCAGTTGTCTGTCTGGCCACAAGTCTGTTTAAACTGGCAGCTAGAGGATTATGTTACCATTGCCATTTATTATACTCAGTTTAAAAGCTGATGCTCATTTTGCCGTTTCACTGAGAGTAAAAGAGATGACTGAGCTGGTTGGTTATGTATTGTGTTGGTTTACGTCCAAGTACTAACCGTGCCTGGTGTAGGAGTAACCGATGTTTGCGTTGCAGAGTTGCATGGTTTTGTTGCAGATCTGCGAATGCCTTGAACATGCTTCATCACCGGTAGACTGCCACACTCTTACAGAAGCTTTACATCATCAGTTAGTTTGTGCAGTTTTACTTATCTTTTTGAGTTGGGCTGATTTTCAGTATGGGAAGAATTTGACGGGAACAGTTCAAAATCATACGTAAATCAGTCAAAGCATATTTGTGTACTAAATAAGTAAGAAAGTAAATAAATTTATATAGCGCACAATGTTGGTGAGAAATTTGCCGAATCTGAGGCGCTGGGTTGAGGCGGGACACTAGAGATGGCTAGAGGTTGAGTATTTTCTTTGCATACTATAACGTTGTTCATCATTGTGAAATTGTGCAGGCTTCGTAACTTTGTGATTAACTCATTGTTTAGCTAACCAATGTCTTGCACATCTTCATTCAGTTGCCATTTGTTACCTCCGGCAAGGAGGTTATGTTTTTGCCGGTTTTTGTTTGTCTGTTTGTTTGTCTGTGTGTTAGCAGTATAACTCAAAAAGTTATGAAAGGGTCTTTCTGAAATATTGAGGGAATGTCAGGCATGGCATAAACTACAAGTGATTAAATTTTGGGGGTGATCCGGCAGGAATCCTGGATTCTGGATCACTTTGAAATTTTTGTTACCATTGTGTTAAAGGGGCATAAGGGAACCGCTGGCAAAGCGAATATGGTGACGCCACCTGGCGAATAGCTTTGCCTTGGCGGAGGTACCTGTGGGCTATGACTGCTTTCTAGTTTTGCATACTTTGAGTAAGCAGTCAAGTACCAAAGGAATAGTCTATAGGCCCAGCCTTGCCGAGGAGTGCTTTTACATTACAGAGGTCTTTCCTTTCTTCTGTTCAGACTGCCAGTAAAGTGAAGGTTAAATTGTACCGCTTAAAACTTTGCCTATTTTAAGAGGGCTAATGACTTCAATGCCAGGATTGATTTCTCCATTTCAGGATCCAGGTTTAAGAAAATTTATCATTCCAGAATCACATTTTCAGGATTAGGCTTACAGATTGATCATGATTCTGTGCGCACAAAATATTTTGTTAGATGTCTAGAAGTTTATTTTATCGTCTATGTTCAGTCAAACGTGTGCATTTATTGAATTTTGTGTAATTGCAAAATTCAGAGATTGGGAGGCCACCAATTGCAGGATTTGGGATTAGGAAAAATGGCTGGAACCCTAAGATACTTAAGAGGACATATCGGTGTTATAAATTTAAGCAGAGTTTTTTTAGCATTCGGTTAAAGGAAGTTAGTGGCGTCAGCGTAGGCTAAAAGTGACTTTCGATGTCATACTGTGTTTGCAGTGGCGTCAACGTACGTTACCTGGGCACTGTAACTAGTCTTGTGGAAAAGCAACCTGCGCTCGGCTATCTACATGTGAGTTGGATGTTACTTTCATGGAAACCTTTGAGTCAGATTCTTATGTACCACTTTTTTTAACACAAGTCAGTTTTAGCTTATTTTTTCCACTCAAGAGACATTATGTGCAATAGCAGTAACTGTGATTCATTTCTCAATCTCGGGATCTGAGATTAAGAAACTTTTAATCCCTGGATCTTGTTTTCGGGATTAGACTTACATATTTATTTGTTATTCAGTATTACTGTGGTAGCCCTACTAGAGATTTTGTATTACATTCAATTCATCTACAAGAAATATAACAGCTGTATTTTTGCAGTTTGCAGTCAGAATCTGTGTGACTTAATGTTATTGATGGTGACATCCAAGCACCTGAAAAAGATCTATTATATTAACACATTCAACGCTAGGGCCAAAATTCCGCCTGTGCCAGATGTAGTAGGGCCAGTAGTAGTAGTAGTAGTATTAGTAGTGGCAGCAATTGCTGTAGTAGTAGTAGTTGGTGGTTGGTGGCATTTGGCGTGGTGTAGAGGTAAGGCGTTGGGTTCAGTCAACAAATTTGCTGTTCGCCAAGCCCGGTTAGTAGTTGGATGGGTTACCGCCTGTAGTAGTAGTAGGCCCTTGTTCCAGTATGCCAGTATTTCTAGAGGCAGCAGTATGGTAATGGCAGCAGTCACGGTAGTAGTATTAGTAGTTGGTGATTAGTGGTATCTGGAGTGGTGTAGATGTAACACGTTGGATCTATCAAGAAAGTTGCTTTACGCCGGGCTCGGTTAGTAGTTGGATGTGTAACTGTCTGTCTCTGTATGTAGCCAGCATCCTATGTCGACTCAGCCTTCTGCTCTTTGTGAAACAATAAAATGAGTATCAGCTCTGAAGCTCAAAAATAATAATACATGGCAATGGTGATTGTAGTCGCTATCACCGTCTATAGCCGGATCTATTGGCTCAGACTGATTGGCTTGGTCAAAACACTAAAAGTCGGCAGATATCTGGTGCTGTGCTTCGCATAAACCGGGTGAACTCTTGCAATGACACTTTTATGACGACAGCACTGCAAACATTGGCATGGCATTAGTATTATCAGTATTATTAGTTCACCCGAAAACGATAGTTTTCGGAGCGGACTTAAATTTTGCTGTGGTTTATTATTATTTTTATGTGCGAGAGCTAGCATAGCTAGCTATAGTGCGTATTAGCTGTGGTAATTCTGTCTTGGTGTCTTGTGTCTTGTCTGTTTGTCTTGTCCCAGTACCATTACAAACCCAGGTGAGATAAGAGTCTTGCTTTTCGCCATATGATAGCTTAGTGTCTCTAGTATTTTGTGACAAAATTTCATGCCACTGGGTGAAGGGGGTCCTCACCAATGAGGGGGAGAAAGAGGGGCATCACCCTTAAAAAGTGTTATTCTACCATTATTGGCTCGTCTAACGTGAAAATGGTTGCAGATAGGCACAGATGTGCTGCTTATCAGAACAAGCACAGGCGACAAGCTTCTTAGAAATGTCAACATCGATGACCTTAAATGACCTTGAACCCCCAAAATAGGGCCTTTTAGTGAATTTTTTTTCGATTTTAGACTGCGACCCGCATTTCAAAAGTGAATTGCACCGAAATGACTGGAGATAAACAAAGACAACCTGCACATGAAATTTTCAGCACTGAATGTAGATTTTATCAATCCAAGTCCGGTCCCTCTAGGTTCAAGGAGGTCTGCGCACGCCCTGGTCAAAGAGGGGTCTTCCTTTAAAAAGTGGTTATTTATCTGCTGTTGGCTTGTCTAGCATGACAAGTGATCTGCTAACGCAGTCAGAAACGCGCAACAGCCGGGTGCATGTTTGAAACACAGAAAGTCTAAGTCATTCACCAGAAGGAGCCAGGCACGAGACAACATGCGGCTATAGTGTCTATAGTGTTTTATTTACTTGTACTCACCAGAGGTCGTCTCTGTCGCTCTGCTAACGTCGTATCAGCTGGATATAACAACTTTTGCCTACCCCCTCTTATTTAACGCCCTCGTTCGGGGTGACCCCCTTCGAATTTATGGAAAAGCTTTACGGTTTCTGAAACTAGAGTCTTGCGGGCAGCCAATGGTGGAAATTTGGTCATTCTAGCTTGCACCGTTTTTGACTGATCCACCCTTGTGACAGACGGACAGAATTGTGATGGCTAAGACGCGCTACAGCAGTAGCTGCTGTTGTGCGTAAAATGGTTGCAGATAGGCACAGACATGCTGCTTAACATAACAAGCCTTGGCGACGACCTTCTTAGGATTGTCAACATTGATGACCTTGATTGACCTTGAACCCTAAAAATAGGGGTTTTAGTGATTTTTTGGCGATTTTTGGCTGCAAAAGAGTGAACTGCAAAGAAGTGAATGGAGATAGACTAAGCTTACCTGCGAACAGGAACTGCTATAGGCTCTTGTGCATTTCTTGAGCATTAGCTCAGATTTCTTGTTTTTCCTGTTGTGAGATTGAGCTTCGTCGACCGATCGCCGCCAAATTTTTTACTGTAATTGGTAGTGTGTTTGTTTAAATAATCCAGGTCTCAAATTTTTAGGGCCTTTCCCAAGAAAACTTTATGGGCCAAAAACATGCAAAATTCGGCTCGATTTCGGACAACTTTAAACTTCAGTGGCGAATGTTTCCAGAATGGATGAAGATATTCATAATTGGACAAAGAGGGATTTACATTAGTACATGATTTACCGCGATTTCTTCTGCATAGATAATTAACTAAATACCGGAAATGAAGACCGGTGAACTTTGGTCCATTAATGACAGATATCTCGATGTGGAATCATACCAAAATCGACTTTTTCGGAAGACCTAATTTCAGCCCTTAAGGGGTCCTGCGCCCCAAATTTTTACACACACTAGAGAATGACCAAGTCTTACTAGTGCACCCCTCCCCATTGGGGACAGGGGTTCTCCCAACAATTTTTTTCTAAGAGGGTTCAACATCCAAAATTTGCCACAGAAACTTCACCTGTCCAGCCACACGTATGTCATGTCGTTATGTTATGAGAGTTGATATATGTGATGTTGTTGGTGAAGACATGTAAAGATCTGTCATATTATTCTATGATTATATTTAACGACCACTGCACAGTTAGGTTTACCTGTCCACGTGTAACATGTCATTGTCAAGTGGTTATGTTTTGTTGTGACAGTCAATCTGTGTAATGTCGTTGCTGACGCGAGCCACTAAACACCTGTACAAGATCTATATGCAAGGTGTTGACATGATGAACCTCGCCGCAGCTATTAGTTTCTTCCTGAACTGCTATCTTGGCTCGTTTCCTACGCCACACACTTTAGTTGCCATCGATGAAACGGTAACTCGACCGGTTTACTTGTATACATTGTGGTGCCGCTTTATTTGCCAAAGTTGTTTCTAGTGCATTACGAGGTAATGTTAAGAATAAAATAATGTTGTTGACTTTTGCCAAATTCGGTGCCAATTGGGTCGATACTTTAAACGTTACACGCCGTAGAACAAGGTGGTCTCATTTTTTCAGCTATCTTGTGTCGTATATTTTATCTTAATTGTCTCCGCCAAGGTGAACATAATGAACATTGGTGGAGATTAAGTAATCGAGCGATTCTGTTTGTCCTTCTGTGACTCATAATGCAGTTGCGCCTGCATGACGTCATAATAGCAATGGCGTCATTCTACAGTGCACGCAGCAATGCTGGCATCCACTGCTATTACTTCTCCCTCCCTTTTCCCTGCCATGAAGCGGCTCTTCCCTCTCCCTCCCCTTTCCTTGTATTTACTTTTGACGACCCCTGTTGCCATGGCAACGAAATTTGAGACAAAATGAGCTATAACTTGGCTTGTACAAGAGATAAATCCAAGATCTTTCCGTAGTAGTAGTAGTAACAGTAGTAGTAGTAGTAATGTTTAAATTACTTCACTTGTGGAGATATGCACTCTCACAAGCGCCTTTTAATTCATTATGTAAACATTATGTAGTTATTTTATGTCAGAGTGTGAATGCAATTACACCATCAAAATAATAACTGTTATATGTAGTCAATAGTGAAGATTATTACATGATGTACGATGTGAGTTTATTGCATAAATTCTATGGTGCTTTGTTGTTTGTGCACAAATTAAAAACTGCCAATTTCATACAAATGTTTGGTAAAATCGCCATAGGTGTTGTCTATGGCAACATGCATAACCTTAGCATTTCACCAAATGTTCTCGTTTTGCTGCTTTGTCATTTGTGGTGTGCAATGCAAACAAGGTTTCTCACAACGGTCTGATCTTTTGATGTGCACAACTTACTGATGCTGGTCTGTGTGACTACTTACTTACTTGCTTACATACGGTGTGTGTTTTGTACAGAAAAATAAACGGAAAGGCAAAAGGAAGAACAAAGGTCCACTCTTCACTGCTACTGGTGAGTTCGTTGTTTTTTGTTGGGTTGTAACTTTTTCGGAAAAGTATCATTTCAGAACTTTTCACTAATTTTTTGGGAAAGGTTGAAGTTACCCGAATAGCAGAGACATATGGCACCCATAATATTCTATATATCTAAAAAAACTTGCCGGTTTAGAACTGTGTGTAAGGACGCTGTGATGATATCAGTCCTCTAAAACGGCAAAAATCATTTGGGTAACCTTAGATGAGGTTATGAATATGGCATCCTTACAAGCTGACTTTAGTTGGTAATCACTAACATAGTGTAATGCCTTCTTCAGTTGATGTTATTTGTCGTATTATGGTTTCTTGCGCAATGTTTACTGATTAGCATAGCAGTCGAAAATGTTTCTGTTAGCCTATAGCTTAGCTAATGGTAGGCCTAACGAGAAAGCAAAAATATGAGCCTGTGCCGATACAATATTCACCTAACCGCGCACTCATAGGCCTATGCTCACAAACTGTCCATCACGCCATTCAAGTTTGGCGACGATTGGTTTAGGGGTTTTTGGTTGGCTGAGGGTCAATGTTTGCTTTTTCCCATAGACTTTAAAGGTCGTCCTTACAACACTCACACTACCAAGTGAGTTGTGGTATGGATGTCATATATATGAGATTTGTGCACAGTGATTCAACACCACAAGTGGATTTAATGTGGGGACGGTTCGTTAATGGGACGGTTATCACTATCCATCACGTACTATTTAGAGACAAGGCTGAAGTGACATCTGTTGTGTTTGCGACGTTTCTAATGGACTCTTGAGATTTGTAACATTGCTATTATTTTTTTGTCATCTAATGCTCAAAAAACTACTATTTTAGTAACTTTTTTTGTAATCTCGAATCACCGGATTGAGATGCTGCCAATCCCGAGATTCGGGATTGGTTAAAATGGTCAGTAGTTTTACTGCGAGCAGCAGAATGATGGGGTGGAGTTTCAGTATTTTTCACTGATTGTCGTCATTGGTGTATGATCTGCAGACAACGTAGAGTGGGCGAGTGAAACACCGAGAAGTCTATGGAAGAAGATTGTGGAAGAGGTCCAGGCATATTTCGGATACCGCCTCGACTGGTCAGTGCGGTCGGCGTTATCAATCAATCATTCAAATAAATAATGACCAGTGGTGTACTGTACATTGAAAGCCTAAAGGCTAAGATGCAACCTGAGGATGATGTAGAAACTTATTAAAAACTTACTGTGTTTGTTGTTCAGGGTCTGTCGTAAGTTGTTTATATCAGCACAAGTGATATTTTTGTAGGGTGGTAGGTTTGTCTGTTGTCTGTCAAATTCATGCACACATGCTGTCTTTGAATCGATTCATAGGTTGGAATGTTATATAAGTTTATCAAAATATGACCATTCTAAAATCTTTGTTGACGTTTTGGCAACTGATGGCTGCTATCTTCGAAGCAACTGTTCGCCAGCTGTCACTGCGGTAGACAGTAAGTGATCGTGGATGTTTGGAAGTGGGTAGGACCCCTTGTCTTACCTTGCAAATGTGGTCTTGGCCTTAGCGGTTTGACCATGTCATACTAGCCTGTAATAGACTCAATTCACTTTTTTCTGTCCAGTCAATATTTCAAGATCCACGTTGCTTACTTGCTTATGATGGGAACCTGTTTGGGTTAGAGGTGCATATGAAATTGTGCACATAAGTCCATTTGACAAGCAGAAGGCATTCATTACTTCATCTTTTTTTTCAGTGTTTGCATTGTTGGATGGTCTCTAACCTGGCATTGTGGCCTTGGCCTTGGACGTGATCTTGGTCATGTATGGTTGGTGGCGTAGCATAGTGGTTAGAACGTTGGTCTTGGCTGGCGGACTTTCTTTATCTTGCGCTAGACTGATGGATGGCTGCTTGACCACTTTGTGGGTACGGCGTCAGCTATCAGTCAACCAACAAGGCCAACTCAGCCTGCCATCCCTTCGGCGTCGGTTAAATGAGTAGTAACCCATTATATAGGTTACGGAAGGTGGGGACGTTTGTACAGCTGACTGGGCTGCCTGGCCGGCCGGTGCGCCAGCCTGTGTTTGCAGGCTGCACGCGACGGCTCTGGTTAGTGACGAAAAGCGCATTAGAGGTGTGTATACACGACGATGCGCTATACAAATTGACAACCTTTACCTTTGGCCTTGGCTCTAAGTTTAACATGTTTTTGTAGTTTTGGTAGCCCAACACCTCTTTTCTGTCTGATGAGGCATCATCAAGGTTGAGGGAATCAGCCACCGCATTCAGGTCATCCCGTAGGTCTTCAGCTGTGAGTTGCATTGGGCATTGGGCATGCAGGGTATTGGAACAGATGTTCAACGGAGTGTGGTGCCACTCCACAGTCCGGACAAAAACATCCGTCACGCCTGCAGTGATGCGGGCCTTGTACGAATTCAGAAGCCAGCAGTGAGACGAACATTAACGTAACTGTCATTGTGTTGCAGTGAGGGTGTTGATGGAGCCGTGGAGAAATACAATCTGCAGAAAGTGTCATTGCTGCGGGCTCTGTGTAAGTCGGTCGGCATCCAAGTCCTTCTACGTGAATACTCACTGGATAGTAAGACTCGACAAGCATTTTATGAAGAGGACATACAGACAGTCTTTCCCATCGTCAAACATATCCATCCAAAGGTTACTGCAACCTGTTCTTTTGTTCTGCTTCTCTTGTTATTCACATTAGCGACAACAGTGTTGTTTTCAGCTGAGTTTTTCTATGTTAACACAATAACTCCTGAACCACTGCACTTAGCTTGATGAAATTTTGCAACTTAAACAACTTCCAGAACATTACTGGATTTTTACGGTCGAGAAATCAAGATCATTTTGGATTTTTTGTGCATTTTTTATGCATTATACTGCATACAGTACTTAGCCTGGTGTGAGATTTTACTTGTTGAGTATGAAAATATATTAAAATGCATGAAAATAATGACCATATAAAACACTGTTGCTGCAGGCGAGTGATGCATATCATGTGTTCACGAGCGGTCAAGCTAAGATCCAGCAGGGACTACTTCACGAGGGCTATGAGCTGATTAGTGAGGCGCTGAATCTGCTGAATAATGTCTATGGAGCAATGCATCCTGAGATTGCAGCATGTGCCCGACTCCTCGCCAGGCTTAGCTACATCATGGGCGACTACAATGAAGTATTAACCATTTTTTTCTGAATAATCAGCTTTTTGTAGAAATGTTATTATGCATTTTTGTAGTTTTACATTTTTTTAATTTTTTTACCTGCAGCAGCATGTGTCATGCGTCGTAGACATCGTCCAGGTGTCTGTCCATCTGTTCATCATGCCTTTGAACCCTATCAAAACAGTGCAAACTAGGGTAGCGAAATCTTCACTGTGGTCTGCCACAAAGACTCTAGTTTTTACGCGTGAGAACTAGCATAGCTAGTTATTATAGTTATTATTATTATTATTAGCATATCGTGTATTATCTGTCTTGGTGTCTCATGTTAGAGACTTCGGGTTTTCACCATATGATAGCTTTATGTCTCTAGTAGTTTGTGACAAAATTTCATGCTGCTGGGTAGACCTCTCAGCCGCGCCGCCGAACCGTTTTCGGCTGGCTGCAGTAAAATCCGGCTGGCGCCTCGAGTTGGCGCACTGTCGAAAATTTTCTGGCTTGGTGGTGCGCCATCTGTTTTTCAGCTGGCGGCAGCGGCGCGAGTCGGCAGCTGAGGGGTCTACCGCTGGGTGAGGGGGTCCTCTGAATGAGGAGGAGAAAGAGGGGCAAATGCAAGTCTGACCCATAGACCCGGCATAAGCATCGTAAGGTGGCACTATGCAACTAACTCCTTAAGCAGTCAAGATTTTGGTATTTGTATATTGACGTAGCGTGAACACCCCGATTTTTAGTCAAACTACTGAACGGATTTCGAAACTGTTTGGACCTCTGGAATCCTTATCCAATACACTTTTCAACGGTACTGGATTTCCACTTAGTGGAAAATGTGAATTTTGACTTAGTAGGTCGAATAGGGGTGTGGTTTCTTTTGTAAAAATATCACACATTTCGTCAAAGTAAGTGAGTCAGAATGAACGGCAAGAAATATCAAATATCACATTCATTAATGCAGCAAATAGGGATTTTGGTGATATATAGTTTTGTGGAAACTTAATGAAAAAATATGAGATCGATTATCAGTGATCGATTACAGGGGCACCTTTACGTAGTTGGGGGACTTGCTGTAGTTATAGAAAAAGGGATAAGAGAACGTTAGGGTTCCTTTTTCATTATATCTTAATAACTACTGCACCGATTACTACGCTGTTGACAGCTGCTGAAAGAGGAAAGGACTGAGTAATTTTAGGAATAAGTGTTAGAATATGAAAAATGGAGCTTAGATTTTATAGGAAGGTTTAAAGTTGCGGGTACCCTATCTTAGCGGTAACCTAAGGTAAGATGGCGTTGAATGACCTGGTTGTTTTGGCAAAATTTGGCTATATTATCATAACAAGCAATAGTGACGTGCTTGTTAATGGTATCAACATCGATGACCTTGCATGACCTTGAACTTAGAAAATAGAAGATTTTAGTGATTTTGTGAGATTTTTGGCTGCAGAAGAGTGAAGTGTGATGAAATGGATGGAGATAAACCGATATTAGCTGCGAACAGGAACTGCCATAAGCTCTCGCACGTCTCATGAGCATTAGCTCAGATTTCTTGTTAGTGACAGAATTTTGTACCCCTGGGTGAGGGGGTGTCAAAGAGGGTTACCCTCTAAGAAGATGCTATTTTGCCGCTATTGGCTCTTATAGTGTAAAAACAGTTGCAGATAGGTACAGACTTGCTGCATATCGTAACAAGCACTGGTAACGGACTTTTTAGATTTGTCAACATCGATGACTTTGAACGACCTTGAACCCCCAAAAGAGGGTTTCTGGTGAATTTTTTCACAATTTTCGGCTGCAGCGCACATTTCAACAGTGAAATGTGACAAAATGGCTGGAGATAGACCAGGACAACCTGCATATGAAATTTTCAGCATTAAACATAGATTTTAGCAGTCCAAGTGTCGACCTTTTAGGTTCAAGGAGGCCTGCACAGGCGGGCGTCAAAGAAGGCTATTTTCCTAAAAAGAGGTTATTTTACCGCTATTGGCTCGTGTAGCGTGAAAACGGTTGCAGATAGGCATGCTGCTTGTCATAACAAGCAATAATGACTAAGCTTTTTAGTGGTGTCAACGTCGATGATCTTGAATGTCCTTGAACCCTCAATATAAGGGGTTTTAGTTTTTTTTGCAATTTGTGGCTGCAGCGCCGATTTCAAGAGTGAATTGCAGCGAAATGGATGGAGATAGACCAAGACAACTTGTGAACAGAAACTACTAGGCTGTCGCATGTCTCATGAACTTTGCTGAAATTACTTGTTTTGTATTTGTTTTGCTCCTGCCAGTGTTGCTGATGTTATTTCTGTGATAATTTGTCAGCGTTATGCAGCAAGTAGTGAGATGTGAATTTTGCAAAGTCAAACGGAAAACTATGGTGTGTTTTGCAGAGTAGTTATAGATGAGATCTTGTTTAGTTTGTTCTGTAATTTTGCTGTAATTTATTATTAAATTTATTATTCAGGAATGTACCCAAAACATGCAGTTAGTGCATTAACATTTTTCTCTAGATTGTGAACCGGATGCTTGTAGTGATCTGTTGTTGTGGTTTCGTATACTAGTATACTTACATTTTACATATACGGTGTCCCAAAAAACGTCCCCAACAATACAACATTTTGATTGATGATCTTTCTTAAACTTAAAATTAATAATGTCAGGGATATTTTTGGTACACATTGTAGAATTTTAAAGATAGGTCTATAACTGGAGTGATCATGCTGTTTAGTCTGTAGTATTATTTATGGTGGTCTGTTTTGGGCTACATAATTTTAGTTCTTTGTACCTGTAGGCAGGATTTTCTGTGGAGTAGTGGTGATATTGCTGAAGTGAAGCAATTTGTGGTTTTTCTTTCATATGCACAGTTCTATGGACAGAGACAAGGCTTGGTGACAGATGGTTCGTAGTCATTGGCCCACGAGTCTGGATTCTAGAAAAGTTTGCGCACTGCACTGCAAGATACAGTTCAAAAAACTACTAAAATCACATTTGTTTGATTGAGGCTACGACACCTGGCAATGGCGTAGCCAGGATTTAGTTGTAGTGGCAACACTTGAGGGTGGGATATGAGAAGGGGTGTTTCCTTCTCACAGGGAAAAAGTCTGAGAGGGGGCTGTGCCCCCTTCACAGCCACCTCTCTGGAAAATTTTCAGATTTTTTGTGTGAAAATGACATGTTTTGTGCATTTTTGGCACATTTTTGTGTAGCCGAGTATTCTCCCAGGGGGGCACATGCCTTCAGTGCCCCATTTGTGGCTACGCCAGTGACACCTAGTGACTTTTTGCTTTTTGGCACCACATATAATTGCCTTTATTATAATTATTATTGTTAGTGCTAGTAGTTATTGTTAGTTGCAATGTGTTCAGGCGCTGGTGTTCCAGCAGAGAGCGGTGTTCATGAGTGAGAGAGTTCTCGGCATTGACCATCCTAATACCATCACCGAATATGTATGTAACCACAATCCTGTCTCGGCTTAGATTTGTGATGTGAAGTCTTTTCGGAACCGACTAAGATCATATCAACCTTGGGCTTAGGCTGCGTTCACACAGACACGAGTACGAGTACGAGTCTGGGTTTCCGTTTATGGCCCGTAGAAGCTTCACTCGTATGAGTGGAGCGTTCACGGTCACTTGTACAAGCACACAACTAACGGCGTGTCGGCCATATTGATTTAAATCAAATCGAGGAAATGCTTTGCGAATAAACAACAATATTTTACTGCAAAGTTACTATTTTTACAAAACCGCACATCTCTAAAGATAAGCAATTTTACGATGACGTCAGTCGTGACGTCAAATATGCGCCATGGTTTTTACGCGCGAAAGCAGCTCTGCTTTCAGCGCGTCTTAGCCATCGCAGTTCTGTTCGTCCGTCCGTCCGTCACACGGGTGGATTAGGCAAAAACGGTCCAAGCTAGGATCTCCAAATCTTCACCATCGGCTGCCCGGAAGACTCTAGTTTCAGGAACCATAAAGCTTTTCCATAAATTCGAAGGGGGTCACCTCGAACGAGGGCGCTAAATGAGAGGGGGGTGGTCAAAATTTGTGATTTTCGGCCAAAAACTCACTGTATCTCAGTAACGTTGCGAGATAGGGCTTAGGTTACGATTAATCACTAATAGGAAATCGTATACTGGCTTTCGATTGCCACCGAATTCGATGACCTTGAACACCAAAATAGGGGGTTTTACTGATTTTTTTTGCGATATCGGGCTGCACAAGCACAAGGAGGCGCCACCATCGCCAACGCCACACGCGTCTATGGCCGATGTGTATTATGGTCCCGATGGGCCGAGTCCAAGTGATATGCGATTTTCAAAACTATAACTACTGAACTGGAAATGCTATAGGCTTTCGCGCGTCTCGTGAGCTTTGCTCAGATTTCTTGTTATAATTTACATTAATGCTATTTATGAGTAGTTTACTTTCTACGAGTTGGATAAAAACACGACCTGCACAGAAACTACTCGTACGAGTGAAATTTACAGGTAATCCATACTCGTACGTATGTGAACGTCCACCATTGAAATACATGCAAACTTGTGTTTGCCGGCACTTGTATCTGGGAACCTGTACAGTGCCGGACTCGTACTTGTGTTTATGTGAACACAGCCTTACTCTGGCACTGGCCCGATGATGTGGAACTCACTGCCAATATGTCTGCATGATCCTATTTACACCATCTCAGTCTTTGGACGATTACTCAAGATGTGTCTTCTTTGCCGAGTATTAATGTATGGCACGCAGCACGTTAGAGGGTTATGATCTGGCATTGATACACTGTATAAATTCACGTTACTTACTTGCTTAGTGTAATGCTCATAAGGTGCTGCTGTCTGATATCTGTTTCTTTAGCCCTTAGCCAGATGCCAGTTAACACTGCAAGACCACCGATGTGGGACTAGTGCCTCACACAGAATGTGCTTCTGCTGATACTGATTGCATCCATATCACTGAAGGATGGCCAGGCTGAGTGGGCCAACTTGACCTGGGGCCTTGGTTACATACTGAGATGATTTACCTGTATCCCGATGATGACCCATCCAGGGACCAACGAAGCCCAGCATTGATTACCTTTATTGCTCGAGACCAGTGTGTGTTACCAGCTAAACCAGACTGACTTGTGAGAAGTGCTTTGTTAGTAAATGATTAATAATTAATGCTTAGTGATAGAGTAGACCAAATTAGTGTATTCATATTCAGCAAAGTAGTAGTGCCAAAAAGTATGCTGAATATGAATAATAGATGCTGCAGTACCACTTCTTGTTGTTTTGCCCCAGACAGCTGTTGTCAGCCAGACAGTCTTATTGAAATGCCGACACTTGATGCTAATTTGTTTGTTTACTGTCAGCAGTATAGCATGTTTCATTAGCATCATTAATCTTTGATAGTATTATTCCTTTGGCATGGATACACTAAGCCAAAACTGTCTTTTTCACCATATGTGAGAGTGACGAAAGCAGGGCATTATGCAGCTTGTGTTTACAAACTTGTGTCAATTATTTGTCTTCTATTCGTATTTGGCTGAGTACTTGCAGAAATTATTTTTATTCAACAAAATAGTAAAATCTGTTATTTGGTACAGCCGTAGTTAGTTTTGAGGTAGTTATGTGGGTTGTGTTGATTCGGTGCAACTGGTGTCTGATGTTATGTTGCAGGCGCACCTGGCATTGTACAGCTTTGCCAATGGTCAGATCTCAGCTTCACTGAAGTTGATGTATCGGGCGCTTTATCTTGCTCTGCTCTGTTCCGGAGATTCTCATCCCGACATTGCTCTCTACTATGTCAGTAGCATTACATTTTCTCCTTTTATTTGCCTTAATGTATTGTTTATTAGAGCTCTCGAATTATGGTATTGTTTCTATGAACTCTCTACATTTTTGCAAATGTTCGTTTTTTTGTATAAAATATATAGTGCATTTTTGGAAATGTTTTATGTGTGACTACATCTGATCTGTTCTTCACTACATGTGCAAGTTACTCTAAATGTTCTGCACCATTTATATGTTACTTGTTAGACTTTTTATTTGCTTCTGTACTCAATTTTGCCAATCAGCTTTACTTAGTGACTACGGCATATTTCAATAATTACTGATTACAGAGATAAACTGGTTAATGACTAAATAGTCATTACTTTTCTTAACGATAACTAATACACCAACCCTATTATTGTGTACAAAGGGCGTTCAAAAAGTTTTGCAAGTCGATATGTTAAACTGAAAAAGTTTTCAAAGTCTATAAACCAATAAAATGCACATTTCTTCCGAACTCATGTAAACTTGAAGCAGATATGATGTCGTTGTAACTAATGATGTCATAAGGCGTTTTATATCAGTCCCACCAGCCAGGCTTTCACCACAGACTTGAGTCATTCATTGTTTGGATAGCGAACACCACAGAGAAAATTTTTGAAATTTAAAAAAGATGACAGTTACTGTAGGTTAGGTCTCTGCTACATGTAGGGTGGTCTTACTGCACGAAGCCAGAGTTGCAAACAGCTTGCTGGATAATTGTAACTTTGGCAATGGACTGCAGTGCCAAGCACTGTCGGATTTAGGGAACATCTGCGGGGCTCGCTCTCAGGCCGCCACAAATCAGGGCTTCCCAAGTCGTACGTTGTAAAAATTGTGCAACCTTTTATAAAGACGATGGATATCACTAACTGTTGACTTTTCCGTATAAAAATTTTACCGACAACGTCAAACCCGGATGTGACATTGTAATTGATATAAGCGTTTTTAATCCTGGCCAGCACAGATTCCAGCTACTGTGTATTCATATTGCAAATATAATTCATGAACGTATTTGTCAGGGTTTCCACAAAGTCACATATTCCAGGGTCTCACATTTGTAAATCTGGCTGCAGACTGGAGAATTGTCGTGCCTATATTTGTGTTGTTTGCGTTAGCATTCCAAATCGTATCTGTTTAACGCATTATGATGCCATAAGTTATAATGACGTCACATCCAATTTAAGCTCATACGAGTATGGGAGCAATATAACTTTTACTGGTGTATAAACTGTAAAAAGTTTTTTAGTCTAATATACGGGGGCCCATCGAGTTCCAAACTTTATCTTACTTCCCTCGGTTTTTTTATGTCTGGCACAGATTTTGGCTGTTGAATATTTACAATCGCAAATGATAAATTCACAGATGTACTTGTCAGGGTTCTCATAGAATCACGGTGTTCCAAAACATCGTGTTGGAAAATCTGACGATATATTGAAGAAATGTCATGCAACAGCAAGCCCAATTTTACGCTGTTTGCGCTGGCACTCCAAATCATTCCTGCTTAATGCTCTGTGACGTCATGAATTACAATGACGCCATATCCACTTTAAGCTCATACGTGTTTGGGAGAAACATACATTTTATCGGCATATACATTTTGAAAAGTTTTTCAGTCTAACATATCGACTTGCAAAACTTGTTGAACGTCTCTTGTATAATTGTCTGCTAAGTGACTGCTGTGATTGTAAATGTGATCAGAGCAACATTGGTCTGATACTTCATGCTGTCGGTGAATTCGACGTGTCTCTGCGCTTCCTGCAGAAGGCTGTTGAACTTAGTGGCAGGTTGGCTCTCGGCTTTTTTATCTGTTGTTTGTGGGTGCACACATTTTAACAGAATGACCAAGCTCAGTCTGGGAACACCAGGTTGACTTTTTTTATTGTCTATATGTCAGTAAAAGGTACATGTATTTGTGTAAGCTGATTTTGGAAGTGACGTCATTGTACTTTATGACATCATAGAGCATTAAGCTGAAACAATTTGGTGCGCTAACGCAAGCAATATTTGAATCAGGCTGATTGTTGCATGAAACTTTATCAGTCTGTAACTGGATTTACTAAAGTGGCATCTGATTTTACGAAAGCCCGGACATCTACATTTATGATTTTTTCATTCGGGTCTGTAAATATACTATAGCCTAATCTGTTTTAGCCACAAATAAGAGGACTTTAGCCAAAATACGATGCAATGCCAATATCTGATGGTATCAAAAAAATTTATTATAATTTAACTGTTAATTATATCAGTTGTGTTAAATAAAAGGCCAATCAGGATTTGTGACTAGTTACATGGGCGCTTGATGGGCAGGGGGCTGGGAGAAGCCCGGGAGCAAGCCCTGCACAATTTCCCCAAATTTCAGCGCTGCAGTGCAGTCCAAAGTTTACAGTTACCCAGCTGGCTGTTCATGACTTTATACACCAAGACCACTCTGCATGCAGCAACAACCTTACCCCCAGTGACTATTGTCTGTTTTGAAATCTGAAATCTGATCATGCTGGTGTCCGCTATCCATGATGATGTATGACTCAAGCCTCTTTCATTGTCGCGGGAAATTGGTTTTTATTTAATGCTCTGTGACGTCATAAATTACAATCACGTCATATCCGCAACCGACTCGATAAAGTTCGTAAAGGATGTACGTTTCACTGATGTACAGATTATGGAAAATATTGTTGTCTAACATGTTGAGGCCAGAAACTTTTGGGATGACCCTCGTATGCATCTTGGAGAGAGAGGTGTGGTTTACCATCCATAATCCCCATGTAAATGAGCTGCGTCTGCAGCTCACTGCCGGCTTATGATCAGCAAACTGAGATGAGCAGTGTGCCCTCGGGTCACAGAGCTGTGAGTGGATTCTGTTGACTTTGGGTGAATTATATTTACCTTCATGGTTCATAGCATGCTTGAGTAATTCTTGAAAATGCTTGAAAACAGATAAGGTATTTGAAAGTCCTTGAACAAGTTCTTGAATTTAAATCTTCAGTGTGTTTAAATTTTGCATTTAATTACAATTCTGAGCCAAACACTTGTAGACGTGCGACAATTGTGCATACTTTGTACAACTGGCCTATGACTGGTGCAGATTCTATGGAGCACGTAGTCTGAAAGTGGCTTTGAATCATCATCTCGTTGCTCGCACTCACTCATGCAAGGGAGACTTCCGCAGTGCACTTCAGTCTGAGAAGGAGGCCTACGCCATCTACAAACAACTGGTATGATGAATGCTTTCGCATATACACCGAGTCTCAAAAAAAAAGCAGACGTTACATTAAGTGGGCACTTGCATGGTCATTTGTTGACAGTTGTGTCAGGTATATTTGTACTAAAAATTGTGAAAATCTCGCAGTCTTTTAAGTTACAGTTGATAATATCAGGGAAATTTTTTGAGACACAGTATATATTCCGTCACCAATCAGAGTGCTTGGTTTGCTTTTTGCATGAAAGTGTTTTAAAAACTCAACTCGTTATGCAGTTTTATTTACTGCTGTTGTTTGTTTTTGATGACCATATGAATTTTACCAACGCGTGTGCACCGTAGTAAAGCCATTGGATGGAATTAAATGCTTCAGTCTCTATGCCTAATCATTGCACAGTTGAAGTGGTTGTAACAGAGAGCCTATAACAAGAAATCTGAGCTAATGCTCATGAGACACATGAGGGCCTATAGCAGTTCCTGTTCGCAGGTAATCTTGGTCTATCTCCATCCATTTTGTCGCAATTCACTGTATTGCAGCCACAAATCGCCCAAAAATCCACTAAAACCCCTCTTTTTGGGGTTTATGGTCATTCAAGGTCATCGATGTTGACAATCCTAAAAAGCTCGTCACCAGTGCTTGTTATGTACCTCTCTGCAACCATTTTCACTCTGGACAAGCCAACAGTGGATAAATAACCACTTTTTAGAGAGGTACTCCTCTTTGACACTTGCTTGTGCTGGCCTCCTTGAACCTAGAGGATCCGGACTTGGACTGCTAAAATCTACATTCAGTGCTGAAAATTTTGTATGCAGGTTGTTTTGGTCTGTTTCCAGCCATTTCGGCGCATGTCACTTTTGAAATGCTGGTCGCAGCCCAAAATCGAAAAAAAATTCACTAAAACACCCTATTTTTGGGGTTCAAGGTCATTTAAGGTCATCGATGTTGACATTGCTAAGAAGCTCGTCGCCTGTGCTTGTTCTGACAAGCAGCATGTCTGTGCCTATCTGCAACCATTTTCGCGTTACACGAGCCAATAATGGTAGAATAGCACCTTTTTAAGGGTGATGCCCCTTTTTCTCATTTCAGCATTCCACAGAGGGCAGGAGGCTGAGTTGATCTGGTTGGCTGAATATGTACCGAAATAGCACTAAGTCTCAGCACTGGGTCAGGGTGGGCCAAAAATAGACTAGTTAGAGCATTGGCAACTCAGCTACAATTGTGTGGGCGATGTGGATTTTTGCAAATTAGGCAAAGAATATTTAAAAACACTTTTTCTTTGCAACACTCTGAAGCTTCTGGCAACTAACCGTCAGTGAGTTTTTTCACTGCTCAAACTAGTTTGGTTTTTTGGCCCGCCCTGTATTTTTCTGGATGTTATAATAATGATTGCAGCTGGGTGAGGATCACGACCGAACAAACGAGAGTTCGGAGTGTCTGAAACATCTGACGCAGCAAGCCGTGAAGTTTCAGAAGACGATGAATCAGCTGAGCAAGGGTGAGAAGGTCAACATGATGTCACCGATACAGGTATGTGTGAGCCGTGGTGGTGTTTTTTAAAAGAAACATTTACAGTACTAGTCTGGGGTTGACATGAAATAGATGGACTAAGTTACCGACTAGACATGAAACTGGAGGACAAGAAAATGCATCTTTTGAGTGTAGATTACATTACAATGCAGCATGCAATTTTTTTCAAAACAAGGGCAGAACACAAGTCATTGCAGCAAGATAAATTGTATTTATTATAGAAT
>Ga0209671_1001225_pt1 | contig 20760 bp, 8 predicted proteins | sample WorMetHERISLAND2_2_FD_187401 | JGI IMG/M metagenome (GOLD analysis project Ga0209671, IMG submission 187401) | Marine gutless worms symbiont microbial communities from Max Planck institute for Marine Microbiology, Germany - Olavius geniculatus... | ecosystem: Host-associated > Annelida >... | reverse complement strand
TGTACGTCCTATACACAAGTTACAGTATAAAGTACAGCGTGAAGTAAAAAGTCTCATATATACTAAATTAATACGAATCGGCCTACAGTCCAAGTTTTATCTGAAGCGACAGTAACTTTCTAGTAGGCCTACAGCTGTCATATAAACGCGTTAAAATAACGCGCGTTAAAAAAATTAAAGCACACTGTCTCAATGTAGTCCACTACAATATCAGCAACATTAGTTAACACTGTTCAAAAAATTAATTTCTCGACAGCACTAATTTATAGTTAACTTTTGTTTATCACTGTCTAGGCCTAGCAGCAGCCAAGCTGATGGCTTGCACCTGCGGAGATACGTTTCCGTGACCGCACGCCGACAGTCTAAGTTGACGACGGCGGCGTTGTTGTGCACGCAAGCTCCGCCCACAGTCTCCGCATGGGCGGTCGCCGCGCTACCCCCGCCACCCCTGGTCACACTAACGTCAACCGACGACTTCAAAGAGAGTAACACTAATGTCGCACAACCATCTTTACCCACGATTAAGTCTTGCACGGCAGTTCATCGAAATTCGTTGGTAATTTTTGTCAGTTCTTGTTTTGCAAAGTGTAAAAAATGAGTTTTATTCAGTTTTTTTTTATTTTCGTTGCTTTCTACACGCCGTTAAAGCATGCAGATTTGTGTCTGTAGTTCTGTTGCACGATTGTTTGATAGGGATAAAAATTATTGTATGTGGCACTCTTCTAGTACGTTCTGCATTTTCAGCTAACATTTTCATGTTCTGCACTGCATATGGGTGATTTAACCTATACGATGAGTGAAGCCTGTCTGTGTGTCTGCGTTGCTATGTAGAGAGACTTTGACGCGGTGGCTGCGGAGCTGAGCATTAGACAGGAGAACAGCGAATCCGCTCGACGCAAGCTCGTCGACGCCAGTCGCGAACTCAAGAAAACGCTGTCCACAGTGCGTATAATGGGGCGTTTACACGATCCAGCAAACGTCCAACAAATGTATTCAAAATACACGTGCTAATGCTTGACGTTTGCTGGATCGTATAAACACCCTATAAACCACACGTCACTGTAGTTATTCGTCGACGTGGATTAGGGCTATTTGCGAATTTGTCATGTTATATCTTAACAGTTTATCTGCTAATTGGTAATTAGTTGATGACGTTTTTTTCTGATTTTTTTCTCACTTTTAATTTAACACTTTATGTGCGGCGAGATCTATTGATTGACGGAAAATCAAAAATACTGAAATATTAAATTGCTAAGTCCTACAGCAGCAGCAGTAGCATAATCACCCTCAACAACAACAAGTACTATTATTACTACTACTACTACAGTTATACTACTATCAGTCATTTTGTTGCACATTTCGCAAAAAAAATAATCAACACGTTTCTAAACTTCTTTTTATTCAACAAACGGACAGTTACCGTGCAACTCATCGTGATTGCTTATAATTTGTCGTCGTTTTATTGTCGTTGACAATTTTTCGCTTTCCTTCCTGTCTGAGAGATTCTCACGTAACGTAACGCAATGTAACATACTCGACAGCAGCTCTAGTGCTATCAAAAGCAGACGGCGCACGCTGTTCAAGAAAATAGCCGTCGCCAGCACAGGCGCCTATTAACCGAGAACGGAGAACATACTTTCACTGAATAAATGCTTAAATCGTAAGTAAGGGTGTAAACCATAAAACTAGCCCGGCCATAACCGTGATCCTGAATATCCGTTACATCCGTTATATACCGGTTATAGTCTAAATTTTTGCTGAATATGGAAACTACGTTTGAGTCTTAGGCCTAAGTCTTTGTGTGATTAAGGTGGGGCATAAAATTGGAAAACACAAGCAGCTTATACTCTACTTAATGGCGGTATAACCATTATAGTGAAGAGCTGCGGTCATGTTGAACGTTTACGACACATAACTTAAATTTTGACTGTTTGTGTAAGTACTGTAGGTGGCCTATACTGTTGCACTAATTTCCCACATAAGCCTATGTAAGTGGTGCACACGTACACCCTATAGAAAATGAGATGAAATGAGTTACTTTATTTTGCGACACCCTGTAGGCCTATATAAAACGTTTAGCGTTCCCGTTTGCTAGGAGCGTTAGTGACGCGTCTTTTGTTGACGTCACGCGCACGTGACCAAGTGGTTCTCATTTCGCTGATCGTCTGCCGCATTAATGAAACTTCTCCTACAGCAAACGCAAGCACCACTCGCTAAGATAGCACTCGAACAGTGTAAACCTCCTTCATTCTACAACCGTTCATACCGCAATTAATGTAGATCTGTACAATCAAACGATTTCGTCAGGTTTTCGGCCACCACGCAAAATATTTTGACGTTGTGTTTAGTTGCGTTAAACACATAAAATTAAAGATATTGTAGGAATCTTACTACAATGTTTTAGCAGAATTTTAATGTTGAAGTTAGATTGCGCAGAATAATAACAAATAACAAAACATTTAAAATATTTTACTTTATGCTCATTTTGCTGTTAATAGGCCCTTGTGTGTTTACCTTTTGCCACAAAAGTTTGGCAAGATTTGTGCAACAGTGCAACATAAACATACAGACGTCAAACGTAATCTTTCCAGCTAGAGGTGATGCCATTTTTTCGTGAGATGATCGCAGCAATCAGCAGATGTCGCTTATCGACGTAGCGTCGGCTTTCAATGCAAAATAATAGGTTACAGTTTGACGAGCCAGGCTCAGCCAGCGCCTTCTGAAAGCTAATTACATGTATATTCACAGAGTGTTTCACTGACAGTATGCTCTATATTATGGCACGTGCGTGTCATATTGGTAATCGTTAATTCGCCGATAAGTACAACGGTAGACAATAAAACACAGACAGAAAAACACAACAGCAACACAGATAGAAAGAAAACGAAAAAATCAGCTGTCGCTAGCATAGCCGACCATACTGGTTGTCAGTGACCTTCAAGGTCATTTAAGGTCGATGATTTTTATCTTATTTGAAAAAAATGTATGCGATTCTCTATTAATGATCAACCTCAGTCCTATCTCGCTATCGTTTAGCCACAATATAACGCGTAGAGTAAATCCGTTACATACATACGACATGCAGAGAGACGACAACTCGTACTATAAGCTCGACCGTTACATAAGTATACAGTCGACTAAAATACACATAATTATAGTCCATGGACTATGACGGTGACAAGACATATAGAAAAAAACTCACCTGCAGTTTCAAACTGAAACAATGTACAATGATTACACGAATTTACAAGAAGCATTATCACACTCTTTATACGAGGGTCGTTGAACAAATTCCGGGACTGATATCCATATACAACGACAGTAAATAACACAATTTTGACAGTCATGTTAGTTTTCAACATAATCTCCCAGCAGTTCACTGCTATGTTCCCATTGTTTTACAAGTCGGCTGGAACCCGTAGCATTGAGTTTTGGTTGGCACCATGTTGGAATTTCAGGACGCATGCTGTTGAACATCTTAATCGTTTTTGAATTTAATGTCTATAAGTGATTTGTTTTGTGGTCTGAACAAATGAAAAATCACTTGGAGCTAAATCTGGACTGTACAGAAAATGCTGTAGCAATTCTCAACCCATTTTTAAAAAATTTTCTTAACTGTCTAAAGAGCCTATTGTGTAGTGGTGCATTGTTATGTTGAAGAACGACACCTTTCTGCAGCAAACCTGATCGACTGCTGCGAATTGCTGGTCATAATCAATCAGACAATAATGCACAGTAATATTCTACATTCACAGTATGTCATTCGGGCAGAAAATCTGCGAGAACAGTCTCCGAGTGTCCGAAACCATGCTTTGCTTGCAGCTGATCCTTATTGCTCTATGCAGTGTTCCAACACGGACATCATTTCTAACCTACTGACAGACGACAGCTGCAAAAGCCTGCGAACTATTCAAATACTCTCAAACATCAGAAAATGTCGCTGCTAAATACTATAGATATTCTACAACAAATTTTAGCATTTTCGACGTTTTCTGCAACTAGAAAATTTCATGATTATTCTGTGCCTATGCCAAACGTCAATGCCCATCATTTATGTTTTAATAATAATGACATCACAGCGTGACGTCATATATGGAACCACGGTAAGTGGTATACAATAGTGGCCGTACAGTGTCATAATAGTTTTGGTTTTCAATTGTCACTGTGTGTTTACTGAGAAGAAGAGTCCTGGAATTTATTGAACGATCCTCGTATACTGAACTGAAAAATGTTTGTATTGTGGTTTGTGGTAGGAGACGATTGACGCCGTGGTTCCTGTGGTGAAACGCTTCCAGGCTGAGATCGACTCGCTGTCGACTCGCTGTAAGATGGCCGAAGCCGCTTTTCTCGCCGCCTACCAGCGATTCGCCAATCTTCCAGGCACGCTCATTATTGTCTTCAATCGATAAATGATTAATTCTACCAGATAAAGTGAGTATAGCTTAAATCTAGTGCTATGATTAAAACGTTAAAGCTGTGTAATACAACTCATTTATGGTGAACTCGTCGCAGAGCTACGGAGCATCACCTGCCGTTTGAGATCACACAGTGTTACAGCTCCGCCATCCACGACCTAGTTTTACGGGAATATCCTCAAGTTTTGGGCTGAAATTTGATCCCCGCGGCATAACTCAGGTAGACCTACTTACTAGTCACCAGCGTAGCTTAACCCAGAAGAAAGGAATCATAAACATAAAAAAACATCGCGCGACGTTATCTGCAACAGTAGGTCCGCGCACCGGTCGTCCTCAGTTTTGTACACGCGTGATCCGCACGATCTTCGATTTCGAGGAAGCTGCTGCAGCATGCGGAGGCGAGTCCACGACGCCACGAGTCCGCTGCGCGCGCCTCTCAACACGTGATCGACTGATCGTCGAACTAATAATGATAACGACAAAAACCGCTCGATCGCTTCATTAGATCGGCGTCGCAACGAGTTTCCGCTCGATAAACGTATGCCGCCGGCTTGTCATGCACACGCAGACTCGTTCAATAGTCGCTAGATGACGCCCTATTTATGTGCGCGCTATACTTGTCATCGCATCATGGGGACATTAACGTGCTTGCTGTCTGTAGTGTGTGTAGCGTACGCGTGAAACAATCTGCATTCGAGCCGACTCGCACGCCTGCAATTCGATTTATGTAATCGATTCAATCGGCTGCTTTAATTATAAAAATTGTCGTCGACGAGATAATTGAAAATTAGATCTACATACGTTTGATTCGCTAGCCGTTATGCTTTCAGTCGGGGGCTCATGAGTTGATTCCGATTCGCACGGACTGACTGAATAGTCTATAGACTATAGCTGTAGTGGCGTAGCCAGATATGTGAATAAGGGTTCACCTTTCTCCCCTTCTCTTCCCCTTTTCTTTTCTTTTCTTTCCTTTTCTTTTTCTTTTTCCCCTCCCTATCTCCTTAAAAGATAAGACCCCTAAGATCTAGCTAGGGGGCCTAGGGAAACGCTGTAACCTCCCACAGCGGAATCTCCAGCCGAAATCGAATTTGATACATTGTAGCGCAAAAATATGATCCCTGGTTTCAATAATTTTAATTATATTTTGAGAATTAACTGGCCAAATTGGCACACTTAGTGTTTTGTGTGGGGATTCGGGGGAAAGGGACTGGGCCCCCTTCGGCTAGGCTACTGTAAAAATGCAAACAGTTTTGTTTCAGTTAAACTTTGAAATCAAACGAAAAACTGCACCGACGTTGTTGAGGGTTTCAAGAAAAATTTTGGGGAGGGAGATTTTTCCCATGAATTTTGTTCACGTCCGATGATGACTGTCTGATGCAGATCCGACGCCAGTGCTAGAGCGTCTGCAGTGCTGTGTCGCTGATGCGCGGCGTCCGTCCTCAGCTCCACAACAGCAGCAGCAGCGCTTTGACCCTCGCGACTGCCGGCTGCAGTCACTAGGTATGGGCGCTACGTTAACTTACCTGTATCGGTCAGTTCATCCACTGTTTTGTAGCACAATGTCTGCTGCAAAGTTTTTCTCATCGTCAATGTATTGTTTATCGTACTTGGATACAGATAGTAATCGATGTGGATTTTACAGGCCCTCTGCTAGTTCTTTGGTGTTTCGTCGCTGTTGGTTTGACGACCGTAAATACGGAGCAGGAACAATAAGCGCGTTAGAAGATAAAGTTACAGTTCATCAGTCGAGAAGTTATTTTGAGCGTAAAATTTGGATTTTTTTAGATCTTTCAGGCTTACCTAAAAACCTGAGTTTTTCGAACCAATTTTTCGTCAGTGTTCAAAACGCGACCGAACTGATCAGCAAATCGCCAGTGGACGGAATACCGTCGAGAATAGGCTAACACAACCTGTTTCTTGACCTCAACTTGCGTCGTCGCCACCATCTCGGCAAGACTGAACAGAGGTGTCACGCGACCATCGGCCATGGCATGACGTCCAATTAGTTGTCAGGTAATCTATCAATCAGAGCAGGTGCGTTATAGCCACGTGGGGCGTAGGCCGCGCCACGCGCACGCGCAGAAAATCCCTAGCGACCAGACACGCCCTCGCGACGCGTTGTGGCAACACGACGCCATGGCAGATGACTGACAACGACGTGTGGTGCGGCGAGCAGACATACCACCGCCTCTGGTGGTAGATGACTGACAAGTTGATGGAGCACGCATCATCAAGCGAAGTGTTCAATCACGCATCGTCCGTTTGCCAGGTGGCGGCAGCGTTGTCAACTGTGGATCGTTCATTTTTCAACAAAAACAAATACACACGTACAATACGTTATGTGTCTGCGATGACGAGACAGATGCAAACAGTATGCACGTGATCAAATTAACTTTAAATCGTGCGGCGACTGTTAGCCGTCCCAATAGGCGGCAGTACGGGTCGTCCGTCTGTTGCCCGTCCGTCCGTCCGTCCGTCTTTCGTCATTTTTTGTTTGTTTTGTGAGGGTTCCAAAAATAAAAGGCGCAAAAAACATAATTAGTGTGAATGCTTCCCGGAGCAGGAGTAATCATGTGTGCTAATTTTTACTGCAAAAGTTCAGGGTTATAGGGTTGGACGACTGCACAGTATGATTGTGCTGGCAAAATATAAGCTTTCAGAAATTGAATGCAGTCACGTATTCTGGTGCAAATCTATCACTTAAGCACGGTCAACGAGTTGACACTTTAACATCGATCTAAGTACTAACGACCAGGTCAAGTCTACAATGGAGAGAAATGAGAACAACAGCCCCATTCGTAGAACATGAAAAGAACATGTGCTATTGTTGTCAAAGATCACAGTTTACTTGAGATTTGGTGGCTAAATAGGGAAGAAGTTTCAGTGTCAGTACAAGACACGAGCGGCGTGATGCTCGCCATAGTGGTCTATCCATCTACCTGCTCAAAGAAGGAAGAAAATGAGCACCCCGCTTTCGAAAGAAATCTATCCCTTTAGCTTTTTTAAAATAGACTAAAAGTTCGATTTCACAATCGCGTCAACATGCAGTATTCAAAACAAGCAACACAAGACACGAGCTGTATGACTCCATTGCAGGGTGTTTGACGCTGTCTTGTGATAAAGTCGATATATCAGCGCCAATAGCAAGTCACAGGTGCCCGTCTCGTCTGTGCGTCTTGTGTGGTCCTTCATCGCATCGACGCATCATTAGCAGACCGACCACCCACCGTATATACGCTTTGCTACAGCTGTGCAGTTTTTTGTCGACTGGATTTGCAGTGCAGCGTGCGAACGTTCCACCGCTCCAACTATTTTCTCTGCATTTTTCATCCCCCGCCGTGTCGTTGGATGGTACCCGATTTCTTTATATCAATCTTATGAAAGAATTATTCCCATGCCACTGACCGCATACACCACCACCTATCTCGATAGTCGTTCGGTCCGGTTTTAATTGTCTTGATGGGGCGGTACTAACTAACTGGTACGATTTTTTGTTCAACAGGTGTTACATCTGCGCCAGCCGAGTGTGCTCGCAACTGTGACGTCAGTGTATCAGACCGTCTGATGGCGACTCCTAGCGGACAGGTGCGGCGATCAACCATTTAACTCGTTCAATACCGTTAAAACTTTTTGAAAATTTTATTTCTCAGTGAAGTATATCTATGCTTTTTCATTCCGTTGTTTTTCCGACTGACTTGTTTGCTCTTTAGCTGCGTTTTTGATGCTTAACGCGTTCGTGTTTGTTCATATAAGTATATTATAAATACGCTAATTTATGCATGTCGACTCTATACTTTTAATAGTTTTAATAGTTTTAGCTAATAGTTTTAATTTCTGCTGACGGCACGACAGACGAAAAATTCGAAAGAGTTCTGTTTTGCTGTATTGAGGCAATATACTAGTAAATTTGTTTTTCGTGCTCCGGCTTGGGTACGAAATTAACATATTTATTTATAACACAGTTATCTGTGAACAAACACGAACTCGTCAAGCATCAAAACGCATCAGAAATGTCAGAGTTTCTCAATCAGCTTAATAACCACAGTTCAGAGAATGCGGGTTGGCCAAAAAGTATCTTCGACGTAAACTAGGCCCACACTCAGCTAAAAATTAAATTAGAAAACTGATCATTTTTGTGTTCTGTTGTACGGTGCTGTCTTTCACGGCAGCACATTATTTTGTTGTAAAGTTTTTTTTCATAGCAAAGTTTAACAATATTGATTAATTGATTGATTAATTTGTACTTATTTGTGACTTTGCGACAGGATGGCGTTGCTGACCTGTCAACCGTTGGTCAACAGACTTCAGGCACGCTGTTTTATGTATTCATATTTATTCATATTTATCATATTTATCTTTTAGCTTCTGCCGTTTTGATTGTTTTGTACAAATAAAGAGCCCAACTTTCCAGAATTCTCGTTTAATAAAGAGGAAAAAGGTTTATTGTTTAAGTACGGCACTGCAAAAGCTGGTTTGGTCAATAAAAAGCGACGTTTTACTATTTTATTTTTTTGTGATGAAGTAACTGTTTTACAACTAAGATGTACACTAAAAACGAAACATATACGCGTAGTAAAATTAGTTGTTTTTTACAGATAAGACGTAACTTTGTGTGTTATTATTGTTATTAGTAAAAAATTATGCATACAAGACAATAAAACATTTTGTAAATAAGCTTTTGTATGTATTTTAGCCAAATAACTTCTAATTAATGCATCTCTGCTGACGTTATCTTTAATAATACGATGACAATTTTTCTAATAATTACTCAGTCAGTTAATATTTTATTTTTAGGCGCGAAAGCAGCTACTGCTTTTAGCGCGTCTTAGCCGTCGCAATTCTGTCTGTCCGTCCGTCTGTCACACGGGTAGATCAGTCAACAACGGTGCAAGCTAGAATTACCAAATCTTTACCGTCGGCTGCCCGAAGGACTCTAGTTTTAGGAACTGTAAAGCTTTTCCAAAAATTCGAACGGGGTCTCCCCGAACGAGGGCGCTAAATGAGAGGGGCGTAGGAAAAATTTGCGATTTTTGGCCAATAAGTCGCTGTGTCTCAGTAACGGTGCGAGATAGGGCCTAGGTTACTATTAATCACTAATAGGAAGTCGTACACTCGCTTTCGATTGACGCCGAATTCACTAACCTTGAACGCTAAAATAGGGGGTTTTATGGATTTTTTGACGATTTCAAGCTGCGGCACAAGTCTATATCATTCACAAGGTGGCGCCACCGAACTATCGTTATGCGATCCAGATAGAGAATATGGTATTTGTATATTAACTTAGCGTGAACACCCCAATTTTCAGCTAAACTATTGAACCGAAACTGCTATAGGATTTCGCGCGTCTCGTGAGCATTAGCTCAAATTTCTTGTAACAATAAATAATAATTTTAACTAGGTCTATATAAGTTTACAGCAATGGCTTGTACTTTTGCACATTTTGTGTATTTTGTTTATTTTTGCCTTATACAGTTATCTCTGTCATTTAACCATGTTTTATTGTTCGATAAAGCAGTATAGAAAAACTTAGCCAGTAAAACGTGTTTCACTTATATGCATTTTTTTATTCTTTGCATTTATACTTTTGTTGTTATTGTTTCCTGTGACAGATGGTTTACATCTGCACACAGAGTTGCTGTCGTCGTCGTCGTCAAGTGACAGCAAACTCTGCAATCAGTAAGTAACGACAATAGTACGTCATCGTATCTGAAAATGCACAGAAGCGTCATACATGTGCTACATTTTGTCGCTGCCACAATTCAGTTTTTGTCCGGGTATACGGACAATCTCGCGCGACAACTGCGAGCACTACAACTGCGCGTAAACAACTGCGCGCGCTGCGACAATTGCTCGCACAGACAGTTGCGCGCGCCGGCAATTGCGCGGAAGGAAATTGATCGCGAGTCAATTGCTCGCGAGTCAATGAACAGCAGAAATGACCATAAACGGTTTATAAGGTTCTCTTCAACGGTGTACGCTATATATGTTTGTACTGAAAGTTGAACTGTTTTCGATTGTGCTGTTGCTGGGTATGGCAGAACAGACTGAAGTTCTGCTCTGTCCTTGTGCTATATCACACGTGTCCTGTGCTTAATAAAAACATATTTTTTGGATAGATATAGCAGAACTTGGGTTTTGCCATCTATTTTTTACATTGTGTTTTACGTGAAATGCGTCGGTTAAGATTATTGATGCAACGATTAACATTAACTAATCTGACATTACAACTGTGCGACTCTCAATATTTCGCAGTAAATCGATATTTCGTTCGCAATCATAATTGCGAACCAGAGCCCTGTACGGGCTTTGGCTTTAAACAGTTGATAGCTTCTACACTAGATCGTGCTGTTATATAATGCGAGGCGTACATTTTATAAACTTACTACATCATATTTGAAGCGCTATTGATCGCGCTATTGACGTGCGAGCAATTATCCGGCGAGCAATGGTCACTTGTCTACGCGGGGGCGCTGAAAATGACGGACATGAAAGTGACGGACTATCAAAATGTCCAGGCATGAATTTAACGGACATGAAAAAGGAGGACGAATTTTGACAAATTGGCATGGCAAAACATGAAGTAGCCTGACATAAAATTGACGGACGCAAAATTGACGGACGGGTAAATGCAAGACATGTTTTAAGTGGCTGAATAGGCCTAGATTAAGTAGACTACGGTTTATCATTTCTCACCTGTAGCTAATTTTAGGTTGATGTTTTCGTAATATTCTATGCATTTCAACATCTATACATATGCATATTATACAACTCATTTTGCTGTTGTGACTTGTGTTTTGCCGTTGTTTCAAAAAGAGTTGCACACGGCATTGTAATATAATCCATTTTCAAACGATATATATCTTGTCCTTTAATTTCATGTTCGTCAATTTTATGTCCGTCAATTCCATGCTTGGACACTTGGTCGGTCAATTTCACGTTTGTTTTTCCGGCATTTTCAGTCAATCCATCTACGCACAGTTGTCGTGCGCGCAGATGTCACCGAACCTTTGTCCGGCAATGACCTCAGTAAGATGCGTATTTTTGTGCAGTAATTTTCCTTCAAAGTCATTTAAGGTCGATGATTTCGTACCAGTGAAATTGCATAAGCGTGTATGCAATTTTTGTATTGATGAACAGTAGCAACGTTGGTCTTGTCTTGCACCGTTTCGGAGGTATTGCGTGGTCTTGGTCTTCGTTTTGAAAAAAGTTAATGTTTGCAACACTGGCTTAACGGCCGGTGTTTGTAGAGATTTGGATCGGCACCCGTGGCATAGCCAATTTCCCGGTCGAAGAAAGACAATTTTTTCTGGGGGTACCCCACCCAGACTGTGCCCTTAAAACTCGCTGGATGGCGTCCTTTTCCCCTAACCATTCAGTGGCGTCATTTCAGTAAATCATTGGGGGTCTCAGTACACGTAACGGTCATGTGTTGTTCTTGCAGCAGTAACACTGTTTCAAAGGTACGACTTACAGGGGAAAAATTAAAATCATAAATACTTGGCGAGGGTCCATAAACCCTTCCAGCCCTTCCCCCCCCACTAAATGACGCCCCTGGAACCATCTGTTTTGCCCTACGTGGCATATATTCCCGGCGATGTTCATGATCGGCGTGGCATCAGACCCTGTGCTCTGATAGGATTATCCCGTGTGCACCTGCGCTATGGTAGGCTATCTCTTGCAGTGGTGCGTCGTCCGATAATATGACGTCAAGCCTGCGACGTCGATGTTCGGCCGGTGTCGTGTTCGGTCGCTAATCGCCAGGGCGTCGCTGCTGTCCACCGCACCGCCGCCTAGCGAACGCATCGATCACTATCGATCGGCGCCCGTACCGTATGCAGCTTGTTGCTCGACGACGAGTTGTCGAGTGGTCGGTCGACCGATGGTCGATGTTACCCCCACGACAAACTCCCCTCCTCCACCTGCGAGAAAACCCCGCCACGACGTTACGGAGATACGGCATAAGGTTCATTCCGTTAATTCATCCGCACTCGTATTAACCGCTATTGGTTCAGAGTTAGGGTTAGGGTTAGGCTGAGGCAGGGTAAGTTTAGGGTTATAGTTAGTGTTTAGCGTTGACGCTAATAATTTGGGTGCGGGCAAGTATCCGGCATACAGTGTGCAAGTGAGATATAGTAAGTAAGCGTGCTCATTTTAGCCAGTGCGGTTTATAAGTCACAATGCGCCGCAGAATCAAGCGAACAGAAACGTCTTTAATATTCGCTATAAAAGCGTTCAAGAGAAATGTTTCGTTGTCGGATTTCGACCGGCAGTTTGTTCCACAGCTGCGGTCCAGCTGCCGTGAAGTTCCAGTCACCATAGGCTATATTATGTAGCATATGCTGGTTTTGTTGAAGTTCATTAAAAACAGCTCCCCCCAAAAAAGTTTAGAGCGGTGGGACATCAATAGCAATAACGGTGACTTGGAATTTACTAACATCTGAACTGTTTTTAAAGTCGAAAGTCGTTTGTTTTCATGGCCAAGAATAAACTAAAGTCATTTGCGTCGCATGCACCGCTCCGTCTGATTTCCTCGGACCTCGACGATCTCGGATAACATCACATATCTCAGACAAAACGGAACTTCGATGGATGAGCTCACTGACACACCTTCAAATCACTAGTCGGCTGAAGAGGGGGCAAGCTTCTCCCGGATACCACCCAGTGGTTGGTCTTTGTTCCACACTGTAGGATGTAGATCTATGCCGTTGGCAACCAAAGTAAAGTTTTGTCGCGTGTGTGATTATCATAGCGTTTCTGTCGCAAGGGGGTTTGTCGTTGGGTTTTTTGTCCGTACGCGGCGGGTCGGTCGGTGGACTATAGTAGCCAGCAAGCATCATCGCTCTCAGACTGATATCGTATGTCACCTCGTCTCTGCTCGCTCGGCTGCCCAGCGCAACATATTGATCCTTCTACCCGTCCTCATTGGAACCACCGGCCGACGTGCCGACGCCATTCGATATTACGATCCGCTTCCAGCGACCGCAGCACGCTTTTAGAAGTGCGATGGGCACGCAGCGAACGAGTTTTTAATGCCTCTGATCATAGCAGCGTTCTGACTACTGAATATCTATACGGTGTGCGTTCTTTGCACTTCTTTTGCAACCAAAGCGGATTATTTGGATGCGTGGCGGCCACTTAACTGGCGTCGTCACTGTTCGAAACCTTGACTCGTACGCTTCCTCGTGTTTATGTGAGCGCATTTAAAGCTTTTAGTCACCATTTTCATAATATTATTTTTTTACGCGCGAGAGCTAGCATAGCTATAGCGCATACTAGCTATGGCAATTCTGTCCGTCTGTCTGTCACGACAGTCGACCCGGTACCGATTCAAGCCCGGGTGTGATAGAGACTTCGGGTTTCCACCATATGATAGCTTAGAGTCTCTAGTATTTTGTGACAAAATTTCATGCCGTGAGCAGGACGTCCTTTCGAATGAAGAGGCTAAAGATGGGCACTTTACCCTAAAGACGTTATTTTACCGGTATTGGCTCGTCTAGCGTGAAAATGGCTGCAGGTAGGCACAGATTTGCTGCTTATCATAACAAGCACTTGCGACGACCTAGGAATGTCAATATCGATGACCTTGAATGACCTTGAACCCCAAAATAGGGAGTTTTAGTTGTTTTTTTTGCGATTCCGGGCTGCGACACATATTCCAAGCGTGAATTGCGCCGAAATGGCTGGAAATAGACCAAGACAACCTCCATATGAAATTTTCGCCATTGAATGTAGATTTTAGCTGTCCAAGTCGCGATCTCCTACGTGCGGGTGTCAAAAAGGGGTACCCCTAAAAAGTGGTTATTTTATCGTTATTGGCTTGTCAAGCGTGGAAACGGTTGCAGAGAGACACAAACCTGCTGCTTATCATAAGAATCACTGGTGATGTGTTTTTAGTGTTATGGACATTGGTGACCTTGAATGACCTTGAATCCACAAATAGGGGTGTTCGGTGATTTTTTTTGTGCGATTTTTGCCTGCAGAAGACTGAATTGCGACGAAATGAATGGAGATTTGAGATAGACCAAGATTACCTGCGAACAGGAACTGCTATAGCTTCTCGCGCGTCTCATAAGCATTGACTCAGATTTTTTGTTTGTCTTTCTGTCCCCGCTATTAAGGGATTTTTTTGTCTTCATGCTTTACCCCTTTACTGTCGCCGTTTTTCTCTTCTTTAGCGCAAAATTGCAGACATCCAAAAGCCAGCAGTTACAATCACAAAATCAAAGTCGAAATGCATCTGTGTATTAAGATTATATGTCAGTTAAGTACGCACTTTGTCTAAGAGATTTGCAATTTTTTGATTTATCTGTAAATAAATTTTTAGTGAAATTATTTGAACCAGTAATAGACTAGGCTATGTCTGTGGTTGACTATTGCCAATCAGTGTTTTGTGTGGATCTGTCTAGCGTTGTTATCAAGTGACGATTGGAAACATTCGAACATGATATCGATCGTTTGTTAAAGCTTTATTTTTTTCTTTCATTGATCAAGTTACTCTGTTTTATTATTTTACTGCTACCGTACGGTGAATAAAGGTGAATATGTAATCAGAGTGCGGATCGCAAGTCTGTCGTTGGCGCAGACCTCGTGCGGCACTGTGGTAGGTCGTCCCCCCACACGACGACGCACCGAGCGCAAGACACGTACAACGATAAATTGCCGACAGATCGATGGCGTCTTTCGTCGTCATCGAACGTCTCGTCGGGCGATACATCGTGTCGAGTCCACGCACCATGCAGTATAGCCAGCCGCTCAGCGGCACCAGCCAAACCGTCGCCGTACCCAGAGAGACGGACTGATCGTCCCGACCGATACTCGCACCGAGACCACGCTACAGAGCGCTTACGGAGGAGAACTGGGCGTAAGCGGCTCATTGTAAAAAAAATCCGTTTCTGTGCGTTTTCCTGTGGCGGGTGGCAGCTAACACTGCGTGATTCTATATGGCAGGTGGCGCTTCGTAACTTCGAGGTGTGTTTACTACGAAGAACTAAACCATTTCAGCATAGGTTAAATAGCACCAGCAGATTAAAGTCGGCGTTACACATAACGGTCGCTAGAGACCTTTCGGTTTGGAAGTGATGAGATTGCGGGGTAAAAATTATCTCATCCGGAGACAATCAGTGCAGACTTATTCGGAGAGGAAGAGTCAAGCTGCAGATATCTGCAGAAAATTTTTTGAGCTGAGACTGACACGAGACCCGAGACGCATGTCTCCGAGACCGAGACGAGACGTTAGTACGTTTCAAGACTGTCTCAAGACCGAGACGTCGAGACCGTCGCAAGCTGTCTATTCGCCCTGCTGTCACACGGCTCACGATCAGTCACCTCTCACCCCATGAGTGCCCCTGTAACGTCGGCTTAGAGAGGAGGATTATAGAGAGACCGACCGCGTTAATTCTTACGACTGAGGGGAAGGAATTTCCTGCTCATCGGTTCCCCATCGTATGGGTCATGTGTTATTTATAGATCCATGGACCTTGCCTGTGACATATAGGCGGCCTATACAATTTGTGACGACGACAACAGCTATAGGCCTAGAGTAGGAGGATTATAGACCTTCATCATTTCCAAACCTTCACCACCAAACACTTTCAAGGCTTTCGGAAAAGAATTGTTCCCCTCGGTGCTCCCGAAAATACGCGTGGTTATTTTCGATTTGTAGATTTGCCGTAGAGTTTGTGATTATATAGGGGAGGATTATAGACCGCACGTTGATTCTCAATGCATGAGAGTAGACCTATCGTAGGCCTACGTTGTTGCGTCGAACGCTCGATACAGAGGATAGGTCTAGTGCACTGCATGCAGACAATAAATAGGTCCACCATCCACGGTCGTCAACCGCTGCAACCGCATGCACCGCGTCATGGAGATGCATCAGATGCGGTCTAGAGCAGGTCCTATATTATATCGTCGACTTAAGCCCAAATTCCATTACGCCGACTTTGCGACTTTCACCGAAACTTCCCCGCGGGGAAAGTCGGGGACACTGTTTGAGTCTGCGACTTTCATGATCTGTTTCCGCGACTTTCCCCGCGGAGAAGTTTCGGTGAAAGTCGGCGTAATAGAATTTGTGCTTTACGGAGCGTAGGCCTACAGAGCGACTTAACTGAACTGAACTGAACTGACATGTTTGTCGCAACACGTGCGTGGAACAATCTGCCGTTCCGCCTTCGCGTGATCGACACTGCTGTCCGATTCAAGAGAAACCTCAAGATAATATTTTTTAATGTTGCTTTTAATTCGTGACATTTTACTTAATTTGTTTTTACGGTTAGTTAGTTTCCTCTTAGGCGTCTTTGTTGTGTCCTTTGGCACTTACGTCGCCATAAATTTGACATTTGCAATAGTGATAGTGATAGTGACACGGTTTAGTTTTTGACGAAATGTACAATGGACAACCAGAGCGAGCCCATTGGTCATTGGTTGACGTGTACGTAGGCGTAGTCATGTATGCCACCGACGCCGTTAGACGGAAGGGTCGAGACCTAGACTGCTAAAATCTGCGTTTAATGCTGAAGATTTTATATGCAGTTTGTCTTGATCTGTCTCCAGCCGTTTTGTCGCAATTCACTGTTGAAATATGCACTGTAGCCAATAATTGCAAAAAAAATTAATAAATACCCCTATTTTGGGGGTTCAGGGTAGTTCAAGGTCACCGATGTTGATAAATCTAAAAAGCCCGTCACCAGTGCTTGTTATTAGTGTTATTAGTGCTTGTTATGATAAGCAGCATGTCTATACCCATCTGCAACCGTTTTCACACTATACAAGCCAATATTGGCAAAATAACGACATTTTAGGGGGTACCCCTCTTTGACGCTTTTGTTCAAGGGGAACCTCTTCACCCATGAGCATGAAATTTTGTCACGGTAAACTCGAGTCCATATGGCAGCCTACGGTAAAGATTTCGTGATCCTAGCTTGCGTTTTTCGACAAAATACCGCTGTGCGAAGGACTGACGGACAGACAGACAGACACCTCGACGATGGCTAAGACGCACGAAGCATTCTGCTGTCGCGCGTAAAAGTTAACGACACAACACGTATCTATAAAACTACAGCCAGCTTGCACTTTTAAATGCCAGATTTGTATTTAGTGACTGATTTTATTTTCCAAATCATATTCGCTGCAGAATATAAGAAGTCAGTATTGTTGCACTGTCGCCTATTAGCTCCACAATCCTGATCCAGCTGATCAACAACGTGTTGAAATCCGTTCCAACGGAGCTAAGCGGATTGTACCGTTTATCGTCAAATCTTTAGTATCTCACATTGGAATCATTTCAGCGTGTTTGAAACCTCATAATGGACCAAGCAAATCCCACTGGGTTGTACGAAAATTACTAAAAGCGGCATTAAATCGTTATTACGCCTACGCTTTAATGATTTATTCCCACTTTAAGTCCGGTTTGCGGTTTTTGAAAAGTTAACTGTGGGATTGAAAATTAATTTTAAATAATTATGGCTTTCTGCAGATCGGATGCCCTCCCCGTCGCTAAAACAACGGAATCGAAGAAAGGGTTAACAACAATCGAAATCAGCAGTTGTGTCGATTGACTAATTAATCAATCTAATCGTGATCTATCTGCTTTATTGATTTGATGCGATAACAAAAAATATGTCGCAGCCGAGTGCCGATATGATATGCGGCCATCTTTCAGTTCTAGATTTAACAATGGTGACGTTTAGTTTTGCAATCGGTATCGGAGCCCCATCACTCAGGATATTTTTGACGTTCTGCGACGTTGACCTTTGACCTTTTGGATTCAGAACTGGTACACTGATTACTCTTGGCCCGAAAATGTTTACACTTTTTCTTTTTTCGACATTTTCTGTTTTCGAGTTAGGAGCCTATACATAAAAGACGGACGTAGGAACGGACGCACGAACGGAGGGACGGGCAATGCCCGTAATGCGGCTTATAGGACGGCCGCATAATAGTTGCGACAACACTTTTCTGCTGTTTGTATTAATTGTACTCATGTTATTTTAATTTAAGTGTGTTTTCTTTGTTTCTGTTAACAGAAATGGACCACTTACACAAGTCGTCGGCGACAACGTAAATATACACTCTGTTTGCTGGTCTATACGTTAACTGTTAAGACGTGTACAAAGCGACAGAAATGAACCGAACTAAAATGAACTACAATTTTAGTTCAGTGTACACCGTGGTCCATAAAAACGTGCCACTTTTATTTTTTGAATAGCTCAGTGAAACATTGGCCGATTTTAATAATTTTTGGCATGCGACATCAGGAAGACACTCGACACAAATGACTGTACTTTTGGCCACCTCACTTTAATACTGCCGTTACACTACCTTGTGAAATGCAAGTTATTGAACCTGCTGTTGGCTAGTGGTGTCAACGTTTGCAGCTTGCATTCGTGCTAGAGGAAGACAATTTGAGCACGTGCTGTAATAAAAATGATGTGATGTTACACGTGTGACTTTTTCAAGCGACAGTATTAAAGTGAAGTGGCCAAAACTAAAGTCGTTTATGTTAAGTTTCTTTTCGATGTTGTGCGCCAAAAATTATTAAAATCGGTTAATGTTTCACAGAGCTATTCAAAAAATAAAAGTGACACGTTTTTTATGGACGACGGTGTAGCTACGCACTAAACCAACTAACCGACACTTCAGTTCATTTTGATTTACAAAGCGAGTTCAGTTAAGATAAATTCTGTTTATTTTCTTTATTCTGTACACGCCGTTAGCTTTTGCGCCAAAAAATAATAAAATTAATGTGAAATATCAGTGGCGAACGGTTTTAGTATTTCACTGTTTTTTTAGAAAACGTCGATGAATCTTTTACAGTATGGGGACATGTACAATCGAAAGTGTTTTACGAGTGTGACACTTTGTGATGTCGTTTTGCTTAGGGCCTACAGTCTAATCTTTTGAAGTTGTATGTTTTTAAAAAATTCTACCATATTGCGAAAGAAATTTATTTTTGTATACAATAAGTGAAAAAGAAAAGCAGAATAAAAAATAACGATAATGAATAATTTATGTTTGTAGCGTGTTTCAATCGCAGGTGGTCTATAAAAACTAAGACACCAGTTTTTGACTTGAGAACTTTGTCAAATGAAAACCATTTTTCAAAACTCTCAAGTGTTTTGCATTGCTCATTTATAGCTTTATTTAGGCTAATGCGATGCAATATATTTTTAGAAATACTCTGTACAAATATGCACTACATTTGTTTGTGTTTGCGTGAACAGTGTAATGTTTATGGTTCTGAGTCAGCGACTGATGGCGTTAAACAACGATTGATCGACGAAGTCAAACAACGTCTAAAAAACGTCGACAATTGCGACGTACTCCTGACGGCTGTTATGTAACTATGTTTACTTATTTATTCGCTATTGTTATACTGTTAATGTTAGTATTCAAAGAGATGTATGAACTGCGACATATCTAAATTGTAAAGCATTTCTTACAGAAATATTTGGGTTTTTGACTGTTTGATTAACTTACGAATATTTGAAAAAAAAATCATAATTATTTACTTGGCACCAGCTTTTTGAATGTAATGTGGTACCAGTTTTATGTTGTTACTCAGCCATGATTATTATGAAATTATACTTGTATTTTCCCAAATTTACGAAAATAATTTCAGGAATGACACCACTTAACGACAATCACTATTATATCACTTGCTTCTTTTACGTATAGGCCTACTCCAGCCCCATATTGCATAAAATTCGATCTTAGTGTAAACTGGTAATGATGATAGTACTATTGCTGCTGCTGCTGCTAATGCTGACGACGACGATGATGATGATGTTCGTTTGCTTCAGAGATTGTCTGAAGTCCTACAGAATAAACCTCAAAGTCGGAACTGTGTCGACTCCGCTGTGTCACGTCAGCAACCGACACAGTATCGTCGTCAGTTCAGTCGACACGGTGTCACCGTCGCCCAACTCGCTTCATTTAATTCCTGGTTAGATAGGATACGACAGATTATACACACTGCATTTAGCATGTCAATGAAATAGTCTGTTTTGTTATTTACTTCCCCGTGAAATGCGTGAATGCTATTGGTCTAAATAGTGTCGTGTGACGTACACTAGGCCCCTATATCGCGCTATTCTTGAAGGGGGAATATTTTTACGGCTTTAAACTATAGCCCGTCCATGAGGCAGTATTATATTCTGATTTAAACAATATTGCGCTCTGTGACCGCATTTTTGATGGCATAACCGAAGCAGGTTGCTTCCTAAAAAAAGTTGCGGAAGTTAAAGTGGGAGAAGTTTTTTTTTTTACTTTGATATATCAACAAAAAAAGTCATTTGCATTGCACATAAAGACTAAAATCATTTTGCCGCGAAATGCTTAAAGTCTG
>Ga0209671_1001224_pt1 | contig 20761 bp, 7 predicted proteins | sample WorMetHERISLAND2_2_FD_187401 | JGI IMG/M metagenome (GOLD analysis project Ga0209671, IMG submission 187401) | Marine gutless worms symbiont microbial communities from Max Planck institute for Marine Microbiology, Germany - Olavius geniculatus... | ecosystem: Host-associated > Annelida >... | reverse complement strand
CGGATAAATGACTGATAATTTTCTGACGACTCATCTCAACTGTTTTAAGACTAATTTCTTGTTGCTTGATTCAACGACATCTTGCTAAAACAAACACAATGTGATGCGGCCTCTATTGGCGTGTACGCAATCCAAGGTCGAAACTCGAAAGCTAATAATCATTAGCGTGGGTTGACAATACAGCAGGATCGTCAGCGATGTCGCTGGGCACTAGTCAGTGAGCTGTAACTGACGTCACTGACGACGTAGCGAATGACGTCGTAAAACATTAACTACGCCGCGCCCCACAGATGCACTCAACAATACCATCATAGACGACCAGTTTTAGACATCACTCTCGGAACTACCACACCTTGCTACTCTACCATTTTCTTCCTTCTCCCATGCAGCTCCCCCTTCTTTCCCTTCTCTGCTCCACTCTTCTTTTCTTTCTATTCCTAAATTCGGTCGGGGATTTGTGAGTATTGTAAGCTTCCTATCCCAGAAAAAAATACAAATGCGTCGGATAACCGCCACCAATTTCTGATAAATTTTACTGCCTAAATTACTGCGCATCTTTTGACACTTGCATAATCAGACGCACAGATAAAGAAACTGGCTGGTTCATTCTGCGATCGCCAAAAAAAATCAGGAATCAAACGCCTGTGTGTGCTTCGCCCCACAAGCTTTTCGCTGTGGTCACTTCCATCGCCCCCACATGGCATCGATCAACTCGCTCGTGACGATATGATTGACGATTCCGTGAAGTCGTCCGTACTAAGTTGTTATTGCAATCACGTGAACATAAAGTTCAACGCGAACACAAGCCACTTACCGCAGCACTTACAGACACTATTCTTAGGCCTATACTTTATCTACTGCACTTATTGTCCGGCCGTCATAATAGGCTGCGTTATGACACTTGCTCGTCCCTAAGCCTGTCCGTCTGTCCGTCTGAAGTCTGTTCCGTACGGCGTCTAACTCGAAAACGAAAATGTCAAAATAACATAGAGAAAAGAATCGGTGTGAACGTTCCCTTAGCGCAGGAGCAATGGTGTGTCATTTTTAGCTCAAAAAGTCAAAGATCAAGATAACAAGACCTGACAAACTCGACTCGTATTTCATCGCAAATTTTTACAAGCCAAGCCTTGCACACCAGGCTACAGGCAGTGTAAAAGTGGACTTTCAATTGGCGTTGACAATAAAAAACTGCCGTCTAACAGCTAAATGGACAGCCGCATAATATGTCGGCACCGGTCCGACATGTAGTCTGTGTAATTTTTAGCCGACCGTACTTAAGTAACGGTCGAGCTGTTGTCATGGTGGTCGTCCGTCCGTCCGTCTGTCCGTCTGTCACGGATGTACTGTGGCTAAACGATGTAAGAAATGGCCTGGGTTGCTATTGATCAATAAGAGGAAGTGGCATATTGGCTTTCAAATAACATAAAGATCATTCACCTTGAATGAGTTTGAAGGTCAGTACTGCAACAGGAACTGTATAGGCTGTAGCGTGTCTTCCCGGGCAAGGCGTTTTTATTGTAAGAAATATTTGCAAAAACCCGCGTCCGATATTTTCCTTGTTTATTTACTCTGAAGCTCTTTATATCACCTGGCGAGATGACCACGTAGATGGAACTCTAGCTATTTATATCCCTTGGTGAAATGACCACATGCGATGTTCGAGATAGCGTTCCGTTAATATAGCGTGCATGGAACTGTGTCACCTCTGACAAATCGCTTTCTTTCCGTGACTAGAAATCGGACGCTGGGCTTCGAACGTAGGCGGTACGGTCGGCTTTTCCTAGCGATAGCTGGGCTTCTTGTTTATAGGTGTTTTCGCAGGTTGTGAGACTTCATGGGCCTACAGCGCTGTTAATGCACGTTGCTAAGCAGAACGCAATACACTGCTGCTGATACTGCTTTTGTTCGTCTGTCCATTCGTCACACACGTGCAATCGTTGACGCTGCTTGACTTAGGCGGTTAGGCCTAGGCCTATTATCAACAAATTCATAAACACTGACCATCTAACAGTCGCATCACAATTTTTTTCTGACGTTAAATATCGTGCTGGAATTCGTACCGATACCATGCTTTCGGTGCAGCTTGAGTTCGTCTGCAGAAGGAAATTTTCAAACAACTTTCTTCAGTTGTAATAGCCTACCTGACCTTGAGTAAACACTAGAAATCATTCTCACTATCTGAACAAAAAAAGTTTAGAAAGGTGCGAACTGCTGGTAGTGTTGTTACTGATAGTCATGGGTTTACACCGTGAGTCGATACAATTAAACTCTTGTTTATGTGTTCACCAGATAGACCATTCACGGATTTTTCCAAACTTTTTGACTGGCACATCAACAAAAATCACACGCCAAGGTAACGCCACACTGAATGCTATAAAACGCTCGTTTCAGAAATTGCACTCACTCACTGAAAGCACAACGGCGGCAGACCAAGAGTGCACGTATTAAACAGTACAACTGCATTAGACAAACCGGTACAAAGACAATATGAACAGCCATAAATCATTCAATGGGCCACACTGGCATAGCGCAATTCGCTGCATGTCGCACGAATTTTCTTTTTTCATCTCAATCTTTTTTGAAGTGCTTGAAACGCCTGCTCAACTACTGGCAAAACGCATCGTCACGTAAGGCTCATACAGGCAGCAGTTCAATACAGTTGCTGAACGATGTTAGCTTTACTTATTTTATACCCCGTTCAAGCTAACAGGAGAAAGCTGGCTCTCTAAAGAGCGGCGAGCTCTACGACGTGCGCTCCGCTCGTAAAGCCAGCTCGTCGTGCGAGAGTAGAGCCAACTTTCTCGTGTAAACGGGGCATTAGCGACATCGTCTACCGCAAAAAAATTCCCAAAATGATCGACAGTTTGTACCTGCTACAATAAAATAGGCTTAATACTTCTAATATGTTGGAGCAAAAATGTTTTCGGTGCAGATGAACAGTATGCAGGTTAATCAGGTAATCCCAGCGCCAACACCATGTTGAAATTGTGCTGCACCGTCGCACCGGTTTGACATTAATGTTGATTCAAAAATGAAAGTCGTTGAAACCTATTACTGTGACTTGTTTTCGTCCGAGAATATTAATTTTCGGAGCAACACTAGGCCTATTAATCCATGCTTCCGTCACAAAAGTCGCTGTCTGCCGGTCTTTGGCGACTTCACATTTCAGCATTTGATGAACTCAGCGCCTTCGCATACTGAATACGGTAGGTCTGTAGTCTTCTAGATTAATATAAAATACTGCGAGTCTGGGAAGCATATAAGATGTGGCAGTTTAATTTACCAGTATGAGCGCTTTGTCGCAAAGAAATAATATGCCGGAAAAAGTAGTAGGCTTGTAAAATTTCGAAAATCGGTCAGTATTTGGCAAAGATATAAACAAAAGTTTGATGTCGTGGGACGAGTGAAGTTTACTGGGCGCCATAGGAATACACCTAACCTAGCTTAGTTATAAATGTGAGCCGTGTATAACAAGGCTACACCTAACCCAAACCCTAAACCCTAACCCTAACCCTATTGGTAGTTATACGGTATATATGTGAAATAATAGGCGCAATGTATTCCTATGGCGCCCAGTAAACTACACACTACCCGATGTCGTTTTTACAGATCTTTGTGTAGCCTTATAAGCCTCTTAGGTTATCCAGTATCTACTTGTAAATTATCGCTACCTTTAATTTGAAATGGTGCGTATTCTTCTGCTGCTAGTGGCTCAAACCCAGCAACAAAGGATTGCATTTAATAAACGTAATCATGCTCGGTGATTTTTACAATCAAATGCGAATGAAATGCCTCACCTGTTAGCTGGAATAAAATAATTATCACAAAGTCTTTTAATGTCATTAGTTTTAGAAAGCGCAAAAACTACTCACGAAAGTTGCAAGACGTCGCAGAAAGATGTATCTGTAATTGTAATTTCTAGCTCACCAGTGCGTTGCCAACTGACTGCTAACACGTTAAAGCACGATGGCGTTCTAAATACGTCACACTCGATAGGACCGTCTTAACCTGCGTTTGCTGCTGTATCCAGCCGACAAGTAAGCTTACTGCAGGTTATCCGCCCACGTCAGTTGTACACGGTGTCTCAAAAAAGACCCCGACATTATCGTTTCGTTACTTGAAGGTGGATTAGCATATTTTAATAAAGTTTAGTACGAATATTTCTGAGACAAGTGACCATCACACCACTACGGTATTCAAGTACCCAACTCATCCACCCAACTCATCCAACATGTGCTTCTACACGATCTGGGGAAAACGGAACGCGCGGCACGTTGGAATCAGGGCCGTCTTTTGGCAGCGCGGAGCCCTTGGCACTGACTTACCCGCGGGGCCCCTGATACCACAGTGACATAGTGATCGACCTGTGACCACGCTACATCACAAACTGCACGATAAGCCTGGAGTTTTTTTGTTTTTTAATCTAGAATTTCGCGAGCTTAGCGAGCGAAAAAAATTGGACCCTATATTTTGGCTCCCCCAACATTTTCTATAGGCTACTTTTTAATTGAGTTTAAGTTGTGACAATAATTCATTTCCTAACGCAATGAAAATCGGTTAGATTGATCGATCGATCCATTATCCGTTGCGGCGACCACGCCGTATATAGCGCGGGGCCCTTTTGGGACGCGGAACCCTTGGCACGTGCCAAGACGCCACCCTCCCCCCTAAAGACGGGCGTGGTTGGAATGAATAAAATAACGTCGATCAAGTTACACCAACATCGCAAACATTATCGATTGTTATCAGATTTTAGTTATTTTTAGCATCACCATTTCTGAAACAACTGGCCATCAAACGGCTGTTTAAGTTATCACCTCACCGAATGTCTGTTTCTGCACTACCTGGCAAAATCAGAACAGGCAAAATACGCGATGAAGTGAATAAAAACAACAATAAATTTAATCTTTCCATGTACAGGTGTATGCGGCTCCCAACAGCTCTGACCTCAGTCCGTTTGACAATATTTGGGGTGTCATGCACTAGTGAGTTTATCAAACGCCGTTTAGAAATATCGATGAATTAAAAGGCGACTGGTTGGAGTTTGAAGCAAACATTGTCTACACTGCTCTCAATGAATGAAGAATGCATCACACAAGTGTTCACACAAATGGCTGATATACAGGGTGGTCCAGAAAAACGGCACGTGACGCAAGAGTAAAAAATAAAAAGGGGTGGTTTTGTTTTTTTTTTGACTCACAGTGTATACTTATAAATGTACCGTACAAACTTTGATTAGAAACAATCCGTCTCCATCGATCCTTTGCAGAAAACCTAGATAAGACCGCCTAACATTAACCGGCTGACTGATTTCAGTATGATTAGACTCGATCGTGTACGCACTCTTTGGCCTAAGTTTAGGGCTCTTCGCTTTCGGTTAACGAAACGACTAAATTCGTCAAACACTCAATCTCAGATGCGCGTGTGAACTCAAAGCTGTAGGGCTCTACACCTAGGCCTACTACGCGGCATTAATTAATTCGAACGTAACCGTCTTGGCATGACCTTAATATAGGCTACATGTATATCTTTGACCTTTGCCCACTGTCCTCGATACTATCCTCATGTATTAACCAGGGGCGTATTAACAGGGGGGCGCCCTCCTCCCCCCCCTAAACTCGGCAAACAGGCCTAATGCAAATTGCCTGGAATACGCACGGCACAGTTAATGCGACAATTCTGCGAACAACATTTCCATTTTTTTCTTTCAGCTCGCTTCGCTCGCAGATCACATGTAGGCCTAACACTCACTTTTAAATTTGTGGCGCCGCACCGCCCTTGTTTGCCTTCAATATTTAAACTGCATTAAACATGGTCAGTCTACTCTCTAAAAATTATAATTGTTGCCACCAGATCTCAGATTTTAAGGTATGGTAAGATTATTATGCACCAAATTCGATTTCGGCTGAGGCTATGCCCCAGACTCACAGGGGCGCTCAGAGCTCAGTTCTCCCTCAGATTCTCAAGCTAAAATTCAGTAGTTTTACTTCTAAAAGGCAGGACAGGAAAACGGGGTAAAGCCCGGGAAGGGGAGAGAAAAAAGGAGAGGGCGCGCGCGAGAAAGTTGTGCGATAAAGTGGGGCGATTTTGTCGCGTGTCTGACGTGGACCTAAGCTAAAATCACCATAAAAAATAATTAGTGTCACACCAACTTGTGGTACTTGGAACTTTGTATATTAAATGATAAATCTGTAGCTGATTTTACTGGCTTAGTACTAGCTTCTTTACCATAATCACATTCTTTAGTTGGTGTGCGCTTAGTTTGCCATATGGCTTGGTGAGGTCCAATTTTTGGAGATCAATATTTATTTCACACAATAGTGTAGCAACGTGTTTTGAGTGTGCTGAGATCTTTAAATTTTAATGATGGTTTTTTTGCAAATTTTCCAGAAAAACTGCCAGTAACAATTTTGAAAATCCACTGAAAATTGACAAAGTTATTGACAAAGTTGTTCTACTACATTTTTGGAATACAGTGTATACAGGTATATACACCGTAGGCCAATAAAAAACGTGACACTTTACTTTTGTCCATATCTTGGCCAATTATTGATGAATTATCAAAAATTTTTTCACTGGCGCACTTTGCGGACAATTTGCATTAGTGTGATTATTATATATCCCACCATACTGTAAATGCGTCTGTACACTACCTTATGAAATAACAAATGTAAAAAAATTAACGATAATAACAAGCATATAAGTAAATGAAAAAACACTTCAGACCAACATTGCAATGAATGATCAGTATGGCATACACTGTGTTAAACCTACACTGTCTAGTGTCATACCGATCATTCACCACAATGTTCGTCTAAAGTGTTTTTTCAATTTTACCAAAACGTTTGTTTGTTATTATTGCTATATATGCATATTTCATTTATATTTCACAAGGTAAGTAAGTAAGTAAGTAAAGTGTAAATTTATATAGCGCATACTCAAAAAGATCTCTAATGCGCTGAATACATTTTGTCATCAATATTTAGCAGTGTAGAGACGCATTTATAGTGTGGTGGATTGTAAGCAGAGTGTGCCAGTGAAAGCTTTTTGAACATCAATCAATAAATTGGCGAAGGTATGGACAAAAATAAAGTGCCACATTTTTTATTGGCCCACCCTGTAAGTAGATGTATATAGCCACTATTTGGCAGCATTAATTCCCTCCACAGTCCAACGTTTCTATAAGTAATGCCTCTGCAACAGGTATGCTGCTAGTTGTATTAAGTCTGGCAACATACATGTACTACAGATACATGTTTTCATCACATATAATAATACACCGTGTCTCAGAAAAAAACAGTTAAAATTGTTTTTGTCATAACTTTGCCAAATTTTCACTAAATTTGATAATTTTTGGCATGAAGATGGCCAAGATGATGAAATTATGCAAGGTGCACTCATTTTCCACCTCACCTAATTTATGTCAATGCACTACCGTGAAATTGTTGCATAACACTGAGTTATTTTCCAAGTAAACGCTGTAATGACTTAATTAAGCACAAAATAAATCTCAGAGCAAATTATTGAGCAGAATTATAAGTTTGTATAACAACTTGCTCGTGAATCATCAGAATTTATGTCCAAAGTGGGCCCCGCATACAAATACAATGGCTTAGATGCAACACCACTGGCTGATAGCGGAATCAACAAACGACTGATCAAACGGCATTCACTTATCGATTAGACGTGTTTTAAGCTCATCAGTCAGCTATTTTGTTGCCTGCTGTTCCTACTATAAAGTATTTAATACCACAAAATTATTAAACTATGTGGCAACTTCTGTCGAACTGATGAGGCAGAGGTAAGCAATCCGATACAAATAACCACCGCGTAATGTAAAAATTTGCAGCACCTATGTTTCACATGGCATCGCGTTGACATGAATTAGGTAAGGTAGTAAATGAGTGCATCTTACATAATTCTATCGTCTTGGCCATTTCTGTGCCAAAAATTATTAAAGTTTGTGGAAATTTGACGAAGTTATGACAAAAACAATTTTGACTGCTTTTTGAGACATGGTGTATATTGCAATAAACAATACTGCAATTTCAAAAGTAGGAATTTAGTGTTGTGCCACACCAAGCATAAACCATGTAAAAATAATCATAAGGCCTATTAGGGCAATAAATCATGACTGTGAACCAGAAACTAAAAAGGTAAAACAAGGTTGAAAATGCTGACACAGTTTTTAACAGAGCAACAGGCATGCAGCAGTCATCACAATTATGACAAATCCTGGTCTGGATAAGATGTAAAAAGCACAATTTCATCAATCATCATTTTACGAGTTACAAGCAGAAACATTTGTACACTTGCACATTATGTCAATGCTTTGAAGTTTCAACCCTGTAAGCAGAGTAACTATTTTCAGATCTTGCAGTCTATTTGTAGTGATCAAAAATTGTTTTGGGCACAAAAGTCTTTGCCTTCAAACTGTCCACCTCGGTCATGTCCTTATCAGAAGATTCTTCCACAACTCGTAAATCTCGTTCTTCTGCAATACTTTTATTCTTCCATGGTGACTGCCGATTACCGCAAACAATCCATTCAAAATTGTAGCCAACGAAGCCAATAGCAAATGCAGCTGGCCAGAGAATGTAAGGTGCATATGTTCTGGCAAAGCCGAAAATAATCGGCCACACCATCGTGACTATGATGATGATTCAGCTTCGTGACAAAAAAGTGATCTGACAACAACAACCCAAACAGCTTTCATTTGACACAATCCATAACTTTGCAAGTTGAAAGGGATGTCAAACAATCGATAAAATTTGCCAATTTTATCTGCCAAAAAATTGGCCAACAAACAATATCTGTCGTGCAAAATCGGACAATTTTGTTTGCCGAAACTTTATTCCTTGCAGCAAAAATTCTCACTATACAAAATTTCAAGTTAATTATTGGCATTTGCATCAGGCTTCTATAATAACGAATTTGACAAAGATACATATGTAACCATACATACATGATGTTTGTGCTGCTCAGTATATTGGAAAAAAATTCCAGGACTTTCAAGAACATAAAAACTCAAATGCAAAAATTTTCAAAGACCAACCCTATTTTCAATGACTTTCAAGGCCTTGAATTGAGACAAAAAAATTCCAGGACTTTCAAGGATGCCCGAGGACCTTGAATATTACTGGATATAATACGCATCAAATATAACGAATCAGAGCAAAACAGATGAGTTTACTTCACTTAATGTGTAAAACCCTTTTTAACGGCCTTAGATGACAACACATTTGCACAGAACTTGGGACCCACAAAAATCTTCAGTGACACCAACCAGATTTCAATGTTCACTGATTTCGAATTAGCAAGCCTTGGGACTGTCAGATTTTGGCTCAGGCGGTGATGACCTTGTCCCTTCTAATGTCGCTACCTGAAGCATATAGATTTGGTAACAAAATTGATTAACGACGCAAATGATCTCAGGCCAAAAACAGACTACAGAAAACACTACAAAAATATACACCAAAAATAAAACTACAATACAATTATTACATCACACAAATAAACTCTGAAAGCTAACCAAAAAACTCGCATGTCACGACGCCGGCATGTTTACGAATGTTTGTTTACAATTAGCAGCAAATTGACACAGTGCCGTTCAATTGGTGCCGTTTGAATACGGCACGTATAAAATAAAATTCATAGGAAGTACTTTGTGCACTGGGCATGCGCAATTGCTTGTGAATTGTGTATGATGAAGGGATAATTTTCGTAAATTGTAAGTTTGTGGTGGTGTACGTTGAAGCTGACACTCGTTGTTAGGAGAGCACCGTGCATCTATACTAAATCAGACTTAATTTACATGTGCAGCCTTTGTGATATATGTGATATATGCCAGTAATGCCCATCTGCACTCGCAACTCGGGACTGACAGTAGCACTAAATACCGAAAACTACCCAAAAGTTTAATTTATTTCAGTTAGTTTCGTGGTTAAGGTAAGGATTAGGGTCAGTATTAGTGATAGGGTTTTGGGTAGCCTGGTCATAAGCTGCGTTCTTTTCAATCAGTCAGTTATTTGCTGAGTAAAACACACCAACCAGTAGCAGTTTGCAACAAACGTGTTAAATGAGCAAGACATGCCAGAATCGTTATAGCACTTACAACAGCCTAAATTTACTGACAAAAGAAAACAATTTACATGAGCACATTGACAGTTTAAATATTTATGTTTAAGAAGAATTGCTTGAAAATGATGCAAAAGATATCCTTTTTTTCCGAGTCCTAGCCGTAACTTTAACACGATGTGGCCTTACTTTAAGTTGTGACAAATTGACTATGACACTTGAGGTGTCACAAAAACCGCACAGACACCACTTACAGTAAGGCTATTTAGAGTCATAGTTAGGGTTATAGTTCTCGGTCTGATTTCGTGACTCCCTGACAGTTTACCATGGGACAAATTGGCAGGTTCCCTAGATAACATGTATTTGTGTGTGTGTGTGTCCATGTGTATTATTGTAGGTTGATTTTTGCCAATGATGGCCCTTTCTTGTCATCCCTGTACATGACAACATGCCTACTTCTACCAATTCGACAGGTCCTATTATGGATGTATGGCAGAATAATCTGGACATTGAAATGGCTAAGATAAGAAGTGTTGTCCAGCAGTATCCATATATTGCTATGGTTAGTTTATATCTTTTATCTGTATTATATTTGAGCATGTCATGTGTCTGTTCATCACTTGATTACTTGAACCATAGTTGAGTAGTTTCTGAATTATCTCTGTGCTGCTGCTGTTGTTCTTAGTAACTACAAGAAATCTGAGCTAATGCTCATAAGACCTGAGAGAGCACATGGTTCCTGTTCGCAAGTAATCTTGGTCTATCTCTATCCATTTTGTCGCATTTCACTTTTTGCAGCCAAAAATCACCAAAAATCACTGAAAAATATTTTTAGGGTTCAAGGTCATTTAAGGTCATCGATGTTGACATTTCTAAGAAGCTCGTCACTAGTGCTTGTTATCATAAGCAGCATGTCTGTGCATATCTGCAACTATTTTCACGCTAGACAAGCCAGCAACAGATAAATGACCACTTTTAGAAGGGTACCCCTCTTTGATACCCGCTTGCGCAACCCTCCTTGAACGTAGAGGGTTCATACTTGAACTGCTAAAATTTACATTCAATGCTGAAAATTTCATATGCATTTTTAGCGCAATTTATTCTTGAAATGCGTGTCACAACCCGAAATCGTGAAAAATTTACCGATTGGCTGCCAGTGACCTCGATTTGCAGTGTTGGGCTAAATTACCCAGCATGCGCTGTGAGTGGACGCCATAGCCATTGGCCATTGGCCGTAATCTGTAAACGTCATCATAGCAACTATATCAACCATATCGTTTATATCGTCTGCTGTCAAAAATATGTTTTGTTGTAAATCAATACGGGAGCGTCTATCCATTTTATTTTTGCACAAAACACTATACACAATATAAACTGATCAGTAGTGATTGATCGCCATGCTGGGAGCATTTTAATGCGTAAATTGCCGATGTGACCGGCGAAGTGAAGCGATGTTTTTGGTGCGAATAAGCAACGAACTGCAGATCGCTTTGTTTAATATTATCTGACTTGATTGGCCAATATTCAGCCATCAACTTGATGGGAGATATGGTGGGCTATTAGTCGCTAATTGGCGATGGAAAAACGGTCATTGAGATTATTTCTGATCAAGTCCCAAAGCTGATCGGAGATCAGTTTGATCGGCCATCAAATGTCCATGGAAAAATAGGACCTTAGAAAGATAGTTCTTGGTTCGTAATGGGTGATTATTTCTTATGTGCGAGGTAAATGTATATGTATGTAGATTAGTCTTTTATGCTACATGTTGCTGTGGTAAAAATGAGGTGCTTGTAGCATTTTGCTGTTGGACAGGATACAGAATTTCCGGGAGTAGTTGCACGGCCAATTGGTGACTTCAAGAGCAGTACGGAATACCAGTACCAGCTGTTGAGGTGCAACGTTGACCTTCTGAAGATTATCCAAGTTGGTATGACGTTCTTGGACGAGAATGGCAACTCACCATCGCCAGTGGCAACATGGCAGTTCAACTTTAAGTTCAGTCTCGAGTATGTGCTGTGATTTTCTGTCTCATGTGCAGTTAACTTTGCAGTTAACTTTGTATCGAACTAATGGATGATTCATTAATGTTTGTATCAGTGTGCGGAAGTACAACTTTTCATTGCTGTGCACTTATGTCAACTGTTGTTGTTGTTACTGTTGTTGTGACGAGCCTGTCAGGTGATGTTTACACAGGGTGGACCCGTTTGAGGGCAAACACCCAGAAGGGATGAGGAATTCCACCAAGTTGTCACAGTTGTTTTGGAGCACATCTGTACTTAATGCTTCATGTGAACTCAGTGTGGCCGTCCTTTTATGGGTAGGTGCAATCGTACCAGAGAAAGATGGGCATAAACAGGCACACCGGCACTGCAGGATGCATTAGCCTCCATATTCGTGGTCTGGCACTCTGGCAGCGTAGGCTGGTGTCTGGCTGAGTACTAAGGAAATGGGGTAGTGCTGCGCTGTGAGCCTCGTGGCTTGGGGAGGACTTTGATGACACAATTTGGCATGTTACCTGTGTGCTGAGCAGTGAGGACATGTATGCACAAGACTCCATCGACCTGCTGACCACCTGCGGCATACAGTTCAAGCGACACGATGAGTTTGGTCTAGATGTCAGTCAGTTTGCTGAGCTTCTCATGACCTCCGGCGTTGTGCTGACTGATGATGTCCGATGGATCTCCTTCCACAGGTAATGTATGTCATGTCCTGTTATGATTATGATGCGATTTATTGTTGTCTGTGTGCAGTGCAGAGTCTAACAGCGCGTTGCACCAACGTCATTCATGATCTCGGTTCAGCTGAACCTAGATCAAAAGTTGAACCAAGATCACGCTGAATTACGTTGCACTAAATTAAACTCGGATCAGCTGATCCCGTTCAGTTGAATGGCCGTGGTTATACCATGGACGACGCTGATTAGTCAACCACGCTCGGCCTACAGGCCAATGCTTACGAAACTGTCTAGTACATATTGGCCGTAATTTGTTCAAATTTTAAGTTTCCTTGAAGTTACTACACGATTTTTGTATCAATGTTGCATTGATAAAGTTCCGAAGATACGCATTTTGTTTCAATAGATGTTCGTTAATTATTGTACGTCCATTGTCAAGATATACCGTTTACCATAACTACAGCATGGCAGCGGTGCATCAGCACTGTAGAATGCTGTTTGTTTATCCATTAATTAATTTATCCAGCAAAAAGACCACAAAAAAAACAGATATAGCACAAATTTCTAGATCTCAGGTATAATTGAATTTAAAGCCTTGTAAATCGATACAAATGAGTTTTTGTTGCTGTGGTTAGGGTTCGATCATTTGGTTAATGTAGCAACGAGACGTTAAAACAAAAAATGTGATTTATTCATCTATTTGTTAATTTATCAAGCACAAAAAGAACGTAAAATTATTGATTTCTCTGATTTTCTCAAGGTTTTTTGATTTTAATTTTATTATTCAGTACTGCTCGTTCGTATTTGCTCTGTCTTATTATACCGTGCTACTTTTTGTTATATGGGCAGTTGTAAGTGCCATTGTGGCCTTTCTGACTCTTGGAACACATGTTTTATTGTTCTGCTCTGTATTTTCTGATATTGTCCTGTGTTTCCAAAATAAACTGATGATGATGATGATGATAAAATGAATATAGCAGAAATCGAACATATCCGGATCATCAGTATAATTGCATTAGAAGTCTTATAATTCGATACGAGGAAGTTTTTTGGACATGATAAGATTTGAATCGGACAATTTTTTGCAGCAATAGTATCCCGGAAAATATTTATTGCCTAATGCGCATGCGTAACCACCAGTTGAACCGAGATCAAAATTTGATCGGTGGTCAGATGGCAGTTCAGAATTGAACAGAGATCAACGCTTGAACCATTTTGGTGCAACGCAATTTACGGCTGAACTAGGTTTACATTCACATTTGACCCGGGTTCAAAGTTGAACAATGTTGGTGCAACGCGCCCTAAACCCTGGTACATTACGTTGCATGGTAATGTAAAAGCATACTAAAAAACTAAAAATTAAAAACTGAAAAGTAAACTGTATAGTAGTGGACAATGGACATGTTTCTATCAGTGCCACTGCAGAGTTGTTTACATACCTACAAATTGAGAGACTCGGCAGTCGACATGAATATGAAGATAGTAGTTGTAATGAATGATTGTATCTGCTGCTGCACTCTGATTTTGTCTATGCTGACTTTGCTACGGTATATGAAGAATTTATTATTTGCCTACGTTCTCACTATATGTGTTTCTTTGAGAATGCAGAATGTCAGTGTCACTAATAGGCCTACATACGCTACTGTTGTTACTGTATGCTTGAGGCGATGATGATGATGATGATGATGATGATAAAATTGATTTTTAAACTGCTTTTTTTGCACAGTGGCTATGACTTTGGCTACATGCTCAAAATCCTGACAAGCCAGCCTCTGCCAACAGACGAATCCGACTTCTTCGACTTGGTAAAAATGTTCTTTCCAAACATTTACGATGTCAAGTATTTGATGAAGAGCTGCAAGAACCTGAAAGGTGGCTTACAGGAAGTGGCCGATCAGCTTGAGGTAAATGAGGCTGTGTGTATTTTTTTGTGAGAACCCATAATGCTTTTCTTTTGATTTACTTTACCTCAGAGGGACGAGTGGCTGAGTTGTCCTGCTTGGTTGGTTACTTGGTTATAGACTGACATGTTAACCTCTCACAGTCATCCATTCAAGTAGTGTCCTTTTGATAGTGAGTTAGTGACCCTTCAGCGCACTTCGTTAAGATGGGACAACATCAGTCTGACACTGTTCCTCTCAACATCAGTGTTTCGCAGGGATTGGTGCTGGGCCTGTTGCTGTTTGCTGTCTACTGCAGCCTAGTGAGTGACGTCATCACGCAGCATGGCGTCAAGTACCACCAGTATGCTGATGACACCCAGCTCCATCTGTCAATGCACGGTTGCACGCTGACAACACTGCCGAGGGTCTCACTGTTCTGCTGCCTGTACCGCTGATGTCAGGCAGTGGTATATGTAGAACAGTCTGCAGGTAAACCCTGACAAGTCGGAGGCCCTGGTCATCAGTACATCGAGCCAGCTGAACGCCACGCCCGTGTCTGTCGCTGGCACCGATCTAGCAGCCGCTGACTATATGAAGGTTCTCGGCGTGGTGCTGGACCGTCATCTGTCATTCGACCACCGTGCGACATCAGTGGCCAGAGCATGTAACTTCCATGCTCATGCCATTTGACACATCTAACATCTACTGACGATGGAACTGGCTTTCACCCTGGCATGCAGCCTCATATTGTCTTAGCTGGATTACTGCAAATTCAGAAGCTGCAGCATGTACAGAACACCACAGCGCGGATCGCTCTACACGCACCGCTGCAGTCATCGTCTAAACCACTGCTGGAACATTTACACTAGCTGCCATGTCATCAGCACATTAACTACAAGCTTGCCATCCTCACGTACAAGATTTGCAACAGATCAACTCCAGCCTACCTCAGCCATCATATCAGACCTCGGGAATCTACATACCATCGCCATTCTTCACCCATATCGCTGCTCAACAGACTGACTACTAGAACCCACTTTGCCGATCGCATTTTTCGATGCTCTGTTTCTTTCGTTTGGAACTTTCTTAATGCTGACACTTTTTGTTCTAGTTCTCTTGCTCTGTTCAAGAGTGGCTTAAAACATTTCTCTTCTATCAAACATTTAGGCCTAGCTCTAACTGTATAGCACCACTGTAACTGTTCATCCAGCACCTCTGTAGTCAAGCGACATACTGGCACTATACAAATTCGTTTCGTTATTATTATTATGACACGGAGTCATACTCATGATTTTTTTGTTATAATTACAATAACCATCTGTTATGTTGGCAAGAAGCCACCTTTAAAAAACAAAAATATTCAAATATTTGATGACAACACAAGTAAATTAAAACTAAATTACTGAGTATAATATTTTAGTGGTTAATGCTTTGTATGGCTCTGCTATATATAATGTGAATACTCAGTAGTTTACTTTTTATTTACATGCATTATCATTAATTATTTGAATATTTTTCCTTTATTTTAATTGACCAGTTTGTTAGGAGTTGTCCTATTTGTCGCCTAATACCAAAGGTTTCATGGCATAATGCAATGATGTGGCAGTCATAGAGCAAGTGGAAATATGTTGGCCAGGTGCCAGCTTTATTTGGCCATTTGCCTAGATCTGCACAAGTGCAACCCTAACCCAAACTTTTGAACTTTTGAGCTGAAAATTGGCACACTGATTACTTCTGCACTGGGGAAGATTTATGCCAAGGTTGTTTTTTTACATGTTTTTTGTTTGCCGAAATCGATGGATAGATGTATGGGCAAAGGCATCTACTGTCAGGATAGTTGCATAATGTAGTAATGTGCAATTGGCATGTGGTGCTTAGGTAGAGCGTTTGGGGCCACAGCATCAGGCCGGTAGTGACAGCCTGTTGACAGGAGCAACATTCTTTAAGATGCGCGAAGTATGTGTCCAGCATTCACGTTATGCATTGGTTGCTACGTACAGGCTGCTGTAGATGTACTAGACAGCACAACCGAGTTGTTAGAATGATTTATTAACAACGCTATTTAGCAACGGTCGTAGTTTGACTTCTTGATTTAGATAGATGACTATTTACAGGGAGGTCCAAAAAACGGCACAAAGCTTATGGTACCATAATTTTGCAACCGTACATCACATAGTCATGCTGTTTTCAGCAAAATGTTCCGAAAGAAATTCTTTACATGACTAAAGTCAGTGTTTAAATACAGCAATTAAATATTCTTTGTTTTTGCTGTTGGCAAATGAACTATTGAAAAACAGTATTATCTTCAATGTACCTTGGTCCATAAAAACATGCCACTATTGTTTTTTAATAGCTCCATGAAACATTGGCCGATTTCAATAATTTTTGGCATGCGACATTAAGAAGAAACTTGACGCAAAAATTTGTAGTTTAGGCCACCTCATCTTAACATTGTCGCTACACTACCGTGTGAAATGCAGAAGTTGCAGTTTGGCCATTGACAACAATGAATTCCTACCAGGTAGCGTATGCATCGGTTCAGAAATTATTAACTGAATAGTGACAAACGCAATTGGCAGTTATTATCGCTCAAAAAGTCACACCTGTCACATCACATCATCTTCATTTCAGCATGTGCTCAAAATGTCCTGCAGCACAAATGCAAGCGGTAGACATTGACACCATTTGCCAACAGCATGTTCAGTAACTGCATGACTCAACTGGCCCACTTGCTGTTTATGTATCATTTCAGTTTGTCAACTTACCCTTTTCAAATAAAGACAACGCAACAGATTTTCAATGATTTTGTGGTATTAGTAATTTTCTGAGCTGATGCATGCACTACCCAGTATGAATTCATTGTTGTCAATGGTCAAACTATGACTTCTGCATTTCACAAAGTAGTGTAGTGACAACCTTAGGGCGAGTTGGCCAAAACTATAGACATTTGCATCAAGTTTCTTTTTAATGTTGCATGTCTAAAATTACTGAAATCGGTCAATGTTTCACGGAGCTATTGAACAAACAAAAGTGGCCTGTTTTTATGGACCACACTGTCGAAGGTAATACTGTTTTTGCATAGTTCAATGGCCAGCGGCAATAACAAAGAATATTTAACTGCTGTATTCAAGTGCTGACTTGCATAAAGTGAAAGTCTTTATCTAGAGTCGGAAATTTAAAATTTGGTCAAGTTTTCTTTCATTATCAATAGTGAGTTTCCTAGTATTATCTGCCAACAAGTTTGTTGGGTTTTCAATGGTGCTGAAACGCAGTTCATTCCTGACACTTTTGGTATTGCACTGGTTTGAGATTGCATTTCCACATTTAATGTAGCTGGTTTTGAGCACAGAAGAATATTTATCGTTATTGTGTGGATTGGTTGTGATCTGATAGATGTTCTTTGAGGATCACATTGATGATGCTAAATACTGTGGCCATCTGTATGGACTGGGTGCCGCATACATACAGAACGGCAGCGGGTCCAACAGTTATGAGAGTCATCCACCAACAGTAGCCAATGGCGACGTTCCACCATCATCCACAGCGCCAACGACGACAACGTCAAGTTAACGCTGTGCATGTACAACAAGACTGCATCGGCTCATAGCAGCGTGCATGAAGTTTAGTGGCCTGTGTATTGTCAGACTCGTAATTACAGCATTAATTTTACATTGCCTGGCACATGGAGTGAGATGCACCAATAAGGCATTGACCAATTTATGATCGGCTGGATGATAATCGGCACATTGGCCAGGCTGATTATTGGTCATTTGACGATTACTGTATAAAGTTACACTTTGTCAGCTAGATTAAATGGCCAGGATTTTGGCTCCGTTTCAAATGTGCTGCTGTTGACAAAGATTTTTACACTGGTCAGTAGAACTGTGCAACTATGCTATTCACAAACCGCATTAACGTGTTGCACTTTTGCATATTACTGGTAAACCGGCACCAGGCTTGCCGTGGATATCGATATCGATGGATATATCCATGGATATTATGCTGTTGCACCTACTACATAAACTAATTACTTATATGCTCCTTCTCTCTATAATATTTTTTTTCTGTCGGTTTTAGTCTTTATTTTCTCGTTTATTTTTTGTTACTGAGTATGAAATGATCATTGTCATCAGCATATTATTATTTACCTAGCCCAAATTAATGTGTTTGCACTATAGCAGCAACAGATTTTGGTCTTCACTGCTTTGAGGCTGTTGGTTGCGCCACAAAAAATTTATCCATGTGTAAGTTTATGTTTAATTTTTTAATTAGATTTAAACAAAATTACAAAAGTTTTTCTTGCTTACTAACATATTTAATGCTAGAAGGAAGTGCAAACCAAGTGTCCCACAAAAGCGTACACATGTAGGCGTACGTGAATGCAACCTGCGTTTTGGAAAACAAAAATCCCAGCTGTTGCTGGAGTGGGCCGACCGTACCACCTATATCTGAAGACCAACGTTTGACTTCAGGTCGCGGTAAGAAAGTGATTTTCCTGAGTAAATGCAGTCCCATACACGCTATGGTGACGCTGCTAAATTGAACACTGCAATCAATGCTAGGACATGATACCTTAATTTGGTGCACATGAGTGATGGCTGCAGGCAGCAACATTGCATTCAAAATTGTGGCCAAACCGCTGCAGATAGAAACATATTTACTTTTGATATAGGCCTAAAAAGTCACCGTCATCCTCTCCAATGCTACCATCACCGACCCCTACGACCTACCGTTTAGCCACAGTACATGCTTTACGAATACACAAACGACATATCGTACTCAAGGCTTGACCTAATGGTCATGAGCAATAAAATTATGTATATTTGCACGTAAGTTACTAAATACTTAACGAAGATTATATTTCAATGCATATGTCTGTTTTTTTATACTTTTATTTATTTTTAACAATTTCAAGAGGGAAATATCTGCGTCATGTTTTTGGGGGCGGGGAGGGGGATGGATGCTTTTGCTGTGCTGAATTTTGCAAAAATGTAGGGCCGGGCTACATGTGCACAAGATAAGCATCTGTGGATATGGATATATCCATGGATATTCACAGAAAATCTGTCTATATGGATATGGATACGGATAGGAAATTTTATATTTATGGCAAGCCTGACCAGCACAAAAGCAGCCAATAATTGGCTGCTTTTGTACATGGACAGTTGCTAATACTGATTTTGGCAAATTGACCGATTGTTGGCCAATATCAATAATTACTGGTCGATATTCAGCACATCTCTACCAGAGCTGAAATCATGAGATATGTTACCAGTTGTATCGTATCCAGAAGTTGCATTAGACTTCTGCACTGTTACTGTATCTGTATTGTTCTGCTGTCCTGTTTCAAAAGTTAGAGTTGATCAAGCACTTTGAATGTGATCTCACAACAGTAGCCTACAGGGTGCGGCAAAAAAAAGTAGCCCCCTAAAGTTTTTTTGCTGTTTTCTCAGCAACCACTTGGAATTTTAACATGGAGTTTTACAGGTTCATTTACAGAAACGTTCTACATCTAACTTCTAAGTGAAATATGATTCTGTTGAAAAACGACGAAATTATAGACTTCTGAATATGACCGCCTTCCGATTTTTCAGCATTAAAAATGTTTAAGCTAAAACTGCTATTAATTTTCAAAAACCGGTTACCACATTACTGCCGATGACGTCACAGTGACACTTTGACAAACAGTAATTTATTTTGTTTATAAATTATCACTAAATTGTCGTTCTTTTCAAGCAATCGCTGGCTGCCCACCGAATTCATCTTACAGCAGGACAGCGCACCAGCACACACAGCGTGCAGCGCAGGAAACTGACTGCGGGCCAACTGTCCAGATTTCATCACAAAAGACCAATGGCCTCCAAATTCGCTGAATGCAAACTCAGTGGACTATCACGTGTGGTGTGCAATGTTGGAGGAGCTTACCGCAAGCTTAAAACAAAGCCAAAAACAATCGTGGAACTCAAGGAATCGCTTCGGGTTATCTGGAGCAACCTACCACAAGGACCGATCGACAAGACTGTGAAAGACTTCTCAAATTAAGTGACTGAAGGCTTGTGTTAGAGCTTGGAGCTGTCGGTGGACACTTCGAACATTCACAGTGACGATGGAATTTTGGCATCTGATC
>Ga0209671_1001223_pt1 | contig 20772 bp, 21 predicted proteins | sample WorMetHERISLAND2_2_FD_187401 | JGI IMG/M metagenome (GOLD analysis project Ga0209671, IMG submission 187401) | Marine gutless worms symbiont microbial communities from Max Planck institute for Marine Microbiology, Germany - Olavius geniculatus... | ecosystem: Host-associated > Annelida >... | reverse complement strand
CTACACTTTTTCAGTGGTGTAGCCAGAAACGTGTATTGGGACCTTCTTTTTCCGCTCTTTTCCCTGTTCCTTTCCGTCCCTCTTGTTTTTTTCTTTTTTTTCCTTCCCGTTTCCTTCTTTTTCTTTTCTTTTCCTTGGAAGCAAGACTTCTGAAAATGCAGCTAGAGGGTCTGGGGGAGCGCAAATTCGTGAGCTCCCACAGTGAAGTCTAAGCCGGAGCTCCAGCCGAAATTGAATCTGCTGAATTTTGCTTTGAAAGATGAGATCTGGTGGCAGAATTATTTTTCAGAGAATAAACTGACCAATTTGGCAAATTTAGTGCAGTTTAAACCATAAATGTTTAAAAAACGTTTTTACACTTTGCTTATTTTTGCCACGTTTTTACGTTTTTAACTTTTTTTAATTTTTTAAAACGTTTATTGATAATAATTTATCAATCACTTCGAAAAGCACATTTGAGACCACAGAAACGGACAGTGGTGGTATACTTTTCTTAGTTGGTCTAGGAATACTTGGTCTTATGATCCGCGCTGGAAATGATATTGAATAAAGATTTCTTTGTCTCTAGTTTTAGCTATACTGCATCTACAACATTTGGCACGAAACAAGAGGTTGAATAAACTAGTGCTACCGTTTGTATTCAACATTTTAAAGTTTTTTGCACCATTATTTTACGTTTTTAACTATTTTAAAAAAAATTTGTTCGAAACGTTTTTTACATCTGTGGTTTAAACGTATGCTTATGTCTTGTCTGGAGGGTTGGGGGCTAAATCTTCTTCTTTGTCTACGTTACTGCTCTTTCCTTCCCTTTCCTTTCCTTTTCTTTCATTCTGTCCATTCACCTTGAAAGTAAGATCTATTGAATCCAGCTAGCATGTCTAAGGGAGCGCTGTAATTAGCTCCCCATGGGGTCTGGAGCGAAGCCCCAGATGAAATCGAATTTGGTGCATTTTAGCGTTAAATATAACATTTGATGGGAACAATTCCACTTATTTTGCTAAAAATTAACTGACCAAACTCAGTGTAGTTAAAAAACTTCCCCCAGTTTTCGATTTTTTACTTCCCCAACTTTTTCCACGAGGCATTCGCCTCCACCGGTCAATGGAGTGAACGCTCCTGCAAGTTCCTTCGGGGAAGTTTCGGTCAAAGTCGGCGTAACAGAATATGGCCTATAGGCTATAGATCACGCGCTATAACCTAAAACATATTTGGCCTAAATGTAAAAGACAGTGAGAATGACGATCGAGTTTGTTGCTGCTGTGAGCTTGCTGCGGGCTGATCTGTTTGGGTCGAGCGATCTAGTCCTACTTCACGCAGTTCAACCGAATGAACAAAATGTTTCTAATAACCGGCAATCGATCGGCGTGGTATTTATTGTCTCCAAAGAGCCAGCAAGACTTGACATCACTTCAGACACATAAATCATTTCGGTTGAAACACGACGTTATCGGCTCTAAGTCTAGTGCTTCTTCGTACCGTTGAAGTGCGCCAAAATTATACCGCCGTGGACTGCGCAAAACCGTGTGCAGACTTGAATCACAAATTTCATTGTAATTTGTCGATACCGTACGCTGTAGATGTCGCAACCTCGTCATAAAACATGGCTGAAAAAATTTCACTGCGGCTAAACGATCGTTCGTGGCCAGACGGCGATGACGACAAAGTCAAAGGTAAACAGCTAGGCGTACACAGCAAGTAGCGCATACACACATATTATGCTGTTTTGAGCATAATATTTAAATGATTATTTTAAACGATTCCTTTACTGGGAACCCAACAACTTTGACGGCAGCGAATGCTTTTGGAAAGCTTAGCATAAACACGTCTTAGCAGAAAGGTAGTCGGAGTGATATTACCATTTACCATACGTACAAAAATGGAAACTTCTTTGTCACTGAATTGGTATTTCAAGCGTTTGTGTATTCCACTACGCTATTTACACCAAACATTAATGATGATGGTACTATAAATAATCAAATGATCGCCAAACTGATGGTGTGTGGCGATGTGTATAGCAATGACCATGGAAGAATGCTGCAACGGTACAGTGAGCAAGATCGCAGACACGGACAGTGTCAAATCTCTGAATGGCTATGTACAGACGGCGTCCAAACACAAGGAAATTCTGTTTGGTATCGACGCAACTCCACCCTGGTACCTCGTCATCGCCTATGCACTACAGGTACGTCGCCGCCGGTTGTCATCTTGATAGATCTTTTGTTATATCCCGATTGAACGATGAAGCAAACATGAAGCAAAAACATAAAGCACTCATGTCATGAAGCAAACTTAGACCACGCGTCGTGCACGTGTATATTGAACACATTTGCTTCATATTTGCTTCATCGTGTAAACGGGGTATTAGTCTTCGTGGAAGATGGCATAATTCAGTTTATCACCCGCCCGTCTTGAGAAGGACAGGCAGCATATTGCGGGTTTTGTCCGCTGTCCGTCCGTCCTTTCGTCCGTCCGTCTGTTCCGTAGGGCGTCTTTGCTAAGTATTTTACATTTTACCGTTTTCTATCGTTATCTTAAACTTTATAGTACACAGTCTTTCTAGAATGCTTTGCATAAAAATTGTTGCAAAGTGCAAATGTTTTTATGACAGCGTTAGCATGTAGAAGAAAGCACTGAACGTTTGCAAAATACTTGTTTTAAAGGGCGATTTCGTTTCATAAGCTTATATAACCATTGCTTAAAGTAAACTTTACCTTGAATGATTCGATGGACTGCTTTAAGCATCCATATTTTTTCAATAGAGCTCCAATTAGCCGTATAGTATTCGGTACGCCGTAGATCCGCCTCAGAAATTAAAAAAAATATTTGATTTTTTTTGTTTGAGAACAATCACGCCCGTGACAGTTTTAATTCATTTTTAGCTAAAACAAGGCATAGAAACTACAAAATAGTGCTTTCGTTTGTGTGCCCGTAAGTGTGCGGAAAATGCTCTCTATCCATCTGGATTTTTTTAAAAGTCAGATTAAATGTTTGCTTTCCAGTGTCTGTCTCAAGTCTCGACTTGAAGCGGTTGATGTTGTTTTCAGGACGTGCTGTAACCAGTGATTAAAACGCTACTGTATTTTATTGACGTTTAGTGGTCCATTTCTTTGCAATGCAGCGGGCACTCCTGCAGTGCTGGAAGCAAAATCAAAATCTTAAGACCAAGTCAAGACCAAGACCAGTCTGAGGCCGGTCTTGTCATAAGACCGCGGTCTCAAACCCCAAGTCTGGCTGTGACAGACTGTTCCAACGTAGGCCTACGACAACTTACTAATCGAAAAAGTTTTTGCAGAGTAAAAGACGGGATAGCGAGTGACAAACGTTTCACGTTATTAGGCCTATGTTCTCTGTACTAGGTGACTGACCGGCCGTCTCCTGATTGGAGGCGTGCTCGAAGTCGACCTCTCACCAACAGGATCGATCTGCCGGGACACGGGACTTCCAGTGACTGCATGGCGCTTTGGAGCTGGCGACAAATCGCAACGGCTGGATGCTACATGTATGCTACGGCTGAACGCTTCGCGTCACGATGATGACGATGATGATGATGCTGATAATGAACTCTAATGCCTTTAACCTTACAATGCACCGAGCCCGATAGTTTAAATGACCATTACATCTAGTCGTAATTTACTGATAAACCAAATTTACAAGCAGCAATGTAATGCACTTCGAAGTGTTATAGGCTATGCAATGTGTGGTCGCATGCAGCAAGTGGCTTTGATGCTGGGCGGTCCAATAGGCGCCTCGTTTATCATCCACTCGTCAGTGTGTGCTGGGAGTGATCACGCCGCGCTGGCAAAGCTTATCAGCATCAGCTTCTTCATGAGCGGACTCTGCACCATTCTACAAGTCACATTCGGCGTCAGGTAGGTGCAGTTCATATGCTTAAACTCCACTAGTTGATGTACAACAAGTCGCGCAACAGGCTGTACGACATCTCGACGTGTCGTGGATTGGAAAGCCTGCAGGCTTTCGATTTTTTGGCGGACTGCAGGCTAGTGCCGTAATAAGTTGTAATAAATTTGCTGCAATAGATTTTCGATATGCTGTCGATTTGTTTTACTGTTTGTTGTACAACATGCTGTACAACAAATCGAAGCGAATGGAGTTTGGGTTATAGAATACTTGTGCTTGTGCGCGAAAGCATCTTGTTCTTTTGTTGCGCTGTTCGGTCATAACGTCGAACTCACGATCAAGCAGTCGGGAGACGGACATTCACCCAGACACTTGCCTACTTAAGCCTAAGAAAAATGATTATCGTAGCTTTAATAAACTGCATCATCGGCGTTATTGGTGACGAAAATGAAGTTTAAGTGCATCTCCAAAAATGAAAAAGACAGATCGGGACGCGTGACTGTAATGAGATTTAACGTGTTTGGAGCGTTGAAGAAAATTAGAAACGAACACTTTTGTCTGTTAGCGGTAGCGCAATTTGTTTGGCCGTTTATTGCAAACATTTTGGCACATTCCGTGCCAGCCTAGCTGTAAAAATGTGGCTGTAACTGCTCAGGGACCCAAAATCTAAAAATGGCGAAATGACGTCCGGGGAAGGGAAACGTCCGAGGGGAAGTGTCCGGGGGAATGTCCTGCATCCCAGCAGTCTAGCGTGGGTTCGACTTCTTGTCGAGTCGCTACGCAAGCCTGGTTTATATACTCTTGGGTAGGCTATGTTTCTGTCCAAAATTAGCAAAATCGGATAACATCAAACAAATATGTCACAAACATCAAAATGCTGACGTTTTTATGAGACAGCATAAAATCGATTGGCATAAGAAATCCGCTAAAAGGTAAAACAGTCCGTAAAGACAATCTTACAGTGTGAGTATACGTGGCAGGATTGTTGAGAGTATGAAGAAAAAATAACAAAACAATCAGCTCAAATATTAAAACGAATTAGTGAATGAGTGATGAATGCTTGATAAAAATGAACAGAAAACAAAGTTAAAAAATGTAGGCCTACTTGAAAATCTTAACGTCAATGCGCAGGAGAATAATCAGAACAAAGTAAACAGAATAAGTCTGAAAGTTCATTCAGTGGCTACTCGCAGGTTTGCATATTTTAGCATAAATTGTCCTATGTTATGTAAAAAAATTAAGCGCCAAGTTTGAAAGAAAACTTAAAATAAACACGACAGCTCAAACGTTGAATGTTGATCTACTAACTTCAGGTTGCCGATATTACAAGGTAGCAACGCCACTTGCGTCGCCGTGCTAATAACGATGAGAACGTCATCTCACTGGCCCTGCGATGAAGGCAGTCAACAACAACCGCTTCGCAACGGTAATAACATCTACAGAAATTCGGTGTTTCCGTGTTTGTGGCAGTGAGACTTTGTTTTTCCGTCGCATGATTATACTCAAAACTAGAGCTGTCAAATTAACGCACGCATTAATTAACGCATTAATGCGTTAATAAATTAACGCGCGTTAAAATAATTAACGCGCGTTAAAATAATTAACGAACATATGTAAATTTATGTTAATTTACGAAATTCCGTGAAGAGTTCCAATATTCTGTTAAACTGCGATTATTTGACAATTGAATGAATTCAAGTAACTAAACTGTAGTTTTTGTTCTATCACTAAGCTTACTGTAAATAAATAATTATTTTGACGACAGGTTAATAGATTTATATGCTAGCTATGACGGCAGTTATTGTTGATTATACGTTCAAAATGTGTTTTTACCTTTTTATATTCAACAGGCGGGGCCCCTCAAACGTCGCGGGACCCGGGGTAACTTACCCCCTACTCTCCTTTTCGACGGGCCTGGATACGTTAATAACGCGTTAATTAATGCGTTCAAAAATTAATGCACTGCGTTAATGCATTGAAAATTAACGCTTCGAAAGCTCTACTCAAAACGTTAGGAAATGATCTTGACAAAATTCTACACAGTTGATTTGGCCGTGGAAATTAAGAATGGATTTGTTAAGCGTAGCATGCGCTAGATATTTCCCGGCATTTATGCCCAGATTCTGAACAAGTAAGTAAACAGTTTTTAACATACGATTTTCAGGGATGCTTCGTGTAGAAGTATACGCAAGTGGTCGTAATTTTTGGCTGCACTGCAGACCTATTTTTCAGTTTCGTTCGATTTATTTTAGTCTCTTTGTACACGCTTTAACGCAGCATAAGAAGCATAGGCCTAATGCTACTTATTGTATTTCAGTTTTGATCACAACGGATAAGTTTGCGTCTGTCAATTATTGTGTTTCATATTTAATTAAATGGAAAAAGCAGTCTATCATTTACTCTACTTAGTGTGCTGGTGCTTTATTCCAGTCAGTTCTGTGAACGGGACCAACGAGTCAGTGATCCAGCGCCAGGAAGAAGTTTGGAAAGCTCGCTTAAACGAGGTAAAGAAATTTGTTCTACGTGACTCTACATGATTCAAGCTCGGAGGTGTCGTAGTCTGTCAGAGCTATCTAGCTGTGTCTTTATAGCCAATAAAAAGTGACATCTTTGAAATAAACAAAATATACCAGTTTCGATTTAGATAAGAAACGGAAAAAAATCAACGCTACTGAAGTTTTAAAAAATTGAAAGATTTTACTGTTAAATACTGCCCAGTGTCCCCATGCTTCAATGTGATCAGTGCGTGTCTGCTCCGATATCAAATCGTGTTGTCCGACTGAGATCAGAAAATATTCAAAATTGGTACGCCAGTGACTACTGCCCTGGGAAACATTCATGTCAGTTTTGTCTTTTTCTACTATTTCGTTTTCGGAACAGACGGTCAGACGCACGAACAGACGGACAAACGAAGAACCGTAATGCGGCCTATCAGGACGGCCGCACAATCAGAAACAAAGCATTGCAAAAAAGTTAAATGTTTTTGTTTGTTTTACGTGTAACCACGACCTAAAGGCAGTATTTTTCTGCGTTTGTAAAAGGCGTCGAACGGCGTGATGTTGGCAGCTGTGGTGGAAGTGCTGCTGGGTTGTACGGGTCTGATAGGTGTACTGATTCGCTTCATTGGGCCTTTGACACTCTGCCCCAGTCTGTCGTTGATCGGTCTATCGGTGTCCGGGGTCATTGCTCAGAAGTGTCAGGACCATTGGGGAGTCGTCGCGTTGTGAGTTAATAACGCTACTTTAATGCTATACAATGGGTAAAGTCAGCTTTCGCTGAAATTTAGTCTAAGACCAAAATGTGCTTTAAGACCAAAGTCAAGACGAAATTTTTCGTATCAGCAGTCGTCGTACTCGTAGGTTTAAAACTTTAGTCTTAGACTAAAGTCTCAGCAAAAACTTGACATCACCCAATGTACAATGGTACAATATCATACACAATAAGTTTATGTAGTGCATAGGCACAAAAATGTTTCAAATGCCTCGTAACGTTGAGGTTAGTACTTAGTAATAGAACTAACAGAACATTTTTGAAAAATTGCATTTTTTGTTTGTTATCCCTCGTGATTTTTCTGATATCGACTATGTATACTGTTATATTTTTTTCGTGTCCGTTGTATCCGCTTTGGCGTGAAATAAATGCATATTAAGCACAAGTTTTTGTTTATAATTTTCTTTCAAACGTGATAGATTATAGGTTTTCTGATTTTATTTTACTTGATTTGTTTGCTAATTTACTGTGTAGCTTTATGCAGGTAAGTAAGTAATTAAGTAAATAAGTAAATGAATAAATGTACAAATAAATGAATTTTGACAAAAGGAAAATCTGATTATTCACGGTGAAAAAAATAGTGTACGCCTGCAAGATCATAGCTCGTGGAGGAAATACACATAGACCTACGGGTTACCCTTTTAATTATATTTTTCCGCATATAATACGTGAAAATTGCGTTTAAAATAATGTACACATCAAATGGCCAAAGTTTGCCTTTTCCTCCAATGTATGTTTAATGTGGTACTGCGTCGATGCATCCAAGTCTGTGTGGGTGGTTGGCCTTTGTCTACGCAGGACGGTCAGCACATTCGTCCTGTCGTCGTCAGTGCTCAAAGAAGTCGGTGTTCCTCTACCAGCCTGGAGCAAGTCTCGCCGTCTTCACACCAAACGATATCCGCTCTTTCGCCTATTTCCAGTACGTCTGTTCATCCTGCTCGCTTTTAAGCGACCGTACCACCGCCGCGGTCGCACTTATGGTAGTGGGTGTCGTTCGTCGGTCGTCTGGAGTCTGTCGACTGTCGTCTGTCTGCGACGTTATCTACTGCGGCTAAGAGAGTGCCTACATGTGCAACAAAACCTCGCATGCGACAAAAATAGGGCGGGGCTACGTACAGTGCAGTTGTTAATCAACCCGAGTTTGGCAGCGCCATCGCGCCATCGTACCGAACGCCACTTGTGGCGTTTTTATGCGATGGCGCTGCCAAATCCGACTTGATTGACAGCACGCATGACAGCGTTATGGGGCCAGGATAACAACTGAGGGGGATTTAACCCCTTAATTTTAAGGTCTTGATTCCGATCGGTGCGCCTTGGAAATAGAAAAAATAATGTTTTGGTCTTGGTTTTCACGAAAAAGTCTTAAAAATTTTAAGACGTTTTTGATATATATTTCGACAGCAGTTAACTATTTATGAAGTCGAATAATAACTATGACATTACGGACACCATTGACTGATGTCAAATAGTATGCACTGCATAACGTTATCACATCTAAATGTGAAATTATATTTTTTTAACAAAAACTGTTAATCAGTGAGTGACATTTGAATCTGCATGAATGCTCTTGATCTTGAAGAAAAGTCTTGTTTACATCATTGAATGCAACGCAATTCTCGTTTATAATCATGACTGTTGCAGCAAGCGCTGGCGATCGTGGTTGGTTGTATAACATGCGTGCTGTTGACTGAGACGGGTCTACTGCCGAGTGATCCCAGCCAGCGCGGATACCTCGCCCGTACTGACATCAAGATGGGTTTCATATCGCAGCAGGACTGGATCTTTATTCCGCGTCCAGGTTTCGACAAAATTGTATTCTAAGGCGCGCAAAGAGGGACGTAACTGAACTGAACTGATATGGTTTAGTTTTTGACGAACTGACCAGTAGGCAAGCACTAATGCATTACAGTAGGCATAGTTTAACGGCATCGATAGCTACGTGACTACGCTCACGAACGTGACAACTATTAACCAGTGGGCTCGCCTTGCTTGCCCATTTGTCAGTTTGTCGAAAACCAAACTGTGTCAGTTCAGTTCAGTTGCGTCGCTCTGTGCGTGCTTTTAGCGTTTAGTGGTAGCAGTCAGAGTGTAACGATTGTGGCATCGCGTCTATTAGAACTGACTTTTTTGTGGCTATAGCTCCTGGCTAGTAACTTCCAGACTGTGTTCGAATCTCATTGCGGATAATTTGCAAGCAACTTTGAGCAAGTTGCTAAACTATATACTGTGTGCTCAGGTCAACTCAGCATTTTACCCTCAGCGAGACGGAATACGAGTAGTATCTTACAAGCTAGAGGGTGAAGGCTTATTGCGTCTAACTGAGGCATCACTATCATCATCGTTATCATCACACATCCGTCTAAATTCGCAGTTCCATAACAACCGACAAACAACAGTTTTATGGCCGACATAAGCACGATGTGTCGTCTGTTTGTATGTCGTCTGTCGTCTGCCTGTAACGCATGTATTGTGACTAAACGGTATGTCGTAGGGGTTCGGAGACGGTACCGTTCGATAGAGCGATGACGAGTTTTTATAGGCTGTCAATAGTAACCATATCTCTATCTGCAGCAGTTTAGCCGCAATCTTGAATGCAGTCATCACCCCGTGCGCCGAATTACCGTATATATCATAGCATTGTTACAAGCGTTTGATATTGACTGCAGTCACTCTGGAAAGTCGCTTTTTACCATAGATGTAAAAAAACGTTCCAGGAAAAATAAAAAACGTTAAAAAACGTGAAAACGTGGCAAGAATAAAAAACGTTTAAAAACGATGAATAAAAATTGTTGGCCATAACTTCTTGCTTAATGCCTAATGCTGTAAGCGCAGTATACCTGGAATTATAGTTTAGATAGAAAGAACTTCATTAAATTTCAATTCAACTGTACGGTCATAAAACCATAGCATTAAACTAACCAAATATGTTAGTTAAAAAAACTTTTTATTTTGTTATTTGGACTAACAAAGTGAACTACATTACTATGACCTATTAATTGGTTTCTGTGGTCACAAATTGTTTCACGAAGCTTTTGATGAGATTTTCAATGCACGTTTTTTAAATAAAAAACGTTGAGAAAAATTTTTTTAAAAACGTTTAAAAACTTTTTAAAAACGTGGCAAGAATAAAAAACGTAAAAAAACGGTTTTTTGCATCTATGTTTTACGCTACCGGAAATCAGACGCTGGACTTCGGATAAGGCGGTACGGTCGGCCCACTTTAGCGACAACTTGGTTTCTTGTTAATAAGAATGTTAGCAAAATGAAAAAAAAGTTTCTGAATGGACGACGAATATGGATGTCTGTACACGTAGGAATGTGGGGCTCGCCGTCGTTCGGCGCAGCAATGTTCGTCGGGATGCTGGTAGCCACAGTGACTTCGATCCTCGAGTCGATAGGTGACTACTATGCCGCCGCACAGGCGTGTGTGGTCCCTCCACCGCCCACCCACGCCGTCAACAGAGGCATTACTGTCGAAGGACTGGGTGCGATGCTGAGCGGACTGCTGGGAGCCGCACACGCTACTACTTCCTACAGCACGCCGACCGCCATGATCCGCATCACCGGGGTATGTACCGTAAACAACTTCATCACAATAGTGTCGTTAGAATTGCATTGCGTCGAAAAAATGACCCCATTAAACGTGTGACGGTAACTTTGTAAAAAAAGACTGATGTTCGCTCCGCCAAGTAAACGTAGTGAACGTTGGAGAAGATTAGAAGATTGGTCCTTCTGTCCGTCGTTCCGTGTGTGTGTGTTAGTGTGTTTGTGTACGTGTACTTTGAGACGCCATATCTCTATAACAGTGCCAGATAGACACATGGTCACAATGGACCACCCATAGGAAGTCGACCACCGCGAGTCGAATGGCCACATTACCGATGAAGTCACGTGACCCTAAAAGGTCAAGGTCGTGACCCCATTATCTTTAACTGTAGTTGTAGGTGTAGTAGTAGTAGTAGTAATCGTCGTCGTCGTCGTCTCGTAATGTTTAAATTACTTCACTTGGCGGCGATATGCACTCTTACGAGCGCCTTCTAGTTTTATTTTTGTTGCATAAACAACTATTTGTTTGCAGTTTTCGTCTGAAGCCTGTCCGTTATTTCTCGTTACGAAGACAATAGCTTGTGAAAAGAGATAATCGAGAACTGCCACGTTTAACAGTGCGGCCCGATACATGCTTTTTTCGAGTGTTAGCATCTTAATGACAGTGATCTTAGCAGAAATTTATCACAATACCCAAACGCATTTTGTTAATTGTTACACACAGATACAGAACCTGAACGAGTTCTGGATGTGTGCCATTGTACAGTTGTGTCGAATATTTTGCATGCTACAATATTCTAGCGAAGGCGCTATTTCCGGACACACTATTATACAGGGCAGGTCATGTTTCACAAAGTAGTGCAGCGACGCGGTTAAGATCGGTCAATATTTGGCGAAGACAAATTTGCAGCTTACTTTTATGACCGACCCTCTTTAACTCTAAATAATATTATATCTGTATTTAGTTAAGTTTCGTGATACGTTTCGTTCGTTTTGGGCCACTTTGTGTGTTAGATGGCCAGTCGTCGTACGTATCAGTGCGCTGGGGTAGTGATAATGCTGGCGGGTTTGGTGGGAAAATTCGGAGCAGTGTTGTCGTGCATTCCTGTCCCGGTGCTGGGTGCCGTCACATTGTCTGGGTTTGGGATGATCATAAGCCTCGGCCTGAGCTATCTGAGGCATGTCGATCTTTGTTCGTCTCGCAATCTTGTCGTGCTGGCCATCTCGTTCTCTGCCGGCATGGCCATTCCAGCGTGGATGAACAACAACGCCGGCGTCATTAATACAGGTAACTACAACAACTACAACAACAACTACTACTACTGCTGCTGCTATTACTTACTACACACAAGGCATGCCAGTTTTTGGCATTAATACATTATTTCTCGGAGTAGTGTAGCGATAGAACAACAATGTAGAGGTCAGAGCTAGAACTAAACGCCAAACATGCCCGGAACAAACAATTCGTTATGCCGATTCAAGACAGGAATTCTCAAAACATTCGTCCATTGTATTGTGATGAATTGTGAGGCAGGTAGCGAGCGTGCGGATCAGATGCTGTCGATACTGCTCAGTACGCACATGTTTATTGGCGGCGTGCTTGGCTGCTTCCTGGACAACCTCATACCAGGTCATATCAGCGCGTCGTGTTCGCAGTATAACGTTAAAGTTTTTCTCAAGTATAACTGCCTCGGATATCCGGAAGAAAAAGGGTAGGAAACGTAATCGATAACAAGGAAAAAGTCAAAACCCCGAATCTAACTCATTAAGGTTTTATAATATATTCTGCACAGTAGGCGCTCATTTTCGTCGTCTGAAAAAAATGGGAAAAATTGCGGAATTTTTTCACAGGTTACCTAGTGTCGTTTACTATGTGGTTAGCTATAAATTTAACTTAGGCGCTGACAGAATTGTTGCGGATTTACTGTGCTGAAGTTATGTAACAGACCGTACAAAAATCTGCAGTAAATCAAGGTATAACAGAGTTTTGTTCGACTTGGATTTGACCTCTATAGTCTTAAGTAACTACATGTAGTCTGAAAATTTGAGTATTTCTAGTAGTTTATTATGGTTTAAATAAGATGAAGCTGGCTTTTGACGCGCAGTATAAAACTGTCATACTTTCTTTACTTGCTTACATTGTGGCCTTGGTCTTTGCCTTGAAGATCACTGGTTTTGCCTTGACCTTGAAAATGCTGGCATTGAACCCATCCCTGTGAGGCTGTGATTAATTAATTCGATGGATTGTGCAGGTACTGCGGAGGAGCGTGGAATTGCGGCTCAGCGTGAATTCCACGAGGAGGATTTATCAAAGCGAGACCACGAGCACCACAGTGACGTCATGTCTGACGTGTACGACTTGCCGCTGGCAGGCCGACGTCGTACGGGCACGGCTAGCAGGTTGTGTCGCTATGTGCCGTTCATGCCGTGCTATGAGGACTTGGACGTCACTGGTTTACTGCAGCGCGCGCTCAACCGCCGTCGACAACCGTCCTCTCACTCCGTCTAGTGTGCCAAATCCCTCTCATTTTCATAATTGCATTCCCCTTCCCCTCCATTCTCATGCCTATATGAAGTTTATATCCCATTTCAAAGGTTTTTTCAATCGAGCAATTACTAATTCCCTCCCATTCCCATTCCCATTCGGCAGCTAAAAACCAAAGAATTTTCTGTAGGCTTGTGCTGACAAACCAGTCACGAGCGATAGACAAGTTAAAAAGCTAATTAACTAACGATCAAATGAATTGACAAGATAAGAAATAGTTTCTATATTCCGTCCACTGAACTTATAGTAGGCTACGTTGGGCATAGGTTATGCCACAATATGCTGACACAAACACTGTTGCAAGTGCTGGCTAGTTACAGTGTGCAGTGATTTTTCCCACTTTAACGTCTAATTTTTCATCTCCATGCATATTGTTCTCGTTCCCATTCCATATGCATCTTATGCTTGATCGTATTCCTGTTCCCGTAGAGATCCCATGGGACCCAAGGGATCCCGGTGTTTTCCATTTTATGCACATCTCTAGTCCAGAGCTGAGGGGTTCCAAGTGCGTATTGGTAGGCGGTGGGTGGGTTGTGCCTGCTTTCTTTCCCTGTTTTTGAAAGTAAACAAATAGCGACAGGGAATAGGCCTAAATTAATTATAAAAGGAAGAGGTTAGGTCGGGCTTAACGTAAGAATATGTACATCCACCCGTTTTACCCACTCATGGGAAATGGGGTCGAAAATAGGGGAACAGGATGTTTGTTGTCGGATTGTGTATAAATTATAGGCTAAATAAAGTCCGCCGCTGTGTAAAAATATTTTTGCTACTGAAGATAGCACCGGCACAAACGATGACCTGAATAACACTGACTATATTTGGCGAAGTACATGGATGCCATTTATTTGATTGTTTTGGCAGACCTGTTCTGTGTCGTTCATGTAACGTAATGTAACATGAAGCCCAACTGTTGCTACGATAGCCGACCGTACTAGTTGTCAGTGACCTTCAAGGTCATCTAAGGTCGATTATTTTCGTATAATTTGAAAGTCAATAAGCCACGTTTTATTAGTGATCAATAGCAACCTAAGCCCAGCCTCATTAAATCAAGTCACATAAACTATAATAATTGAGGCTATTGAGAACCTCGTTGTGCATTTTTTTTACTTTTTCTGTTTTTTGTTGTTGCATTTTTATTGTAGGCTTCCTATCGTGTCTGTTTTTCCTTCTTGCTGCCGTCATAGCGAACAAAATAATGTTTGTAACATTTCAGTTAGCCCAGCACCGATTCTGAAATAAAATGCCGGAACAAAACGGACAATTTTTATCGATCGAACGATACCTCAAGATCGCTGACGAATGAACAAAATGCAACTTATTTATCAGCGTACTGTATTAAAGCTGGACAACGTAACGGGCTGTCGAATACAGTGATCGGAAGGTTGTGATGGCGAGAGTGTGTTGAGACTAAGCACACATTGCTTGCAACGGGACAGAATGTATGCGTCACGCAGATCAATGACAATGTACTGTCGACTCTAATTACGTACGAAACGAAAAAAAATAATTTAGAAATGTTCCAGAGAAGTCAACTTTAGCAACTTTTCGTGCGCGTTTTTCTAAAAAAAGTGTTAAGATAGTTTTAAAAGTTTTTCATAAAACATTTTACATTTTAGTTTTATTACGCTAGCCGTACGTGGCCATGCACAGGCAGTCAGCGGCCGGCAAACACTTTCGGCTTTATTTTGCACGAAACCAACTATTTGCAACCCGATCCGAAGATTTTAGAATAATGAGACTTTAAAATTTGTTTTGCAAATTTGCAGAGTGAAACATTTTTGCAAACGTTTAGGAGGTCGTTACATGTAAAACAAAAACACATTAAACCATTTCCAAAATATTCTAAAACCGCCGTTGTTTTACGTATACGCACGTTATCTCACGAGCTAAAAGTACAGAAGTCATGGAACTGTGCGAGATGTTCCATTGAGCTGGCAGAATGCGCCTGTCAGCGGATCGATGACAATGTCTATTGAAACGACATACAGACATACAGACAGGGAGACAGACAGACAGAGAGAGTGAGAGACACAGACAAATGCGACCGAAGAGAACGGGCTCACGAAAGCGCGTCTGTATAGGCGTAACTCCAGGCAGTTTGGGGGCCTGTAAACCTAATCCTCACTTTATGAAATGCGGCCGCTAGTGCATTTAAACCCCAGGATTTGAAGAAATCTATGAAATATGACAGCATTGGCACTTATTTTATGCACGTTATTACATTGAAATTGCAATTATTACAAAAATTATTATTCTACATAATTTTAATGGCTAGGCCTACTTCAGACGTTTCTCAACATTTACAAAAAATCCTAACGTTTATTGCACTATATGGATATTAATAAAAATATTAGAAAATGTGACCCCATTTTTACTCGCGAAAGCAGCTACTGCTTTCAGCGCGTCTTAGCCATCGCAATTCTGTCCGTCCGTACGTCCGTCTGTCCGTCCGTCTGTCACACGGGTGGATCAGTCAAAAACGGTGCAAGTCAAGCTAAGATCACCAAATCTTCACCGTCGCTGCCTGGAAGATTCTAGTTTCAGGAACCGTAAAGCTTTTCCATAAATTCGAAGGGGATCACCCCGAACGAGGGCGCTAAATGAGAGGGGGTGGGCAAAATTTGCGATTTTTTGGCCAATAAGTCGCTGTATCTCAGTAACGGTGCGAGATAGGGCCTAGGTTATTATTAATCACTAATAAGAAGTCGTAGACTGGCTATCGAATGGCGCCGAATTCAATGACCTTGAATGACCATGAACGTTAAAATAGGGGGTTTATGGATGTTTTTGGCGATTTCGGGCTGCGACACAAGTCTATATTATTCACACGTTGGCGCCACGGAACTATCGTTATGCGATCTAGATAGAGAATTTGGTATTTGTATATTAACTTAGCGTGAACACCTCAATTTTCAGCTAAACTACTGAACCGGAACTGTTATAGGCTTTCGGGCGTCTCGTGAGCATTAGCTCAAATTTCTTGTTGAAAAAGTGGGGACACTGAGGTTCCCCGCGAGTTTGTCGCAGTGCACGCTTGGTCGAACGTCGCAGTGCAGTGCACTACTATACGCTTGCACGTATCGATGACTGCAGTTCAGTATACGGTAGCGAGTAGAGCTGAAGGCGAGAGACTGCGATGGCACGTTTTCTTTCATCCGTAGGCATAGCAGCGCATTGGCGACTGCTGCTGCTGCTTCTGCTGCAGTCACAAAGAAACGCGTGACAGTCAAACTGCTGCGTTGTTCACCGCGCGAACACCGGCCTACTGCAGCGGCCGCCCGCCAAGTAAGTCCTCGCGATATACTTCAAGTTGCCATCGTCATCATCATCATTATCATTGTTAATAACGTCGTGGGTTAAAAAAATTGGGGGAGGGCAAAAAGTTGCAATTTTTCCACGAACAGCTGCAAATTTCCAACACAAAAGATATGCCTGCTCGAAACCTTAAGTATTCCGTCAAAATGGGGGATTTTAGCCCAAAAGTTTGTATTCTTTTTACGAAAACTTTTCGACGGGTTATAATTTAGGAGGGGCAGTTGCCCATTCCTGCATTCTTCTCCTATACCATGATACCTTATTAGCACCTGAAATTAAAAATAGACACTTTAAAATAAAACTAAAATAAACTAAATGTGAAACGTATAATGACGAAACAGTAATCCTAAAAATTTTTGCATTCAACGTGAATAGTGTATGCAATAAGTATAAATTATAATACAATGCAAGATAGCTTGTTTTATCCTTTATAGCCCATACTTCACTTTTTCTGATATGTGTGGATTTATTGTAAAACATGCTGACATGATGCTGTATGGCATATCTGCAACAAGTTGCGCAAAAAGTCTATAAAAATCAAAATTTTATGACAGATATACGGGTGGACTAAAAAGTGACGTTTTTGGTACTGAGTTTTTTTCTGTAACTTTTGTTTTTGATTTGCAATCTTCGTGTGGAGAAACACTTGGGTATCGAAAAAATAGTCTAAATTAAAAAAAATGTTTTAGAATAAATGAGCACATTTCAACAGTGAAGAATTAGTGAAATGTATAGTGTTTTTAGTTCATGCGGCATTTTATCGATGCAGTTGCAAACAGTGTTACGTATTTGTCCCATTTGGTAAAATATTGTGACATTTCAGCTTGTTGTACGGCTTTTTCACGATTTCGCAGAAGTGGAGTTTGGACTTAAGCAATTGCATACGGCTAGTGTCCAGCACACCGGCTCGATTTATCATATCTATTTAATTCTTTTTTGGTGCCACATTATCCTATTAGAATTAATGGCAGTTGTAATAGCTATTTCCCGATAAGACATGCCCGATACTAAAAGACTATACGCTGTAATGGTAGAATGTCGGACCTGTAATGCTTATCTCGCGGATATAATACGATGTAATGAGGAAAAAAACATTTCGCGTTAGCTCAAAAAAATCAATGTCGTTTGTCGCACTGAAGCAAATAAGTAAAAAACTAAAAAGAAAATCAATCAACTTGAATGAATCCATTAAACAATGATTTAGTTTAGGTCAGGCTGGAGTGTGATAACTCTACGAAATCTACGTTCTGTTAACATGCTTAGTTTACAAAAATTTTGATTTTTAAAACATAGGCCTATTTATTTTTGTTTTGAAAAGTGTATTCGTTTCTGTTTTTCCCTGCAGATTGTCGATGGCTGTTACATTGCTTGCCGCTGTTGTCAGCCTCTGCAGTCGTATTACTGTAACGCTGCAGTCAGCTGTTCCAGGTAAAGTAATGCTGTAAATGTGGCGAAAGTTTGCACACACTTTACCTGTTTATATTGACGTATTGTGTTTATGTTGACAAGTTATTTTTTTTGAGTTAACTACGGCAAAACTGTTATTTTTTTCGATAACCACGTCGTCATTTTTCACGTATAGGCCTAGATGCAGCGGAATATGTGTAGAACGAAAAACGCACGATGTATGAGCTACAGAAAAGCGCATCAAGTCGTGTCATTTGAGCGACACTATCAGCATTTGTCAGTGACTTGAGAACTCGAAATGTTCACTGCCGTGCAGCTTGTACACTAGTCATGTATTTGTTGTCTAAGTGAGGTCTGAGTCTTGTTAATGATATGACAAGTTGTCTCAGATCACCTGAAGTGCCTGCTTGAGCTTAGCGACGCATTTCGGTTTTGGTAGAAAATTATCAATAAATACGATCCGAAATTTGAAAAAAATGTAACAGATTTTGTTCACGAAGTTTGCGTCACTTTGACTTTACGGGTAACAAGATAAACCGAGTTGTTTTCAATACGCGTTACTCATTAAGGGGCCTACAACACCAAGTTTTAAAAAATGCAAAATTACAATGTTGTCTCGCAAAAAAAGTGTAACTGTGCAAAAGTGAGAAAATATCAAATGCCGCTTGGCCTGCTTTTGCAGGTGTAAACATATAATATAAATGTGTGAAATTTTGCGTTGAATTGAGTTGCTAAGAAAGTAATACTTATCTTTAGGGAATGTTTTGTCCTACGCTGTATATCGACGTCGTTACATCGTACATGTATGCAGAAGACAATTATTATTCGTAAACAGTGAACAATGCATAAATATTAAGCGATAAAAATGCAAATGATGAAACACAAACTGCGTCTGTCAAAGTGAATACAAACATCAGGTAAAGTTATATTGACGTGAAAGTAATCAAATAATACCGGTGTATTCTTTCATTAACGTTTACGTGATTTAATACATTTTTTATCAAACTTTACTGTTTTTTCAAGGTCAGGTTGTTTATTTCGTTAATTTTACCCAGGTTAATAATTGCACAACGTTTTCCCAATAAAACGATAGGCCTAATAACGGTAATTAGATAAACTTAGGTTATATACATAGCGATAGCCTATAAGATTTACAGCGAAAAGCGTATCTACGAAGATCTACTTGACGAGCAATGATCAAAATGATATCGTGGCGTTACGATTGACCGATTCGTGCAATATCGATTGTTAAACAAACCGTCTGTTTTATGTGATCGCTGGGATAATCTATCGATTGGCCATTCGTTAACGTCATCGGCGACATCTATACACGGTGGCCCAAAACTAAGCCACCACTTTGTATCTTTTCTGTGCATCGGTTTCTGCTCGAATTTAATTTTTTTTTCGCAGGCAACCTTGGCAATTAATTCGAAATAGTGTTAGTTGAAAATGGCGTTGCACTCCGAATTTTTGTGTGCACTACTTTTAAGTACTAATATTTTACAACGTGGTCCAATGACGTGGTTTAGTTGTTCTCAAAATGTTTAGTGATCACTTAATATAAATCAAGTGGGCTGATGGCTTGGCGTAGCGGTAACGCGTTTCATCCGATCAACGAAGTTACTCTACGCCGGGTCGGGTTAGTACTTGGATGGGTGACTGCCTGCGGGCATGTACACCATCTCGGTATATAACCAGCCGCCTAGGTCAACTCAGCCTTCCATCTCTCCGGGGTTGGTAAATCAAGTACCAGTCTAACTGGCTTGTGTTAAAGCGGGGCGCGTTTACCTGTGTCGGGTGGCAGGTAACACTGCGTGATCCCATACGGCAGGTGACGCTCTGTATCTCTGAGATGGGCTTCCCATCAAGAGCTATATTACCACCTTTAATTTTTAAGTATGCGAAATGTGTTTGTAAAGGGATTTTAAAAATCGGTCGATATATTTTGATGACCTCATAGAGTTATAGAACTTAGTGAGTTTTTGGACCACCCCATGGGCCTACGCTGTGACTACGAAATAGCAGAAGAATCACATAGCATTGACAAATTTGTCTAGTAACACTGTTCTGCACGATCGAGACAAGAACTGCACTGCCCCTAGGAATGTGATTACATAAATACTTCACAGACATCATTTTACTTCCAAGAATTTTGACTGTTTAAAAAGATTTATGGACAAAATTGGCATCTTTTCGGGTCCGATGTGTCTACTAAATGAATGGTTGAGTTGCATTTTCTGTCTTTTTTTCTACGATCATATTGTGAGCGCATGATTGATGATTAATGGCGAGAGAAGAGGCTTTACTCTATAGGCCTACCGATCGTTCAAAATGTTCCGTCAACTAGGCTATAGGCTCAATAAATAAAATCTGCTATTCGCCACTGTTATGAGGATCTGTAAATCACTATATTGTGACACCTTTTGACGCATGAAACGCGCGACAAGCAGAATCGAACAACAGATATTTGTTTAACAATTGATAAAGTATTCTGTACTAATTACGCTTACACACATGCAGGCCCAAAAGTCGTAGCGAACTGACCGCGCGATGCGTTTATAAATAGTGTTGGAAATAGTGTTTTCGAGTGAAGTAACACGATACGCTGGTGACGAATAATTTACTGAATATGTCGCCGGCGATGTAGTTTGTTCCGCTCAAAATTTGAGCATGTTTCCCCAGGACCAGGTCGCCGTTATTCATCATCATCATCATCATCGACAACCGTGGGCTCAATGCCCGTTGGTGTCTGACGCCATTCTTACTATCGCTGCCCACCGCTGCCTATCTAGGGCAGCGTGGCTTAACTGCTGCAGGGTTGTCCCACACCA
>Ga0209671_1001221_pt1 | contig 20785 bp, 17 predicted proteins | sample WorMetHERISLAND2_2_FD_187401 | JGI IMG/M metagenome (GOLD analysis project Ga0209671, IMG submission 187401) | Marine gutless worms symbiont microbial communities from Max Planck institute for Marine Microbiology, Germany - Olavius geniculatus... | ecosystem: Host-associated > Annelida >... | reverse complement strand
ACTGCCTGCAGTAAAACTGCTTAAAGTGTTAGCCCACTATGCGAACACAGGCAAGGAGACGCTTTCTCCATTCATTGACAGCAGTATCGATAATGTTCTGCTCCAGACCAATCCAGGCTGTACCAGTCGCTTCTTGACTTCACGAACATTCCTAAACTTCATCTGGCAAACACACGGCTGCGTGACAGTCAAACCTTGTAATGGACCTGCTGTTAGGGCCCACAAATTAGGACAGATGGAATTTATTTAGGCCTATCTGTTGCCTTGTATTACAGATGGGTCATTTGAGTGAGTACACTGTCCGTAGGTTTACAATTCAGTCTCAGTCTCAAGACCATCCGGAATGTACTAACATTTTGTCTTGGAACAATTGTTCAACGTCTCGGATCTCGTTTCAGTCTTGCCTTAAAAAGTGTCGTGCACGTTCCTGCTGGAACGAAATTTCTATCATTCATACGGCTATCTGTCAGTAAATCGCTGTTGTCTTTGCTGTTACAGACGGGTCAGTTGAACGAGTACACTGAACGTAAGGAGATGTCGTCAAGTGTCATTTGCATGGCTTTGGGTCGTGTCCCGGCCGGGGAACAGAGGTCAAGGTTCCTGGCTGTTGGTCTCGCTGACAACACAATACGTATCATCTCTCTACAGCCACAGGTCTAACGTCATATCTATTCTCTGTTTATTTGACCATCGGCCGCTGGTTATAGCCCAAATTCCATTACGCAGACTTTGCGACAAAGTTTCGGTGAAAGTCGGCGTAATGGAATTTGGACTTATGGAAATATTAAATCATGTTAGTGCAGACTAGTTACTGCATTTGCCCCTAGTACTCACTACACATGCAAGCTGATGATAATGTATCTTTGCATTACTGGTAATATGCTACAAGCCAGTTGGTTAAACAGTTTTGAACCTTGAAGTATTAGACTAGAAAAACTTTTTTTATGTTGCTATATGTCGGTAAGATGCAGTTTCCTTGAGTACTCGTGTGAATGGGTTGCGGATGTGACGTCATTGTAATTTATGCCTTCTTAGAACACCAGCGCAAATGGCGTATAAATCGCACTTGCCGCTGCACGACAGTATTCCAGTCTGTAGCTGGATTCATGAAAGTGGGGCCCCGTGGCATCTGGTTTTGCATCGGTGAATATAGGATAGCCTGAATCTGCGACAGCTGCAAATAAGAGTATTTCAGTCAGCTATGATGCCACCTCAGTATTTGACAATGTCAGCAAAATGTTTAATATTTTCGAAATTCAACTATAATGATATTAGTTGCCAATATTTGACCAATATATGACCAATATTTGACCAATCTAACCAATATTTGACCTGTTACATGGAGGGGACCAACAGCAAGCCCCATGCACTCCCCCCTAAATCCTGCACTGGTAAAAGATCATGAACTATGTCTGTGTTGTAGGACTGTCTATTACCGCCAAGCATGTAGGCATTGCCAGCGGCCTTTGAGTCATGGTACAGTACAATATAATAAAGTTTAGAGTGAAAAAATGCCTATGGCACTGCAGTCACTTTATAGTCAGTAGTGGAAAGGAGAAGGAAAACAAGTGAGTCTTAAGTTTCATCTTAATTCTTTGAGTGCACTTCTGGTGGCAGACTGTTTCAAGTTCTAGCTGCAGTGATGGGGAATGCTTGGTCGTTGATCGTGGTGAGCTGTGTCATTGGTACGGCCAGTGCTGAGGTCGATGACGAGCGCAGGCGTTGTCGACCAAGATTGTCGTAGTGCATTGTATATTTGTTGTTGTTTTTGTAGGACTGTCTGTCGCCGCTAAGCATGCAGGCGTTGCCGGCGGCGCCTGAGTCGCTGTGTGTGGTGGAGATGGGAGGGCATGATGTGACTCGTGATGACGTGGAGGGCGGATATCGGAGTGGACTTTTCCTCAACATTGGACTTCAGGTCGGCTCCACTCATTTATTGCGGCAGATTATTGATTGTGTTACTTTTTTGTGTCTCTGTCTTGTTTTAAAGGTTAAAGAAAGATTAAAAGTGATATATAACTCTTTCTGGGCAACCCATCAAATAGCTACAGAGCATTGCCTGCTGTATGGGATCACACAAGGGGACAGGCAGTCCTGCTACTCGACACAGGTAAATGCACCCCACTTTAGTCTCAGCCAGGTTGGCCAGTTATAAATTTACCTACCCCGGGGACGGAAGGCTGAGTCGACCTTAGTGTTGGTTATATACTGGGATGGTTAACTTGTCTGCAGAGAGCCTGTCATTTGCTAACCAGTAACCACTTTGTAGTGACCGTATCACAAGTTGAACCAGTGACTTCTTGACTTCTTCCAGAGTCATAACCATTACGCTACCATGCCTTCAAAAAGAAGTAGAAGAAGAAGAAGGGAGGGATTGTCATTTACACCTTAGATCAAAGATATGTTGTGATCTAAGCCAAACTATTGTCAACATTCAGTTTTGATTGTGGCTTTCTGTCATACAGTTCTGTGGTTAAGATGGTCAGTGTTTGACTTTCTTACTGCGTAAACTAAAGTTTTGATATTTATAGTTGTCAGAATAGCACGGTGAGAAAATCTGCATCATTTACTTCACTACAGTATAGCTTTTTTGCACAATTTTTGCTAAAACATTTTGCAAATGTTTACTTCTGGATGGCCTAGCCTAACTAATTTTAATGCCATCAAAACCATCGAGGAACAGTTAAGCCGAGTCATGTCATCAAATAGCAGACATTTAAAACTGTTTTCGGCCAGATTGAGCAAGTAAGACAAATGAATTGTTATTGGAACAGCTGAAAGTTTAAAAAGAACTTTTTGGAAAAGTGAAGTTCACAGAGATGGGTTACTACAGTAGCATTGTAAGCAAGTACAACGGTGTTGAAAAGGAAGTAATACATGGTTGTACGTTGGGCGGTACTGGTACATGTTGACAGCATCAGTCTGTCAGGTCTGGTATTACTATCAGCGACACAGCAAGAGTGAAAGCAGAAGACAGCTGAGTGGAGAGGAATCCTACGCACTGCCCATCGAGCCTTCATTTGAAGCACGATAATAGACGCTGATGAAAACATCATTGCTAGGGACCAACTTAATTCACGATTTCACGGGCGTGAAATTGACCTTCTTCCGTGAAAAACGCTAATTTCCATGAAATCCATAATTTTTCGTGAATTTTAGCGCTTTTAGTTTAATTTATGACAATTCCAGAGTTTTATCAGCAGCTTTTGTACGGATGTTGCTGTTTGCTATGTGTCACACTTCAGCACTAAGTAGTTGACATTGACTGTCTTGAATCTTGACTTAATGTAGTAAATATTCGTTGTTCTAAAATTTTTTTGTTTGCATTAGCGCAGCACCTCGAAGTAACGTCTGTGTGGTCTGTAAGTTTCCAAAACTTTTTTCGTGAATTTTCCGTGAAATTTGACACATTTTAAAAATTCTGCCATGAAATCATGCATTTTTCCCCGTTTATTCGGTTGGTCCCTAGTCATTGCATTGTTTGTATTGTTGCATGTGCAGAACGGTGTGCTGCTGCGAACAGTGCTTGACTCTGTGTCCGGGGAGCTGAGGGATACTCGTACGAGATATCTCGGCTCTCGGCCTGTTAAACTATTCCGCATCATGATGCAGGGTTCTGAGGCTGTGAGTTTTCTCTATGTTACTTTACTTATTTCACTTTTGAATGCAGCACTGTGTATATTCTATGTAGTAGACTTTAGGATAGTTTGTTACAGTGTTTTTGACAGTAAAATTATTAAAATTACCGTGATTTTGACAGTAAGACTTTTATTTTCATCTTGCATTACCTGTCCAATAATATGGAAGGACAACTGCAGCTACTGCTTATACTTTTCCTTGCACTTGATAAAAGCACAGGCAGTAACATTATCAGTGATCATGTAATGGCCTGTATTTGAAAAGAGAATTAAATTCTCAACAAACGCAAGTGTTTTATGGACTATGGTGTAATTTAGTGTATTAGTAGCTTCGTGTTCAGGAGAAACCATCATTTTATTATTATCAAGAGGTGTGCTGATTTTAGTTAGTTGATTAGTTTTAACTGTTTACTAGCGAATGCGAGGGAATTTTGCCAAACTGTTGTCGGCATAGAGTCTGTTGGCTGTGGTCGTCAGGTGTTGGCAATGTCCAGTCGCTCATGGTTGAGTTACACCTATCAGAGTCGGTTTCATCTCACTCCTCTCTCATACGACACACTCGAGTATGCGTCTGGCTTTGCCTCAGAACAATGCCCCGAGGGCATCGTTGCCATTTCTACCAACACGCTGAGGTATAGTGTCAGACTTTAGTGATTATTATTATACACGGTGTTTCATAAAAAAGGATCCCTTTTCGTTTTTTTTTATAATTCACTCAAATGATGATCAATTTACACAAAAATTTTAACAGTTGTAGCTGAAGAAATACTGATTCAAAGTATTTAAACTAAATATGGCAGTTGATTAAATATTTTTTGCTAGTTGTGCTGGCTGTGTGGGTAGGATCTTGGCACTGGAGAAGCTGGGGGCGGTGTTCAACCAGGTGGCCACCCCGCTGCAGTACACTCCACGCCGGTTTGTCATCCACCCGGAGTCCAGTAATCTCATAGTCATTGAGACAGACCACAACGCCTACACCGACGCATTCAAGCTCCGACGCAAACAACAGATGGCCGAGGTCTGTTTCTTACTTACTTACATACTTTGTTTAGGTCTTTGAAAGTCTTTGATAAGATTTTTTCAGGACCTGGTAAGTTCTTAACCAAGCAGGTTAACCAAGCAACCCCATCTCTCAGCCATAGTCCAGTCAAGGCGCTTGTCCCTGTTCGAACACATTGCACGAATGCCTGATGAAACAGATGCAAAACAGATCTTAACAGCTTCCCCCGCAGGAAACTGGACGAGACCACTGGGACGTCCTCGTATTACATGGATGAAAACCATTCAGCAGGATCTGAAATCCAATGACCTCAATATGGACGACGCAGTTGACCTGGCTCAGAACCGTCCACTCTGGAGATTGATGTCTACGTTCGGCGCTACGCATTTTTAGTGGTGCTTGCTAGAAATGATGATGATGATGATGGTAAGTTCTTGAAAGTTAAGCAGGGTTCTTAAAAGTTTTGGAGTTCGATGGAAGAGGCTCTTAAATGTCCTTGAATTTTAGTTTTTTTTTTAAATCATCGTGATCATGATGTAGAATTTGCTTTATTTTGTGTTGAAATTATTTTGATTAGCTAGTCACAAAGAACACAAGCACTACAGAAATACAAATTCTGGCACTCGTTATCTTTTGTAAACTTAAGCAAAATCAGAAAAAGTAAAAATGTGTCCAACTCTATTTAATTATGTGCAGTTGAATAAATAGTCTGATTATTAACGCTTAATATGTGCCAACTCCAAAACTAACGGTGTTTAATCGGTACAAAAGAAAAAGTTCTGATGTACCCCCGTGTCATTACTGATATAGAGTCATTACAAAGTTCTAAATTTTATTCACGTTTTTATAGGTTACAAAATTAATCAAACAGTTTTTCTAAAGATTAATCAGTGATAATAATATTATCTTACCTTTTATTCGGGACAGGTAGACTATTACATCTGCTCAGTGATGAGGCTATATCAGTTTGGCCCAGTGTACATTTCCAGATTTAAGTTACTTTAACTGAAATCTAGAGCAAGCGGCTGTGATGCTGTAGACAGCTGTGAAGTCGAAAGTGGCGCTTATGTTAAAAATAACCAAGACATCAGCACTAACAATGTGTAGTATGTTTGCTGTATCAAAAGTCAGTTTGCTTTTATTAGTTGAGTTTTTTGGCTTTAACATCTTTTTGGTTCTTGGAGTGCTTGGCACCATTTCTTCATTGCGGTGGCAGACCACTTTGGTTTATTTATCAGTTAATTAATCATTAATCTTGGCAGTGGTTGATGTTCTTGTGACAGGAAATGAAAGAGGCAGCCGGTGAGGACGAGCGTGAGTTGGCGGAGGAGATGTCAAAAGCTTTCATGAGCGAAGATCTGCCGGACGAGGTGTTTGGTGCGCCCAAGGCCGGTGCTGGGATGTGGGCGTCCATGATCCGCATCATCAGTCCTGTCAAGGGAAACACCGTCGTCAAGATTCCGTTTGAGCAGAACGAGGCTGCACACAGGTCTGCTCAATGTGTAATTGTTGTTAATAATAATAATAATAATAATATAGTGCAGTGTTCCAGTATTGTACAGTTTAAACCATCTGTTTCATTATTGTGTGTATATGCATTGCATGAAAAGGCCATCCCGGATAAGATCCATACTGCGTCAGGCGGGTTGTTAAACTTTACTTGCTCACTCACTTTTGTGACACGGACTCGAATTAAGATGACTCGACCATGTCACTGGTCAGTAGTCATTGTCTGTGGTGTGAATGGTACAGCATAGCGCTGGTGAAGTTTGCTGGGCGTGACGACCAGTACGTGGTGGTCGGCACGGTGAAGGACCTACAGCTGCGTCCTCGCAGTCTGACCTGCGGCTATCTGCTGCTGTACAAGCTCTCGCACACCGGGGACCAGCTTGAGCTGGTACACCGCACCGAGGTTGACGACCTGCCGGCGGCCATCGCGCCATTCCAGGGACGCCTGCTGGTGGGCGTCGGACGCTACCTGCGCATCTACGACTACGGCAAGAAGAAGCTCCTGCGCAAGTGTGAGAACAAAGTGAGTCATCGATGAACAAACTCGATATAACAGTCATATGGTATGACACGGCGGTAGTTTGTTGAGTCATATAAATGCAGTTACTTTACAGCGGGCTTAGTTAGTTCTTGGATAGCTGACTGCTTGCAGGCAGATGAACCATCTCAGCATGAAGCCAGCTAGTTAGGTCACTGAGCCTTCTGCCTTCCGTGGGATGGTAAAATGATACATCAGCTTTTGTGCAGAATAGAAATAAACGGTGATGCTGTATAGCTCTGAGATGCATTCTCAGTCGCATGAAGACCCCCATTTTTAGTCTTGCAGCTAGTTAGGATGCATTCACATAGACATGACTATGTCAGTACGAGTCCGAATACCTAGATATGGGTTCCGGTAAACATGAGTTTGCATGTATTTCAATGGTGGTCAACTGGTCATTCGCATGAGTACAGGTTACCTGCGAACTTGTGAAGTAAATGACTCATAAATGGCATTATTTTGATTCATACAAGCTACTTGATGCATTTTGACATCAGGTATTACATCATTGTTGAATTGTTCACGGCTAGGGATACGTGAATATTAAAATTATTAACAATGTAGTGAAATATTATTGTTCTATTCACAAAAACATTCACTTTAAACTGAAACCCAGACTTAAAATAGTACTTGTACTCATGTCTATGTGAACATGGCCTTAATCATGGTGTGTTCGGCAATCACATGTGCTGCTTGTTGTGTATTTCAGCACATTCCGAACTGTATTGTTGCCATTCATTCGATGGGCAATCGGATCATGGTGTCGGACAGCCAAGACAGTTTTCACTTTGTCCGTTACAAGAGGACCGAGAATCAGCTGATTGTGTTTGCCGACGACACGAACCAGCGCTGGATCACGTCCGCTTGTCTGCTGGATTATGACACAATCACTGGTGCTGACAAGTTTGGCAACATCACTGTGGTATGTCGACTAGACTAAAGAGGATGTCAGACAAACAGCAAAATCGGCCATTTTTATCTGCCAACAAAATCGCCCCACAAAAATCTGTCATATGTCATGCAAAAATCGCCCAATTTTTCGGCCAAGATAGAGCATGTTCTATCTTCGACAATTTTGTCGGCCAACTTTTTGTATATCGGACAACAAATTTTGTTTATGTTGCCATGGTGATAGTTTACAATGCGAGATGTATATTTATTTTAGTTAGTTATTGTGTTTATTAGTTATTTTTTTAGATGCAGAAAAAAAGTGATACAAGTATTATTTTGCGATCTGCATTCTGCTGTTGTGTTAGCTGATATCGTAAGAAGTAGCAGACGAAAATATTGGCCGTATGTCATGGTTAACTGATTTTGTCGGGCAACTAAACCACGCCTTCAAGTCGTCCGACTTTGTTGCTCATCTGACATCCGCTTAACACTACAGCTTTATTGTGTTTAGAACAAATATCTTGTCTCATTTGTAGGTGGCTGTACAACGGTTGCGCTTATTATGGTACAAGGTTGTGTCTGTCATCTCTCTGTTGTCTGTAATGCATGTATTGTGGCAAAGCAGTACGTTTTACCAGAAAACTGCCTGAAGAAGCAAATATTCTTGCCCGACCTTTACTCTTTGGTCCCAGATCACTACTACCATTCCCCATATTTTGAGGCATGTCAAGTTATGTAAGTAAGTAAGAAACTACATTCACATTTGCTAGCTTTCGTGCACAGGCAGGTACGCTCGGCTACCATAGCAACAGATGGGCACTTTGTCTAAGATGTATCTCTCTGGAAGATGTCTGGATTTATACTAAACATTCAGGGAATTTTTAAGGTGAATTAATTGTCCACATTGGAGGTAACTTGAATATCAGTTTGTCTTTCCAAAAATGTCTTTCCAAAAATTATGCGTTATCACAGTGGTTGTGGATGTCATATTAGTACTATGGACTTTGTACTTGTGTTTTTTTCTTATCCAGCTACATGTCTGCATTTGGTTTGATGTGCTGTTGTGCTGTTAATTGTTCGAAGTTGTCGTAATGTTTGTGAAGGTGCGTTTGCCACAAGACGTGTCGGACGAAGTGGACGAAGACCCCACTGGCAACAAAGCATTGTGGGATCGTGGACTGCTGAATGGCGCTTCTCAGAAGGTATGTTTGTGATTCTGTGATTCTTACTATAAATGCTGTAGTTATCTCTGCCAAGTGTGAACGTGGTGAACGTTGGAGGCAATTAAGAGATTGGCCGTTCTGTCAATCGTTCCATCATTCCTTTTGTGTACATGATGACTCATAATGGCAATGACATCATTGCACCAACAGTGCAAGCGGCAACGCTGGCTGTTACTTTTCCCTCTCTCTGCAGCAAAGCAGCTCTTCCTTCTCCCTCCCTTTTCCTTGTTAACTGAAGGCAGTTAACCGGCAGGAACGGTGGCGCCCTCCTGTGAAAACTTCTATATTTTACAGTAGTAGTGGTGTTTAAATTACTTTGCTCGGTGGAGATATGCACTCTCATGAGCGCCTTCTAGTTTTATGATGTGATTGGTAGTGGTGGCTTTGGCTCATAATGACATTTTTGGTTGCATTAAAGAAGTTGCTCGACGTTGAGTCAGGTTAGAACTGAGATGGGTGACTGTTTGTGGTTATACCGTCTTCAGGTGTAACCAAACCACCCAGGCTAACTCAGCCTGGCCATCCTTCCGTGGGTAGCAAAACGAGTATGGACGATGTTTACTGCCACTGCTAGGAAAGAAAACAGCGAGTTCTATGTAACATTAGTTGTTACCAGAACTGCTGGCATACTGATCCAGTTGGTTAAAGGCTGCTGCTTTTGTATTCTGCCCTATGGGCAGGTTTTCGTTTGCCGTCGACACCATCTTGCCTGCTCCTGTGCCAGCTTCATGATTTGTGAATAATCCATGTTCCCATCACTTGTCTCCAGTAGCCAGCTTAGTAGCATTTCTTTTGGCTTTTCTTTTCTCTTCTCCCTTTCAGTTGACCTTCCAACACGGTTCTCACCACCTCTTCTGTCTACTCCTCAGTGTGTCCATAAGTTCTCTTATTGTTCTCACTGTTCTTAGCACTTTATCATTCTTTTTGTGCTTCATCCAAAATACCTTCAACATGCGACGCCAAATCCACATTTCAAATGCTTCAGTTCTTTTAAAGGCACCTTTCATGTAAGACCCTGGCTCAGCTGCTAATAGAACTGGCCATCCGGCTGACTTGGTGTTGTCCTCTCTTCCTAAATCTTATTGGAAAACTATAAAACTATCTTCACAAAAGGCAAAATTTTTGGCCTAAAAATTCCCTTTTGGGGAACTTTGGGTTACAGTTGGAGTTTTCATTACCTGTAATCTGCTCTGTCGGAAATTTGCAACTTCTTGCCCTACCTTTTTTTAAAATTCACAACATTACTGGTAAAGGCTAACAACATCTCAGGTGAATGAATATGGTACTACATTAATGCATTGTGGCTATTGTGTCTCTGCAGGCAGACGTGATCATAAACTTTCACATCGGTGAAGTTCTGATGTCGCTACAGAAGGCCACGCTGATTCCCGGAGGTTCAGAGTCTCTGGTATACACTACGCTGTCAGGTGGCATTGGCATGCTGGTTCCATTCACTTCACATGAGGTCTGTGAACTCTGTTGGCATTAGCGCTAAAAAGCCAGTTTTAAAAGCCTTAAGTCGTTTGGGTTTTTTTTGGTTATACCTACATTTTCTGGGTTAAAACTGGGTTTTAAAAGGCTTTTGCAGGTTTGGACTGTTCTAACACGAAGTTGCTTCAGAGAAGTAGGCAGGTTAGGCAAAATTTGACGGTACTACACTGTGAGGCATAAAAAACACACCAAAATTTATCGATGATAACTTGAAGGTGGATTATCGAATTTTAATAATTTTTGTTACAACTATTTCTTGCCATCAAATGGTTATTTAAGTTTTCACCTCACCGAACGTATGCTTCTGCACTACCTGGAGGAATCAAAACACATGAAATCGGCGTTAAAATGAACAATAAAAGCCAAAAACTGTCCATGATATTACTGATAGTAACTTGGAGAAAGATAACGAGATTTAAATAGTTTTTGGTATAAACATTTTTGACATAACTGGCCATTAAATGCCCGTTCAAATTCCCAGCTCACCTAACATCTGTTAGTGCATTACCTGGGGAAGCAAAACAAATGCAACATGAGATAAAAAAAGAAAGAAAAACATCAGTAAATTTAATCATTCCAGATATGTAGCCTTTAACAGCTTTGATCACAGTCCATTCGACAGTATTTGCAGTGCTATGCAGCAGCGAGTTATGAAACACTGCGTAGGAATATCAACGAACTCAAGAAGCAACTGGTTGAAGTCTGAAGCAGAACATTATCAATACTGCTATCAACGCAACGAGAATGCATCTTTCTGTCTGTGCTTACACAATTGGCCGATATTCGAATATTTACTGTCAGCAGTTACACAACTAAACAGTTGGATAAACTGTCAACCAAGATGCTAGAAATGTGGACAAAATGTGGCAAATGTGCATTATTTTAATGAAATAATGATATTGCATTGTATAAAAATGTAATATTTTGCTGGTTTTGTTTTTTGCCAGGTAGTGCAGAAACAGACATTCAGTGTGACAGGAACGTAAATGATCATTTAATCCCGAGTTGTATTCGGAATATTCGTACCAAATATTGTTAAAATCTGATCATCCATCTTTAAATTTACGCCTCACGGTGTAGTAAGTTTTTATGCTCTTATGGGATTTTTGTCAGTAGACTTCAGCACATTTATTTAGCAACATATGTCTTGATATTTCTCATAGATTCACTTATAATGTCAAAAAGGTCATACCAATTAAATTATTTTTTTTCTTTTTAGCAAGAATTTTAGAGATTTTTATTGTCCCCACTACCACTGGTGGATTTGGGGTTTCTGGTGTTTTATGGGTTGATATATCGTGGTTTTTTTGGCATTTTCTGTGCCTGGTAGGACCACGATTTCTTCCAGCACCTGGAGATGTACATGCGTTCAGAGTTACCGCCGTTGTGTGGACGGGATCACCTGTCATTTCGATCATACTACTATCCAGTCCGCGTGAGTCGTCTTTGCAATGACTTTACTGTTGGTTATTAGGGCTATACCGAGTAGCAGATTTTACTATTCGGCTTATTAAGAAGAATTCATTTTATTATTCGACCGAATACGAATAGAATACGAATAGGCTAGTTGATGCAGGTTCAAACACAATGCACAATGCCTTGGATTTAACACTCACACATATGATGAAAAAATCCAAGTCGGTCATCTTAATTGTGTTTGTGTTAAACGTATGACACTAACAAAGATTGCTGACACTAACGAAACATGCTATATATGCTATTATAGAAACTGCTAAGAAAAAGCCTTAAAGCGTCATGTGTGGGCAATATGCCGCGGAGACTGTGTTCAGCTGACAGCAGCAATCTTTGAGGCTATATGCATGAGCACCAAGAGGCAACGGCATACGCCTATTATTCGTATTCGGTCTATTTTTGCACTACTATTCGGCTGAACACGAATACGCTATTTGGCTTACTATTCGGGCCGAATAAAATACAAGTAGAATATTCGGTACATCCCTATTGGTGATGATTATGATAACAAACTCCGAAGCCATGATTTAAAACTGTCAACTCAAATACACCCATTGCTTGCTATGGCTTACAAACTGTATGTCTAGTTAGCTCGTTTAAGCTTAATTTTTGACGTTTTGTCTAGAAAAATTGTAGGCGCACACAATTTCTGAAAATGTGTACCCAAATTATCGTACTCGGTTTGATAAACGTGCTGTGCAAAAGTTTGATGGGGTTATTTACATCGAGTCCAAAGTTATTAGCCACAATTCACTGAATTTTGATCCAGAATTTGTAATTTTAAAAAATTATTGGGTGGCCCTTGTGCACTAACAAGCCTTTTTTGTTCTCTAGCACGTGTAAGAATTTGAGGGGGCAGCAACCCCTCAGGGCCAAGATATGGTCTTCCAAAAAAGTTGACTTTGGTTGGGTCAAAAGGTCAGGAGGAACTGAAACTTTGGTTAGTGGACTAAAGATTATTGTAGAGAATTGCATTGGACATGAGAGAGTTGCATTTGATCACCTATGTTTCCGGTTGCCGATAATTACCTCCGCCAAAGAGGTAATGTTTTTGCCAGACTGTTTGTTTGTCTGTCTGTCTGTGAGTCAGCAAGATAACTCAAAAAGTTATGGACGGATCTTTCTGAAATTCTGAGGGTATGTCAGGAATGGCACAAACTACCAGTGATTCAATTTTGGGGGTGATCCGGAAGGAATCCTGGATTCTGGATCACTTTGAAATTTTCGTTACCATTGCTTTCAATAGGGCATAAGGGAACCACTGGCAAACCGAAGATGGTGCTACCACCTAGCGAACAAGATTGCCTTGGCGGAGGTGTGCGGGCTCTGACTGCTTTCTAGTTCTACTTTGTAGTTACGATGCTTTGCCAGAGAATTAAGGAGGTACAGCGTTTTGCCGTGCTGTCTCTGATAAGTTGGATGGTTTGTGTGTGAAACCAACAGAACGTGATTGATGGAGACCTGTGCGAAATGTTCAACGCGCTGGATGCCAGCAAACAGAAAACAGTAGCAGAAGAGCTGGATCGGACGCCTAGCGAGGTTTGTGCTGTTCACTGCAGTTTTACGTGCTCAGTTTACTAAGTAGTGTAGCAATGCATCTATGGTGTGGTGGGATCTTTGATTATCATTTTGCTGCAGATAGACCACAGAATCCAGGAACAAGAACTCGACTTATTGAGAATTCCATCTTTGAAGCCCAAGTCGCACGAAACAGCAATATTGCCTAAATATGCATAGAATATAATACTAATTAACAATACACTGATCATTTGAAATAAAAACATTGCTTTACATTAATTTCAATAAAGATAATGTTGTGCAGACAGAATTTTGACGTCACGAACAACGCTTTGTATATAGCGTGTATTTCAGAGGGCGAGGAAGTTTAAATGCCATGAGCTGGTCGTAGTGTCGATGCAGCGCGCGCTCAGAGAGGGGAACTGGCGTGCATTCCGGAAGCGAAAAATGGAATCTGTCGGCGATTGGTGCATACAGTCAGCCTACTTCCAGTATGACAGCAAATTCTCGAAATGCAAGCGAAGTCTTTTCGCTTGGTACCACGCTCCATCAACGCTGCTAGCGTTCATATTCTGTCAAACCCTATATTGACGCTAATAGTTGTTTGTGACGTAACACTTTCGTCACATTTATCCACGTTAAACTTTATTTTTACAGTATAAAGATAATACTGGCAACAGGAAGATTAATAAATATTGACAAATTAACATTTGATTAAGCTAGTTAGTGCTTTATGACAGTTACGTAAACTGATGCGACTTGGACTTTAAGCTGCCGCCATTATCTAAATTACCAGCAGAAATACAGCACCAGCAGAAATACAGCCCACCATAGTCATTTTGATGCATCTGCCAATGTAGTGGCCAGAGGCATTATGTTTCGGGAGTGTTCGTGGTTGCATCCAGGATGAACTCATCAAATTTTGGTGTCTAAAGGTCAAGGGTCAAGGTCACAGTGGGGTCAAATGTGCCTCAAAATGCACTTTTCCAGCGTTGTGGTTGCCACCTGTTATTGGTGGAGTCATAATAGCCGACTGAGTCGTAACCACCATCTAGTTTTTCATTTATTGGAGAAATTACCTGCATGTTTATATGTGTCATGTATATTTGTGTTTGCTGAACATGGACCCATGCAGTCATATAGTACTCAAGTTGGACTCGATTTCTCATTTTTTCTGACTCGGACTCGAACTAAGAGGACTCGACTATATCACTGGCATAAACGTTGTTGTAGCTATTGCTGTTGCTGTTTGTATTTCCAAGTAGTGTATAATGCAATGTGTTCACTCTACGCAGGTTTCAAAGAAGCTGGAGGACATCAGAACTCGCTATGCTTTCTAGCTGTGAGCACTGAACCTTTGAGGCTCTACAAACAGTTTCTTATGTGTACTAGTACTACAATCAGTTTGTGACTGACTGAAGGAGAATATTCCGACTTGCTGAAAACTTAGCAGATAGTCACGAGACGTGTGCTGTAAAATTTCTCGTGCATGCACCACTTCTGTTGGAATTAGTGATCTCTGGGGCCCACAGTTTTCCACAGGCCGCAGAATTTCAAGCCGAGCCGCGGAATTTTTCCTTTGCCATGGAATTTTGATATTTCCGCAAAATTTCATAGAATTTTGCAGAAGTTAAACATTCGTCGGCGATTGGTATGATTTTTGACTTGACGTCGTATTTTTATCACGGAAAAAAGTCAAATTGACTTGCCAAGACCTGTGAGCCCTACTAATAGCTGTTGCAATATGGCACAATCGTTTTTAACTGCAATGCAACTTGACAGATTGCATATTTAAAACGAAAAAAGATAGGTAATTTTCTTTGTACGTTGCTAGCATAACTCAGCACAATGTCGCTATGCCAACCAGCCCTCAGAAACTAAAGTTTTCGAACAGGATATGAGCTCAGTTTACTGACAATGGAAGGCTGCAGTGAGCCGGGGAATGTGGACAATTTTGTCGCGGTAAGCCACGGAATTTTGCAAACTGGCCTGCGGAATTTGGTAAAATTTTCCGCAGAAAACTGTGGGCCCTAGTGATGTTTAATGTGCTGGCTTGTAAAGCAGACATTGCTGCTGTTAAAAAAGCAACAAAAAATGAAACAAAATGAAGGTAATTGAAAGCTGCAGCCTAAAAGTTAACTCTTTCCTTTACCTTCATTTCAGTTCCGTTCCGTTCAAATCTCTCACTGTGTTTGTTTCTTTAAAGATCAGGTTTATATTAAAACATTGTTGACTTGCCATTCGAACTTTTTCTATATGCAGCGTGCGTACACTGCAAAAATGCGTTTGTTTTCATTTTCTTAAATATGGTATATGCCACTGCTTACATGCAGCGGCATTGTGTGTAAAAAAGTAGGCAAGGCAGGAAGATGCCGTTTTTCCGTGAGACGCTACAAATTTTCAACAGAATTCCAACAGACAGCTGCAGATTTCCATAAGAGGAGGTTACAGGTGCTGACTGTTCAAATTTTGCCCCTAAGTTTCCACAAATGGGGGTTTTCGGCCCCACATTTCGTATTTTGTGACAAAAATTTTCTGACAAGGTTTTCCAGCAATTTTCCGGCAGCTTAAAATTTAAGGGATAATTGCCACCCCCTCTCGGCCACAACGCCACTAATAACTAGAACTTGTATTAAGAGGCCTGGCATTTATTAGAAGTTATTCGGTACTTGTGGTATTTTTGCATGAGTCGGAGTTGTATTGTTGAATAGATAGTTACCACAAGTGGCCAGTAGCTTACAAAATTTTCAGAAAATCAGTTAATTAGAATGCACACATGAGTGCTGGTTGACTCAATCTGGTGATGACATATTTTAACTTATTTCTTAAGTTTAATGCAGTAAATGTTACTGTTTTATTATGGTGTCATTATTATTTTGATTGGCCATTATATCATTGAGACTGGTTGTTGTTTCAATAAAGACGAGTCGCTTGTCACTGATTTGGAAGTGGTGGATTTAGTTGGATTTATTTGTTTATTTTTGTTGTTTATTTTGGAAATAGAGGGTGGGCCATAAATATGTGGCACTTTACTTTTGTCCATATCTTCGCCAATTATTGATCGATTTTCACAATCCTTTCACTGGCACACTCTGCAGATAATTTTCTATAACATGATTATTACATATTCCACCACAACATAAATGTGTCTTTACACTACCTTGTGAATATCAATAAAATATGCATACATAACGATAATAACAAAGAAACATTTTGGTAGAATTGAAAAAAAAACACTTTAGACCAACATTGCAGTGAATGGTTTGTATGACACTAAACTGTGCAGGTATAACACAGTCTAGTGTCGTACAGATATTCATCGCAATGTTGGTTTGAAGTGTTTTTTTTGTGTACTTAAATTTTTGTTATTATTGTTAATTTTTGCTTTCATTTATATTTCACACGGTAGTGCAGAAACGCATTTACCATGTGGTGGTATATATATTATAATTGCATTATTGCATATTGTCTGCAAAGTGTGCCAATGAAAGAATTTTGAAGATCGGTCAATAATTAGCAAAGATATTGACAAAAGTAAAGTGCCACGTTTTCTTGTGGCCCACGGTGTACAATGTAGCAATGTAACTCGGCTTAGCAGAAAAGTTCATTAGATAGAGATATGTCAAGCATAAAAAAGATGTGTTCAGTGAAGTTAATTTGCCACATTAAACGTGTTTATTGGTAATAGTTGGCTCAACTTTTAAAACTGAGTACTGAATACATTAAAGTAAGCTACATCATACGAGTGTACGAAGTATACAGGGTGGGCCAAAAAATGACAATTTTTGTACACCTTATAATTTTACCAAATATTAACCGATTTTCAATTTTTTTCACTGTCAGAATCAGGAGACAATTTGTAATAAAACTATAGATCCCACCACACCTCAAGTGTGTCGCTACACTACGTTGTGATATGTCAGTGTTTTAAGAAAAAACAATAACAAGACAACTTCTGCAACAACACATTTTAAGAAATTAACAGCAGAAACAACGTGTTTGTTGTCTCAGTTATTGTCTAAAAAGTCACCTCTCAGTTTTTCCATCAAATGTTTAATGTGTCTGCTTTGCTGCTGGACGACGCATCCAAGACTGCGACACCACTGACCAATGGCGCGATTAACCAAACGCTGCGGCAGTTGCCACACTCGGTGACAATTGCTTGCTTCAGCTGGTTGACTTTCGTGAATCGTCAACATTGATAGGCCATCTAGTGAAGAACATCCCGAACAGCATAATTTTAGTCCGGGCTGTTTGGGAGCCACATGCCAGGCTCGATCACGCAACTGGTCAGTGGCGTTGCCTGCTTGAGTGCGTCTTCTGACATTTCACAAGGTAGTGCAGCCACACACTTGGGGTGTGGTGGGATATAATAGTTTTATTACAAATGGTCTCTTGATTATCGCAATGAAAAAATTAAAAGTCGGCTAATATTTCGTGAAAGTGTAAGGTGTACAAAAAAATGTGCCATTTTTGGCCCACCCTGTACATCAGAATTAAATCTGTAAGATCCACAAAACTTGTAGAGGAATCGTGGTGTTGCATTGTATAACGTACCACCGTTTGCGGGACATAGTAATTTCCTTATTATTTTGACGTTTTTACTTTTAATTAAAGTATAAAAATAGTGAGCTTGATTTACTTAGTTTTTTTTTCCGTAGAATAAGGAGTTAGGTTTTCAATTGTTCCATTTAATCGAGATTTGTCGGAATCAGTAATATAGTTTTTATTAGAATTTCTCGCTATAACTTAATACTAAACTTTAAGTAACTTATATAACTAAATTTTCAAGATATGACAAAGAATATCAAGCAACGAAGACGTCTATCATACTTTAGTCTATGATATCATTGCAGTGTTCTGCTCGGGTACAAATTTACATACTTAAAATATTGTCAACCCAATGCGCATGCGCATTGCTGTTGGCAACAATATACAAAAGTTGATGTAAACAAAGACTACTTTGGTTGTAAAAGTCGGAAAACTTGTCAATATGGTAAGGGAATTGCTTATTTTTCAATGTAATATTAGCATATTTAAAAAGTTTTGTAGTTCCTTTATGTACAGCTAGCCGTGAAGCACATCTTGCAGTTGGCGTACAGTCAGTTTCGTTGCAAGACCGGGTGACCAGTTGGCTGTCAGTAGTTCTCAAAAGTTTATCAGTGTTCATATGTATTAATTTGCTGTATAGCTCTTTCTCGCTTGGCTGTGTTCCAGCCATTAACTGTCTGCTTTAGACTATCAGAGAAATATACACATCTTGTAGTAAGTAAATATTGATAATTTGATGATGGCGGCACTTGTACATGATGTAATTTGTGTGATTTGTGGAATGTGTCATTTATTTTCCGAAGATTATATCCGCCGTGAAAATTCAGGGAAAATAAGTAAGCGTTTTCGCTATCTGCCGTGAAAATCCATATCTACGAAAATTGTAACTGTATACTTTTTTCTTTTTTCAGTTAATACTGTAAATTATTACTGTGTTATTTTATCGCTTATCAGCATGATTTCGTCGTTTACAACAGGCCGCCATAGCTAAGTTTGTACTAAAATTGACGTCGAGAGACGTGTAATTACGCAACATTTACATTCACCAGGGGGCGTCAGTTTCACGTGCAATATAGTACGATTTTGTGCTTAATATTTAAATTACGGTTTTCGCTTACCCATATAAAGGTTAGGGATAAGGTTTAGGGTTAGGGTTAGGGTTATTAAGGTTAGTGTTAGGGTTAGCGATCGGGTTAGGTTTAGCATTTTCGAAAGATTTATGTGACAATAATGCACACCATAAATTAGTGTACAATATATGTTATAAGTTCGACGGCGGTGCAAGTGCCTACAAAAAAAATTGCCAACGGCTGCCTGTGATGGTCTACTTAGACCTGAGGAGCTTGTTGGTGGACTGGCGATCCGTGAAGCTACGGCCGAGGTCGTCAGTCGCGGTTGTCGCCATAGCGAAAGCCGCAGGGACACAGCGGCTTTCGCTATGGCGGGCAATCATGTAGACGGACCTAGTTTACTGGCTACAGTCCGTCTAGACGGAATATTCATGGCAGATAGCGAAAACGCTTACTTATCTTCCGTGAATTTTCACGGCGGATAACACCTTGCTTTATTTTCAGTCTGAGGTTGAGGACACACTCAAGAGAATTCAGTCGCATCGTGGTGTGCAGGGGCTGATAGTGATCAACGGTGAAGGTGGGCCAATAAACCTTATCTTTAGGGCTCACAGTTTTCCACGGGTCGTGGAATTTTGAGCCGAGCTGCAGAATTTGCTTTTATCCATGCAATTTTGATATTGCCACAGAATTTCATTGAATTTTGCAGAAGTTAAGAAATGACCGATGATAAGTATGATCATCGCCTTGATAATGTAATTAGACTAACTATATCATGGAGAAAAATCAAACTAAACTGCCCAAAACTGCATCCCTACTAATAATTACCATCATATAAGCACAATTGTAAATACAATGCGACTAATTGCCAAATTGTAGTTTTAGAAAGAAAAAAGATCAATAATTTTCTTTTCATGTTGCTAGCATAACTGAGTGCTATGCCAACATGCAAAAACTTAAGGTTTTTTAACAGAATAAAGCTTAGTTTATGCACATATGGAAGGTTATGGTAAGCCATGGAATTTGGACAATTTTGCTGCGGTGATCCGTGGAATTTTGCAAACTGCCCTGTGGAATTTGGCACAAAATCGTCCGTGGAAAACTGTGGGCCCTACTCATCTTTATGTCTTCTTTGACTGAGCAGTAACATGTGCATCGAGTGTCTTCAGTAAGGCAGTGCTGTATCAGCATGTACGAGTTACAGTTATCGTACAACTGTGAATAGAACTCTTTGTTTTCTATTAGTACACGTTATCTTCGTCTCCGGGGCCTACTGGTGCTTTACCATATTTTCAAAAGAACCGGAAAACTGTACTTTTTATGTATCACATATACCGCTATCCTACTCATACTGGCCTGTATATGGGACATGGTTTATATCCAGGATTTGGCTTGTAACCAGCTTCTTTTAGTACAAGTTATCTTGACTGCTTGCCAATATCCGGACTCAGTTTTTATTTGGGACATGGCTTCTAGTCCAGGAGCATTAGGGTTTACTAAGGAAAAAATTAGTATCAAGCTGATTTTTTCAAAATAGTTAGCCTGGAGCACTAGGAATAACATATCAAAACTCCCCAAGAATGTCAGCTGTGTTCTCTTCAAAATTTGAATTTGAAATTTTTAACAAAATAGAAAAACAGGTCAATTTTTAAGTACGTCAAAACATAGGCAGAAAAACTTATGTTGTTCAGAGCATATTGCACTCCAATGTATGGCTGTCAACTGTGGTGTTCAATGTATCAGTATTCTTTCAACAAGTTACGCGTTGCATATAATGATGTGTTTCGACAATTGTTACAGGAGCCACGATGGTGTAGTGCTTCTAAACTTTTTGTTTTTAACAGTGTTTCATCATTACCGGAAAATATGCGTAAATTGAC
>Ga0209671_1001217_pt1 | contig 20807 bp, 12 predicted proteins | sample WorMetHERISLAND2_2_FD_187401 | JGI IMG/M metagenome (GOLD analysis project Ga0209671, IMG submission 187401) | Marine gutless worms symbiont microbial communities from Max Planck institute for Marine Microbiology, Germany - Olavius geniculatus... | ecosystem: Host-associated > Annelida >... | reverse complement strand
GGGGAAGAAAGATGGGGAAGGGGAAAAGGAAGGGGAAGGAGAAGAAAAAGGGGAAGGAGAATGAGACGTGGAAAGGGAAGGGGAAGGAAAAGGGAAAGGAGAAGGGGAAGGGAAGGTGGAAGGAAGATAGCTTAAGAAATGATGGACGCACGGACGCACGCACGCATGGACGAACGCACGCACGCACGCACGGACACAAAGGTGATTTTATACTCTGTCCAATGCTATGCATTGCATTGGACAGACAAAAAAGAGAAGAAAAACCGAAACTGGTGCAAACGTCCCCAAATAAAAAAAAACGGTATGCCACACACAGTTAAGCAGATGGCTGCACATCATGTCAGCACTGGGCCAATATCTTGATAAATATTGCTTTAAAAAACACTAAAAGTAATAAAATATAAAGCACATGAGCAGAACGACTGCAACTAGAAGGCAGTAGCAAGCAGCTGTGATGAAACATACTAAAAGTAACAACAATATAAAACAAAGGAGCAAGACGGACTGTGACTGGAAGCTGGACACAAGAAACTGTGATGAAGCACACTCAAAGTAACAACAATATAAAGCAGAGGAGCAAGAGGGTGATACAAACCGACTGTGACTGGAAGACAGTGACAAGCAGCTGGGGCTGATACTCGGCTGGCAGCGCTGGCACATACAGACTGGGATCATGAAGTCTTGGCTCATCCAACCAATAAGACAGAGTACGATATAATCTATCAAGCCTGTCATGCAGCTCACAGTGCTCTACAGACACTGCGCTGGTGTCTGTCGTAGTTGTAGCACTAGCTGCAGTTGCTGTCGTTGTCGCAGTAGCAGCAGCAGTGGTGACGGTGGTGGTTCGAGTTTGGCAGGCCTGACTGCGGTAATGATCCGCAGTCTCTGTCAATCGTTTCTTCATTCGCTTCATCAGCGTCAATTGCCAGCCATTTGTGAACATCCGATCACCGATGCTGCCGCGTTGAGGCAAACTGCACAGAATTCGACAATCGATAGCTCAGCTGATTAAAGCAGCAACAGCAGCGGCATCAGGAGGAGTAGTAATTATGAAACATGAAGTGATTTCAAAACTCCAGAAATTAGCTGGTTAAATAAACAATCTCCAAAGTAGTAGCAATCAGTACCTATGTTCTGTTTATTGCAGATTAAGGGACATTTATAGCAATGAACAGAAATTGTTCAGGGGATAAAACGTCAGCAAACTGATAAATTAAGGCAGTGATTCGACGATGTCTTGCAGTTTACTAGAAAGGAACCAAAAAATGAAAGTTAACATTCAAACATAAACGTGCATATTACGTGCAGAATGAGCCAAATTTTTTTATTGTGACAGATGTCCACGATATAATCACGTGTTTCAAATTTGGTGACAATCAGTTAAGGAGTTAAATGTTGGCCAAAGATCAAATTATGCCCTTTCCCATAAACTTTGATGATCGTCCTCACTCTCACACTACTGTGTAAGCAGTTTAAGGCATGTACGAAGCAACTAATTAAACGAAATAAACTGCCAGTTCATTCACTTTGTACTGTTCTTTGAAATGAAACTGAAATGAATTATTAACTGCCTTGACATAGTGACATAGTTTGTTTGCTTTGTACAGTCCATACAATGCAGCTGAACTGAACTGAGATTACAATTAAGTTGTTTTCAGATCACTTCTGACACTTGTATACAGGCCTTAACGTATGAAGCACAGAAAGACAGCACGAGACTGACCCAGGTCTGGTGGTGTTGCGTCCGAGATAGAGCAGCATGAAACGCTGCCACATGAGCGGCAGCAGCGGATGATCGACCGGAGTGTCGACAGCTTGGTTTGCCCAGTGATAGATTGGCAGGTTTGACACCGACGGACATGGATCAATGCTCAACTTTGCTGCCGCTTTCTGTAATCACCAACACAACGATGCATAATGCAATAGCGTAATAACCGTTTTGCCAATAACTTGGACAATTCTCAAAAATTAGCAAAATTCTTTCGCTAGCACGTTCTGCAGAACATTTGCAACAACATTATCACCAAAGATCCCACCACATCCAAAATGCGAATAAACAAACAGACAAATGAACAATAATGCACGAATGAACAAACGAACAAACAAACGAACAAGTCAATCAACGAAGTGAAAAGATATTGTGACATCTCTAGTTATTATCAATTAGCACAGCAACATACCGCCAGAGCCTGTTCAGCTGTGACCGTGCTGCTGACGGACATCTCAGACTGCAGCTCAGTCCACAGTTCCAACGACATGTCCGGCTGTGTGGCCTCGGATGCCTTCAGTGAGGTGTAGGCATACCATGCAACGTCTTTAGCACACGACTCGATCAATACGTTGCCCTTGTCGGACGCTGAGCCAACGCCAAGCCACGACAGCAGAGATGGAAGGAACCACGAGTCACGCTCGTGCACAGTCGTCTGCACAGAACAGGGAAAATGTAAACTCAGCCTTGTCTTCTCACAGATCTGTGACCCTAGGGTCGGTGGACATATCTATGTTTGCTGGCTCCAAGCCTGCGGTGAGTTGCAGACACAACTCAGTTATATGAGCATCGGACCACTACTCTTGCATAATACCCTCCCGGTGCTTAGGCCAATACCAACTTATACTGCATGATGCAGAAGTACATGCGTGAAAACAACTAGCCCAGGGTTGTTACCTGGCAGGGGAATGGCCATGAGTTAAGCCAGCAACGTAGTGATACTGAGTCTGACATGCTAACCATTAGACCATTGATTACACGACAAAACATGCCAAAATCCAACCATCACTTGCTAAACGACTTACTGCGTACGCTTATAACATTTTTACATGACAGAGTCACTTGTGGTGGCAACTAAAATTACGGAAGTGTGGAAAAGTATAGGCAACTTTCAATACTATCACAAAGTGTAAAAAAGCATAAAGTCCTTCCCGAGCCTTTCAGCCCATAGAGTGGAGCTGATCTCTGTTTCCTAAGGCCCTCAGCCAGACACCAGTTTTTACACTGCGAGACCACGGATACGGGGCCAGTCTATCACAAAGCAGCATTTCTGTAATTTGCAACAAAGAACTTGTAATAAATTCAGTGAATCCAACAAAGAAAGCAAACTGTTAAAACTTGTTTCTTACTTTAAAATATGCAGCATAAACACAGCTTTGTGTAACATGAATGTTTTTTTTACTTTTAGCCCACTGTTTTTATGTATTAATCCAGGAATTGGCTGCAACACAGAAAAGTGACATTTTATTCATTAATTCACAACCAATTTGGGTTGCAGGTTTCTGGCAGACTTGAAGACTAAGTGACGGAAAAGAAAAACGACAAAAGCACAACTGTTACAAAAGCAAGCAGAAGTCTGCCAGTTTCTATTTTCCACCGAAATGATCTAACAACACTGTAAGAAACAGACCTTTGCAATCTCGGTGAAATGGTTCAGTGATGCACGGAATCCACTGTTTAGCACAAAGCTTGCCTTGATTATATTGTCAATGACGTACAGCACATCTCTACAACATTTACACAATCAGATACACTATGTACGGTGGTAGGTAGTCTATTTCAACACTGAATGTAATAAAGTAAATGTGAAGTCTTTCCCGAGCCACAATGACCACAGGGCGACACTGATCTCCATTTCATTAGCCCTTAGCCAGACACTAGTTTACACTGCAAGACCATGAATATAGAGCCAGTGCATTGCACGTTGTGCCTATTCATGTCCCAGCTTTTGCTGGTACTCACTGCACCTATCCAGTGAGGGATGGCCAGACTGAGTTCACCTGTGTGGCTGGTTACATTTGGAGATGATTTACCCATCTGTTGAAGTCCCAGGTTTCAAATAACTGGGCCTGGCATCAAAAGAAACATCTGATAACTAGAAAAGCACTCGGAGAGCGCAGACCTCTGCCAAGCATAGAAAGCAATGTTAACGAAAATTTCAAAGTGATCCAGAATCCAGGATTCCTTCCGGATCACCCCCAAAATTGAATCACTTGTAGTTTTTGCCATTCCCGACATTCCCTGAAAATTTCGGAAAGATCCTTCCATAACTTTTTGAGTTATCTTGCTAACACACAGACAGACAAACAAACTCTGGCAAAAACATAACCTCCTTGGTGGAGGTAACAATTACGAACAGAACACCAATTGCAGAAAAAAACAGTAACAATGTGTGAACCTCTCTTTGTGCCAGACTGGTAGTTTCGTGAGCACATCGAGCCAGAAGAGAATAATGTCAACTTGTGGCTGCGTTGAAGTGTCAGTAGACGTTGCCGATGCCGCAGCCTTGATCTGTGTCTGAATAGCAGATGAGAGTAGACGTGAAACACGCCGGGAAGACTCAAACGAGAAATAACTCCGGTTCAACCAATCCGTCTGCAGTATTGCTAGCAGTGACTGCATAAATCTGGAAACACCATTCTTCACACCCTCATTCACAGAAGAGCACAAATAAGGCAGCAGAAATTAACGATTAATCACACGATTAATTGTTAACATTTTTTAAAAGACTTATAACATGCTTGCAGCTCAGAAGTAAAAAATCTGCTAAACAAGAAACTTTGGTAATTACCACTGTTGGCTTTTAATGGAAACTAACAATAAATTAACTGTTCATTTTTGCAAATTTAACTATTGAAAAATAAATTGCTGCCAGCCCTAAACAAGAAATTTGAGCTAATGCTCACGGGAAGTGCGAAAGCCTATAGCAGTTCCTGCCCGCAGGCAGTCACCCATCGCAGTACTAACCGGGCCCAGCGTAGAGTAACTTCGTTTCAGCCGAAATGCGTTACCAACTACGCCACGCCACCAACGCCAGTACCGTGGCGCCACCTTGTGAATGATTTTGTATCGCAACCCGAAATCGCCCGAAAAATCCATAAAAATCCCTATTGTGGCGTTCAAGGTCATCCAAGGTCACTAAATTCGGCGCCAATCGAAAACCAGTATACGATTTCCTATTAGTGATTAATAGTAACCTAGGCCTTATCTCGCACCGTTACTGAGATACAGCAAGTTATTGGCCGAAAATCGCAAATTTTGACCACGCCCCTCTCATTTAGGGCCCTCGTTCGGGGTGACCCCCTTCGAATTTATGAAAAAGCTTTACGGTTCCTGAAACTAGAGTCTTCCGGGCAGCCGATGGTGAAGATTTGGTGATCCTAGCTTGTACCGTTTTTGCCTGATCCACCCGTGTGACAGACGGACGGACAGAATTGCGATGGCTAAGACGCGCTGAAAGCATAGCTGCTTTCGTGCGTAAAAACACAAACATGTGCACACATTTAATGAAGAAACAGTCACGCAGAGAGGCAGATAATAACCAGATAAAAACAGATACTGAAAAAATACAGTGACAGCGAAAGCTATAACTATATCACACAGATCACACAAGCAAGCAGACAGCTAGTGTATGTATTTGTTTGGTTTTTAGGACGTAATTTTTCTGTAACTTCTACTACTATTTGTAAAAATTCTTCCATACCGTAATTACGATTCAATATGAAACGAATAAACTAAGTAGCAAATAAGAAGCGAATGATTACAGGCTGCTGGACGTGAGGTAGGATGGAGTTGAGTAGAAAAGTGGAGTCACGTAGAACAGAATGTAAACTGCAGGAATAAAGTAGAATTTCTCGACCAGAGATGATAAATGCTGGACGCCTTCTGTACAGAACTCACCATCCCTGCATATAGACGCAGGCATAATCAGAAGATCAGTAGCAGATAAGCAGCAGTAGAGCAGCACACATATATCCACCCCGATCAGCCCTGCAACCTTTAAGCTACGAATTATTTCCTATCTTGCCAAGGGTAGGAAGCTCAGTTGACCTAAGCAGCTTGCTCAGTGTTGCTTGCAAATTACCGGCGGTGAGATTCAAACCGTAACACAAATGTTACGAGTCAACACCAACCGCCAGACCACTTGCACCTACACAGGCACGTAGGCACGAAGAACTTGCCCAGAGTTGTTACTTGTTACCGGGTAGCAAACTGACTGGGAGTCGAACTTGCATGAGCTTTCAATCACAAATCCAATGCATGAAAAACCAGCGAGCCACATTATTGATAAAAGCAACAAGACCATGTAACAACAAACCTGTGTCCGCACCGTGACATGACAATAGCAAGAAAGGCAGCCAGTGCCAGTCGTCGGTCGCCATGCACATGATGGGCCACCAACTCATGCACTGGGGCATCGCACGGCTGTGACGTCAGCTGCACCAGGCCGCCAGAACCAGCTGGCCAGCTGACGGCGTGTAGACGCAGACGTAATGCTATGCTCCAGATCCACTCCGCCATCAGAGTCGGATCTTCAGACAACGCCTGTGACTTGCCGACACTCGCCTGCAAAAGTCAGTGGGAAAAGCCACAGTTAGCTCAGCACAACCATTTTAATGCAAGACTTGACACCTCATAACAGTACTGCTATTGGAATATCCACCGACATCTAACTGCTTCTTTCTCCAGCCATGACTTACCGCTCCAGAAAAATTTGATCCCAATCTGTTCCTAATTTTTCTTCAGTTATTCTGGAGACAAACAAACGAACAGATTGACTGCTGGAGGAAATTCAGTAAATGCAAGGACTCGCATATCATAGCAATGATCAAAATTAACAGTAAGACTATTAATATTTATTACAATATATACATATATATATACATTAATTAATATACATTACAATAATTATTAATATCTATTACAAAATATTTACTAACAGTGACGACACACTGGCCAGTTTTCTGGCACCAGTTGCTTGTATTAGTTTCTGGTGCCAGTTACCGGCATAAAACCAAACACGTTCAATCCGGCACAGGTGACTGCAACTGGTACCGAAAGCTGTCCACTATAAGCTTGGACGACTTGCCTGTGTATGCCCATCAGTAAAAAGTGCTTGGATCTGTTTAGAACTGACGTGAGTTGCATACGCATTCATCAGCATCAGCGCCATGCCGTAGTGTAACTCCAGGCTCAGGAATGTCGCGTTCTTACTGATGTCAATGCCCCAGTTCATGTGGTCAACAATCAACCGTGCCAGGTGGTTCTCAACTGATTTCATCTCGCTGCTGATCAACCAGCGTCGCAGTATTTCAATGTCGGCATCTGTTGGCTGCCACTGGTGCAATGGCAAACCACGAAACAGAAAGTGGGATACCTGACATAAACACATTCCCGTGCGATAATTATGACAGTAATCAGAAAAAAATAAATAATAACAACAATAGATAAAAAAGCACAACAATAAAAATTTAAAAAAAAAAAACATTTTTTTCATATTGCTTTTAAATTCACAGTTTTATCTAAACAAACATAAATATTGTAGTGTCTTTATTGTAAATGATGTACTTACTATAAATTACTATTACGATGATGATTATGGGAGAAAAATGGAAGAAAAAGAAAAAAGGAAAAGAACAAGAAGAAGAAAATAATGTATTGAGACAGCCATCTGCCAATGCATCACACATTAGATGTCCAACACTTTTAATTTTCACGACAACTGCAATGTAAATACTCTTAATTAAAAACGATGGGACAAAATACCCAAAATACAACACACATCTCCTAATTTCTTACCAGTAAAGACTGCAATTAAAAAATCTAGTCTTAACTACAAATAAACAAAATACAACACATAGTCTGAGAAGTTCTTACCAGGCCGACTCTATCGAGCGAGTCATGAGTTAATCTCAGTAAGAATGAGATAATGCTTGGATGCCGGCTACAGACGGACTCAAGCAGTTGACGGCCAGGCTTTGAACAAAGTTCACGTGTGTGACTGCACAGATAAGCTATCTCAAATATCTCGCTGGTGACAACTTCAATGAGATCCATTTCATCGACAGACCGACAGCAGGCCATGTTGGCAAATGTCGTCAGCAGGAAGATTGCTTCAGATGTCGGCATTACTGTCAGCTGGTCATAGAATGTCTGCCTCGTACTGTCATCTGTATACAGCAATTCAACACAACAGACATACATGTCTACTACCGCTGCTGCTGCTGCTAAGAGTGTGTAGTTATTAAAGGTAAAGGTCAAAATATAGCTCTTAAGGAGCGGACCCCTCACAGAGCTACGGAGCGTCACTTGTCATGTGGGATCACACAGTGTTACCTGCCACCCGACAGAAGTGAACGCGCCCCACCTTAACCCCAGCCAGATAGGCCGGTACTTGCTTTACCTACCCCGGAGGGATGGAAGGCTGAGTTGACCTAAGCGGTTGGTTACAGGCAGTTACCCATCGCAGTATTAACTGGGCCCGGCGTACAGTAACTTTGCTGATCGGATCAGATGCGTTACCACTACACCACGCCACCAACCGTCTCAGAGCTAGAAAAGTGCTACCTGTCACATAAGATCACACTGTGTTACTGTTAGCTGCCACATGATAAAGGAGAACAAGCCTAAACTTAACCCCAGCCAAACTGAGTGGTACTCAATTTTCCTACTCTACAAGGATAAAACAGTGAGTTCACCTGGGTGTTGGTTATACAGTGAGATGGTTTACCTGTCCGCAGACAATCATCCATCGTAGTAGCAGCCACTTGTTAGATATCTGACCAAAAGTTTGACTTACGAACTCTTAACTGTACGTCCAACATCGTAAACCAGTAAGTCACAAACTCTAATGCTACTACTACTAGTATTATTATTATTATTACTACAACACCTACTTCGAATACTACTACTACTACCCCTACTACCACTACTGACCAGTGAGGTGTTGCCGACACTGGTCTACAGTAAGATGAATCAACTGCATTGGCACAGTCGATGTGGTGTCCATGGCAGCGAGATCATCAGTTGAAGCTGAAGTTGAGAGGTCAGAGCAGCGTTCATGCATCAGCCACAAAATGCGCCACATCGCAACTCTCGACGCTGCACTGTAAGGCAACTCCACCAGAAACTGCCAACTGCCAAGCCTTCAGTACAATACATACATACAATGCAGTGATAAACAGTATATACGGTGCTAATTATAGAGCTGCAGAATCCTATGTAGTCTTGGAACCCGTTAGTCAATCGGACAGTCACAAAACCTCACAATTAAGCTGTTAATGCAGCCAATTAAAACAAACAGCTTAGCTAGCACTAAAAAAGCAGGACATCAGCTTCATGCATTTCGCTGCAGCCCCGCTATTGACCACAATCAGCCAGGATCCGCTTATATCATGGTTAGAACTTACTGCTTCAGTCAAGGCTTATACACAGCATAAACAGTTTTGAAGACGATTTTAGTTTAAAGATGCAAAAAAGCAGACAATGTGACATGAAATGTGTAACCTCTGTGAGGAGAGAATACAGTTGATGGCTCTCAGCAGCACCATGTCGGACTCTGTCTGAAGACGAAGCAATGACTCGGTCGACATTTCAGTGCTCACAATGGCTCCTCGGTATGCGGTCCAGCAACCACAGGAGTACTGAACCACATGCCTGATGTAACAAAAACAACAACAAGATTAAACTACATCTATTTTACAAAGGTTGAAAAGGTTAAAAAAATGTGCAGAGCTCTTCAGGAAAAGAGACCAATGTCGAGCTATGGAGCATCACCTGCCATAGCTGAATGCAGCCCACCTTAATCCTGGCCAAGCAGGCTGGCACCTGATCTACCTACCCTGAAAAAAGGATGAAAGGCTGAGTTGAGCTTGGTGTTGGTTTTACACAGAGATGGTTTGATTCTCCGCAGATATCATCCATCAGAATAGTTACCACATGATAATGACCTAACCAGCAGTTAAACTCACAACCTCTTGATTGTAAGTTCAATATTAACTGCTATGCTACCAAGAAACATGCTTGTTTAACTAGCCATTAGAGCAAGTACTTTTTCTCAAAGCTATCCTACGTTTGAATCTGCAAAGATAGTGACTGGTCATCGAAATCTTGATGATAACCATACGCAAAGCTAAGCTCGTGAACAGAGTAAAGTGTGAGTTGACCTGATCAAGCGGCCGATGCGCTTGTTAAGCTGTCGATATCTGGCAAGTTTAAACGTCTGCAAGCCGCAGCCAAGAATGCGAATAAGCCGAGTCAGAAACGCAAACAACTTGAGCATTCCTGTCTCTGTCATATACCTCAGCTCATAGTTCGGTCTCACCTCACCTACCAAATGACAATACAACAGCCAATGAAAGTAGAAATTTTCTAGTCAAGATAAATTAATGACATACGAATGTAACATAATTAACATTAATAACACATTATGTAATATAAAAATCGATATATCTATATGTACTCCACGCACTGTGACAGTAAAACTTTTAAAATCCACCGAAATTCAGCAATGTTATGACCAAAAGTTCAGTGGTATGTTTTTTCTGACACACCTTGTACAAATGCACTGACCATCGGTGTCATTAGCGGAGCCAGCGAGAATGTGGTTAAAGATGAAGTGAAGTGGAAACTGGTTGAGCAGCATAACGAGGTCATTCTCCTGCAAGTGGCTCCAGCTGTTGGCTGGGTCTTCATCCTCTTCACCGTCCGAGTCCACCAGAATCCACGGACTGTCACTGGCGGACAGCTTGCCGGACACTGGAGGAGTCTGGACCACCTTCAGCTGGTACAGCAACTCCTCACGCTGCCTGCAATGTAAAAATTTGCACAGACTCAACTTATTCATCCTACAGTAACGCAACATTATCACGCAGCAAGAATAATGCAGGAAAAAAACTAATTACAAATCAGCAGCTAATTTTAATGCTGTGGTCTTCAGAACTTCAGAATGTTTCTGGCCATGGGTGCATTGCACTCTTTACTACCAGCTGCCACAGCAGTCATCAGTAACATTTAGTAAAAGATATGGAAAAATGACTGCTCAGGATGTCCAGTAAAAGAGATTGTTGGCTTCGCAATAGATTTCAGTTGATAACTAGTTAAACAGTCTTTGCAAATAGAGCAGTGTCGGTGTGAGTATATGATGTCATTTTTAACATCCCATCTGTCTGAGTTCAGTGAACTAGAAGACTGGTTATCAAATAGTCAGGATCTAAATTTTGTGGTTTATTTGACGTGAAAGTATTGCAGCAAATGGTATATCATAACATAATTTTAGACACTGAAACAAAAGCTAACTGACTGTAAATCTCAGCTGATCCAAGACACGTGAAATCCAGCAATCAATCAGCTGTAAAAGAACTGATACGGTAATCAAGGCAAATAAAGCCCATTATAAATTTTAACTAAACTAAACATGTGTGCTAATAATTATTGTTATTTCAATGTATAATAACAAAAACTGTACGAAATTCTGAGTTACTGTCAAATTCAGCATAATTTCAGGCAAAAGTTATTTCAACACACAATATAAAGTTTTACACTTTTTTCTAGACACAATTCTGCAACCTGTGACACATCACACCACACACCTTTCTACTATTAATTTTCACTAAGACAAAAACAGTCCATTTTTAGCCACCCTGTATATTAATTCCTTTATTATACTGTCTAAAACAATGGATTTTGCAACAGAACATTTAATGAACAAGAAATTATGCCAATTAACAACAAAGTTAACCTGACAGGTTGAAGAATGGTGGCGAGCATGGTGACAAAGTGATCAAGCAGGACACTGCCGAAGCTTGTAGATGCATCATGACTGGAGTAGACCGGAGCTACAGGCTGTATGTAGCTACCAGCCCATTTAGCTATGCCGGCCGGACAGCGCAGCACGTGACTCAGTAGAAAGATATGGTCCTCCATTGTAGCCAGGCGTAACAGTGTTGCCACCTTGTCGGACACATAAAACACAGCAGTTTCATCTTGAATCTTCTACAGTTACTTGCTACCAAATGACACTGAACTACTAGAGCTCTGTCTGGCAAGTTTCCCGAGGCATACTTTTTTGTCTCATACTGGCTGTCTCATATGAGCTCCTACCAAAAATAACAAAGATGTGTGTGTAGAGAAACCTGAATTGGTGTAAACACACTTCAAATCATGACTAACTGGCATGTGACAATTTTGAGCACAAAAGGATGCAGAGGGTTCGTGTTGCACATCTCTCAGCGAAAGGCCAACAGATTTTCTGGACTAGATACAGCACAAATACTACAGCGCTAAGCAAATAATGAAGACGAGAAAAATGTACAAGGCATTGGAACTACTGGCAGGTATCAATGATAAAAGCATCATCAACTGATTAACAGCATAACTGATTAATTGATTACAAAAAATGAAATAAACGTACGAGACGTGAGAGCCACTGGCGACTGTCGGTGACAAAGACGTTGTCCCTGGTCGGCTTGCGTTGGAATGCGAAGAGAATACTGATGCACTGACGCAGCTGATCAATCTGGTGAGACACTCCAGCATCACGCTGGTGGGCCAACAGCGCTGTATAGTCAGTCACACACATAACAGCAATAATCTGACCATATAATGACATAACTCTGATGCTTTAAATCTGCAGAAATTAACAATTAATCGCACAATGATTCATTAACAATAAATTCTAGATTAAAGTCGCATCACTAAGACAGCATTGTAAGGTAAACAGTATGATTCATCTGTGCAACATTTATTCCATGCAAATGACTCTCCTGTATGGTGCTGATGTATGACCATTGACAGCAACATTAACAAAAAAACTGGATGCGGCACATCACAGAAGGCAGAGGAGCATACTGGGCATCTATTGGAAAGACAGGATAATAAACGTTGAGGTCAGAACCAGAACCGGACAACAAACCATGGACAACATACGAGGAGAAAGACAATTACGTTGGCTTGGACATGTTCTGTGTATGGACCATCAGCGCATACCACAGCAAGCACTGTACAGGCAGGTACCAGGATACAAGAGAGGACCAGGTTGACCAAGAGCGAACTGGAGAAGCACAGTCAATAAAGACCTACAAAAGATGGGGTTGACCAGGGAGGGAGCAGAGGTGGCAGCTCTTGACAGACACGGATGGCGTCGGAGTGTAGCCCAATGTGTCCAGTTGGATGTGGGATGAATCAAGGTTCAAGGTTCAAAGTTCAAACAACGATTCAGCTCAGCCAGATACGTTGTCAACTGAAACCGGTCATAAAATTCTCCAGAGAAAGTGCTCAATCAATTACCAGTAACAGACTGAGCCATTCACAGCTGCGCTGTAATAAAATAACTTATCATGTGTGACAATGAACTATGATAACCTTGTACAGGTGCATTGGGTGGGACGTCAGACAATGCCGCATTCTCAGAGTACAATGTGTGAATGTACGACTCGACCTGTAACCTAACAGCACGCACCACAGGACACTTCACTGACAACACTGTAAAGCCCAGAACAACTGACTATTAAGCAGTCAGGAAAACAACTCAAACATTAAAACCAGCAACCAAACTAAGCTGACTCAACAATTTGACGACAGAATGGAAAAATGTCAACTTTTTTCCAGCAACACATCCCAACTCCAGTTCTACAAAATGCTACTTGAATACATATCTCACTAACAACAGCAAACAAACACGTATATTATTTATTAACAAACTGTAAAGATGCATTGTGTAGTATTTTATTTCAACTTTCGTGAAGCATCACTGACATCCTAAGCCATCTTTTGGCATTCTGCTCTAAGCCACTTGACGTGTTAACGTCATCCGTAATAATTAGTCCGCCCCAAAGTGATAGCTTTCGGAGCGGACTTATGTTTTAACGCAGATGTTTTTTTCACCTATTTACTTCAATGCGAGATCTCCAAGATGCTTCAGCTGACCAGCGTGAAATTTTGCACTGCGATCAGTAGTAGGTTGAATTTTATAATGCGGGTCCAAAATTTTGGGGGGCAATCCCCCCAAAAAAAATCAAGGGCCAAAAACATGCAAAATTTGGCCTAATTTCAGATAACTTCAAAGTTTGGCGGCGAATATCTACGGAACAGATGAAGATATTCGAAATCAGACAAGTACATTTTCTACCACGATTCCTTCCACGTTCGGTGAACTTTGGTCTACTAATCACGGACATTTAGTGGTGAAATCCTTTCAGCTTTGCCACAAATTTCTAGTTTTGTCAATGATGTCAACGACGGAGAGTTGACCACAGTTAATTACAATGATAGCTGTAGTGACTTAACACTTGTTAATGTCACATTTAGTCACATAATTGTATTTTTAAATTTGTATTTCTGTCAATCATGTATTTAACGTATGACTAGAATGATGATGATAATAATAATAATAATAGTACTGATGTAACTATCCTACATTTCAACTCAGTGCTTTTGCACCATTAATTTTTCATTGATTGAGGAGATAAATAGCCATTCCAGCTATGTTTTTAACTTTTGTTTTTACACCCGGAAACTTTTACCAAAAAAGATAAAATTTTAAAATAATAATAACAATAATAAAAATTAATAAAGTTAACTTTGTCTGACCACAATCCATAGTTTCTACCTCGACAGTTGTGCCTCATATGCATGGAGTGAGAACTCATTGTGAACATGATCACGGATCTTTCTCAGCACGTGGGACACCTGTTGACAGGCCTCCGAACTAAACACTGCTCGCTGGTATTTGAACTCTTCCGTCACTTTCCTCCTATCAGCACACATACCCTGCAATGCAGTAATTCACACATAATTACTGCTAATTATTGCTAATAACCGCAAATTTCAAATTCTGTACAAATCCATCAATGTGGCATCTCTTTAAACAGATAAAGTACAAGTAATTTTTTTTCAACTTATACATTGCAATCATCATTGTCACCACCTTCCTCATAATTATGATTATTATAACTACTAAAAAGACACACACATTACTGTATCTACAAAATTTTCATGAACAGGATAAAATCAGCAAATTAAATACCCACAAAATTTTACCTTGCCCAAAACTATGGCTTACAACTAAATCAGTGAATCTTAACAATGACTTCAGAAAGAAATGCATAATCCTATTCAAAATACTAAAAGTCACTTTGAACTGTAACTGGTAAAATATTGGGGGAAAATACCCAACAAAATGCCACCAAATTTTTATTTCTATGCTCTTAAACTAGGAAACTATGATGCAGCAAAAATAGAGGCTTTACAGTATACAGCCGACTTGCAGTATGGTCAGTAAGCATTCACGGCATTGTTTGGATCCTAAAACAACGTATCAATCAAAATTTGTTTCTTATCGTCATCAAGAACATCATCATACTTATGATCATTATAACAATATGACACCTGCAGCATGGTCTGTTCATCGACGGTGCTCCAGCAAGAATCGACGGCATCAGTGGATTCATGGCGCAGTATGTCGATATCATGCTCTGCGCCACACAGGTGATTGCGTGCCCGGTAGTAACTGAGCACCAGCTCGTAGAATGTGTGACGTTCAAACCCTATTAGCTGCACCTGCTACGTATTGCAATGCAAACAACTAATTAAAAAAGCACCCTTCAAACATTCAACAGAGCTAAAACTGGTGAGAATATAGCTGCCAACTGAAAAAATTTACTGTCTTCCACACATTCTAAACTGCTCGATCAATAAAATTAAGTACCTGACTGAATACTTGTAACAGAACTAATTAATTAGCTTACATAAAAGAACAACAAAAAAAACATGATGAGACTGTTCGGAATGCAAGGACCTACACGAAAAACACAAACAAATCCGCAGCAACAAAGCAAAACAAGTCAGAAGTCACAGATCATGCCATCTTTCTCAACCACGTCACAGACTGAGAAAACGCCAAGGTGATCGACAGAGAAAGCAACAGAATGGACCGGTGGATCAGGGAAGCAATACACACCAGAAAAGATGATGAACCAAGATGAGGGGTCCTACCAAATTTCCTATATTTCTGACGGATTGCCTGCCACAGTGAAATTTAGTTACAATCAAAAAATCATTAAAAACTAGGCAGCAGTAATCGACAAAAGCTCAACAAATCAGCAAATAAAGATTGCAATTTAATGAATATTCACAGTCTACAAAACACAGACTGCTAATCAAACTAATATAAATAAAATAACAGCAGAAGACACAATGACCCGCAAGAACTCATCGACAAACTCATCCACGTGTTCCAACTCGTAGTTGTAGTAAAGACTTCGCAGCTGTTCATCAGTGAAAGGCTGAACGCTGCCGACTTTGTCTTTAGCAGACTCAACAACAGCAGGAAGTTCTGGGTACAGGCGGTCGCAGGTCATACCAGCTACATACAAAAAACATATTGTCACGGTAGTAATTAGTAGTACTAGTAATAGTAAGTCTAACCAATTGCAATTTATCAAATGATGTCATTTTATGTACTTCAACATTTAAATGTATCTTTAAAAAATTGATATAAGCATGTTCACCAAAAAATTTCATCAAAATCATAAGCACTGGAGATACTGTGTTGACGAAAAACGAACGTGCAAGAAAATTACTAAACACAGACAAACACTCAAATGCAGAGATAGATACATTTGCACCCACATGTTTGGAAATGCTTTACTCCCAAAAATGACTACACACACAGACTGACGGACATTTAGACAAATGGCCAAATATACAAGCACACAGAAAATGTCAGACATACAACAATACATGATCAGCATGCTTGCAAAGATGTTCAATGATTATAATGATCACAATCAAATTAGTCAGAAGAACTCATATTATTTGCACATTTGCAATGAATACGTAGATAATTTGACACAAAATTTCATTAAAGACCGAGTCAATCTGAAAAAAAATTACAACAAGACAAATACCACTGGGAGCAGATGTAATCAAGACTGGTGAAGAGAAAGCTTCACCACTAGCTGAGATTGCAAAGCCAATGGCTGCCTCATGCGTACCGATGAGACTTGTTGTTGTACGAGTAGTAGTACTAGTGGCAAAAGACTCGGCCAGAATACTGCCAAGATTCAGCTGCTGTGAAGCTACATCATGAACTGTTGATGCTGTAACAACCAACCAATCGATAACGCCATCGACTGATCGTATCATTCGATTCATCAATAAAGCAATCAGTCAATCACCCAATTAATCAATAATTAAATCGAACAATCAATTAGTCAAAAAATAATCAACCACTGAAGGCAGCCAGCAGATTACAAGCTTCAAAATAGAACCTAACTAAGTATGCAAAATACTGACTACTGTAGATAAAACGCAGAAATATCACAAAGCTAAAAGTCAGCCACTTCCTACAACATCGACGTTTTGATGTTTACGGCAAGGTTTAAGGTTAAAAATAACCTAAATAACCCTAAGTCTCAATACTAAACATGACTGTTGACTGTAGTTTGATGACTACCTTCACTGCAGGCCAGTGGAATGAATTCAGCATCAAAAGAATCAGCAGCAACTTCCGAAGCAGTATCTGCCTCAACATGGCTTGACACATTATCGTGTTTAGATACATCAGCATCATTACAAGCAGTGATAGCAGTACCCAAATCCAAACCTTCAACTTCTGAAGCAGCCACTGCCTCATTATGGCTAGACACAGTGTTTGCATCACATAAAGCAACAGCAGTAGCAACACCAGCATCCAAACCTTCATCTTTTGAAGCAGGCTCAACTGTGTCAGACACACCATCAACATGGACCGTTCTGTCAGCACAATACACAGCATCAACATGTAAACATACATCAGCAGGATGAGCATCCTCGGTCACAGCAGCAGCTGCTGGTGAAACATTACAGGTAGATGAAAGCCCTTCAGTGTCTGCAACTAGTAAGCCAGTGCTGAAGTTACCAACAGCTGTGTCTGAACAACTAGCTTCGTGTTCCCATTCTGAAGGCGCAGCTGCCTGACAATCAGCAGCAAGAGCAAGTGCAACACCTTCAACAGAAAGATTTTTGTCTGAGTCTCCTGCATCGATGCTGATAGCAGGATCTGTGGTGTGTTGCTCTGACTTCACATCATTTTTGACTGATGGTGCATCATGGTCAGGCAATACCCGAGTGACTATAGCTGATGCATCCTGCAGCACAAATAAACATCATTATTCCATGCTGGCACTCTTACTGCCTATATCTACTATACTATCTACAGTGGGATAATGTGCCAATATCACACATATGCCCTATACAGTCATGAGTGTCCAACTGAAAGATGACGTGGTCTACACAACAGGCCATCAGTTAAACTGAGTGCTGTATATAAGTTCATATAACTCACTTATCATAGTCCAGGCCGTGATTTAACATAATCTTAACTAGACAACTATGCCCACCCAATTACAACATACCGTATAACAATTTCATACCTTGTTTTACAGTTTACTCACTGACTGCTTTTGAATTGTCACAGGTACAGTGGCCTACATCTGCAACACTGCAAGTGCAAGCCAGCGGTGTAAACCAGTATAATTTCAGCTTTCAAAAGTGACGGGAAATTGACAAGAACACGCTAACGCTAACATGGCCAAATACCATTTGTGACAATGATCCATATTTGTGGTGCTCAATGGTTTACACCTCGGTCAAAGTATCAGAAACTGCAACGCCTCAGTCTCAGCTCAAACAAAATGTCGATCTCGGCCGAAAAAGGTCTCGTGCCCAGCCCCACCATACAATACCAAAGTTCAAACGAGCCAATTACAAACAAATGAGTACAAATCTACAACAAACACAATGGCTTACTGCCTTATACTAAAAGTTATCTCAACGTAGTGTTTGACAGCGCAGCAATACTACCTTCTTGTGTTTTCTTGATTTGTTCTTTGGTTTAACAGCAACTGCCTCAGCCATGTTTGTAAACAAACTCACGTGACGGATGACGACGAAACAGCTGAACAATTAAGTAAGTAAGCTTAATAGCTCGCACTTGTCAATAGTGATTGCAGTCAAAGCATAGCCTTATTGCAATCCCGGGATTGGATTCTCAATTATACTGGAATCCGGGATTGAGAAATTTGTAATCCCGGGACTCGTTTCGGGATTAGGCTTACAGATTTGTCGTTTTTTGGTATCCCGAATTGACTTATTTTATACACAGGGCCCATACGAAAGGTATATCAGAACTGTAGAGAGTGTCAAAATACAGATTTCCGGCGGCAGGACAAAGTAGTACTCTAGCGCTCAAAAAATATTTCATTCACCAGATGGCTAAAATTTTCATTTCTGTCATTTAATACGCGAAAAAGTACAATTTTTAATTTAGCTAATTTTTGTAATACCGAAAACGAAATCCCAAGATTGAGACGATTGCAATCTCTACTTGTCACCAATGAAATACCAGTTCTTTGTAATGTGGCTCGCAGTTCAATTTTTGACGCGCTACAGCTATGCATCGTTGTTGGCTGTCTGTTATCTGTAACATATGATATGTATTGTGGCTAAGCGTTAGTTTTCAAGGCATTTTTACACGAATAACTAACCAAGTGTCTTAAACATGCAAAATTTCAGCGAGCTAGAACAGGGGAAACTTTTTCAAATTTGGGGTTGAATGGAAAAAATGTAAAAAAAATTAGCGTTTTCAACAAAAAAATGGCCATATCTCGGAAACGATGAGATAGAGCCAAGGATCGATGGGCCTACCTACTATTAATCACTAATAGGAAATGGCATACACCCTTTCAGATGAGATGAAAATTAAATCATAGAACCTCGGATGACCTTGTAGGTCAGTACTGCAACAGGAACTGTATAGGCTGTAGCACGCCTTTCCAAGCGACAATTTTAATTAACTGCGCTTTTTTGTTTAGTTTTGAATCAGTGTAAGGCCTACGTGTTAAACTGTAGTTTTAACATACCAGGTAGGCTACCCTCGACAATAAAACATATAAACATTTTGCACATTGATAACTTTCAAACGACCGGAATGATAGAGTTATAGTTGACACAGGCCTATTGCTTCTAAAATTCTATTGGATGCTAAAGCAAATAATTTCAATTTTTGTTAGCTATTTCACGCTGATGTTGAACACCTTTAAAATGAAGAGTTATTCCATAAATTGTCTATGCTGTGAAAATGTAGGAAACTGGATCCCTGGTTCTCCGGCTAGATCAGCCACGTACCGTAGAAAGCTGACTACGGACAATATTACTGCTAGCGATAGGTGCACTTAGAGTAGAAACTGGAACGACCGGAAATGTATTGGGTCGCTGACGTAAGTAATATGGATGGTCGTCCATTAGGCCTGTTTAGAAGATCCCTCTGAGGTTTGTCCAGTTCACCTACGTCTTGGGGCTCGTCCACAGATAGTGGATTAGGGACTGGCTTACTTCCTAGACCCCTACTAGCAACGACCGACCAGGGATAGATGTACATGATAATAAATTAATGCGCGTAAAAGAAATTAGGCCTAATGCACATACATAAATTTTAGAGCTGTCAAATTAACACATTAGTTAACGCATTAGGGCTATAATAAATTAACATGCGTTAAAAAATTAATGCATGTTAAAATAATTAACGCACATACATAAATTTAGGCTATGTTAATTTACTAAACTCCGTGAAGCAAAAAGTTCCAATATTCCGTTAGACTGCTGTTATTTAACAATCGAATGAATTCAAGTAACTAAATTGTGGTTGCTGTTCTATCACTACCATAAATAAATAATTATTTTGACCACAGGCTAATAGATTCTGTGCTAGCTATGACGGCAGTTATTGTTGATTATACGTTTAAAATGTGTTAACTTTCTATATATACTACAGGCAGGGCCCCCCAAACATCGCAGGACCTGGGGTAACTTACCCCCTACTATCCCTCTTGATGAGCCTTGGTGAGTTAATAATGCGTCAATTAATGCGTTAAAAAATAATGCAATGCGTTAATGCTTGAAAAAATTAATGCTTCGCCAACTCTAATAAATTTATTTCATTTTGCGTTGCAGAAGTTCCAATATTCCATTAAACCGTGGTTATTTGACAATCAAATAATAT
>Ga0209671_1001216_pt1 | contig 20817 bp, 10 predicted proteins | sample WorMetHERISLAND2_2_FD_187401 | JGI IMG/M metagenome (GOLD analysis project Ga0209671, IMG submission 187401) | Marine gutless worms symbiont microbial communities from Max Planck institute for Marine Microbiology, Germany - Olavius geniculatus... | ecosystem: Host-associated > Annelida >... | reverse complement strand
GTCGACCACCTGCAACCAGAGACAAACGTGACCCGCCCCCCGTCAATTTCACGCTGCAATACTTTCATTTTATTGTCCACTTCCACATTTCACTTATCTATCAACAAAAGCCTGCTAGTCCTAAGTCGACTTTTTGCAAAGACGCGCAGTTGCAACTCAACTTCACATATTGATGCTCATAAAACGTGACTACTCAGTATTAACAATACCAGCCTTGAACTTGAAGCATTTGTAGTATTATCGATATAATTAATTATAAGCAATAGGTATTAGTATTAGTGTAAATAGGCCTATTATTGAGTGACGGTCAAAAACTATTTTGCTAGCTATCGAAGACTGCAGCTGACCGAACGCGAAAACGAATAATGACGGGCTGTACTGTTAGCGCAGAAATTTTAGCTTGACAATACGATCTCGAAGACAGCGCTTGCAGCCATACAGTTGTCACGCGCGTGGGTCCAACTGTTCGTTTAGCACGGGCAACAAATGACAGGCAGCATAATGCGCCGCGGTACAATTAGCTCAATCAGCTGCCGTTTCCGAGGTTGTCGTGAGTTGCGAACAGTCTGCGACTCGAAGGGTCGTTTGTAGGCTTGAGCAGCACTACAGCAAGTACACGACAATGTTTTTTAGCCGACCGTACTTAAGTAACGGTCGAGCTTATGGTACGAGTTGTCGTCTGTCACGGTTGTATTGTGGCTAAACGGTAAGTCGTAAGAAGCCGGCAATGGTATAATCAGATAGAGCGCTGGCAACTTTCTATAGGCAGTCAATAGTAACCATGTCTTCATCTGCAGCGGTTTGGCCGCAATTCTTAATGGAAAGTTTCAAGCTACAAGTGGCCGTATTTAGGAAATGGTGATAGATAAAGCCAAGATTGCTATTGATCAATAATGGGAAATTGCATACGCCCTTTCCAGATCAGATAAAAATCATCGACCTTGGATGACCTTGAAGTACGGTCGGCCATTCTAGCGACAGCTTGGCTTCTTGTTTTCACTTTTATTCGTTATTTGCTGCCGGGCTTTTAACTCAAGAGCTAAATGCAAGCAAAGAAGCAGCATTTGTACGTGTTAATATTAATTTAATAGACTTTGCAATTGCACTCTTCCAGAACTTCCTCAAAGTTGCTGTCGTGTGCAACAAGACGCCACTCATTGAAACAGAAACGTCTTCAGTGCTCGTTTAAAAAATCAACGATGTGGTTGAAAAAACTTTGAACTCTGCGAATGACCCATCGTCTTTGTTTTAAGACCGAAATTGTGGTCCCAGGCTTGGTGTCAAACAGCTTGGCATTGGTCTCAGTCTTTAGCTCTCTGTTTTTCAATTGTTTAATATTGCTGAATTTTACGACAACGATTATAGTCTGAACGATGGCTTGCAGCAGAAAACGAGCATCAGCTGCGTTTGATTGTCATTGCTGCTACTGCTGCCAATCCAGCCCACCGTAAATTGTGCACGTGTGCACAGAAAGACAACGATGACGATATACCACGCTCATCATGGCGGAGTTCAATCAGCGGAAGTTGACCTTCTCATGAGATTGGTGAGATTATAACAGCGAGACATTTTAGTAGAGAGACATTTTAATCAGTGGCATAGCCAGAAATTTCAATCGGAGAGGCCTCGTCTCCTCTTTCTTCCCCGCCTTTTCCCTTTGTCCCTTTCCTTCTTGCCCCTCCCTTTGTTACGACTCTCCTCCCTTCCCGTACCCTCCTCTTTTCTCCTCCCTCCCTTCCCTTAAAAGTAGGACCCCCCAAAATCCAGCAAGGAGGCCTGCTGGGCCTGGCGAAATCGAACTTGGTGCATTTTAGCTTTAAAAGATGAGATCTGGTGGCAACAATTTTAATTATTTTCCCGAAAATAAACTGACCAAATTGGCAAATTTTGTGCAGTTTACACGTATGCTTATGTTTTGTCTGGAGGATTGGGGAGGGGGCCTGGGCCCCTTCTTTCGCCTTGGCTATGCCACTGATTTCAATGCGCAGGGACCAATATACTAAACTTTATGAATTAAGCCGAGCGTTGGCTGCGCGGTTGCGCCTAAACCCTACTACTTCAGTTTGTTGTAAATTTGTTGGACAACAAAGTCGTACAACAAGCTATACAACATGTCGTAGAACAAATCTATCACGGCTATCACAGCCACAGCTGAGCTTCTTATTATTAGTTGTAGTATGGGCAACCGTAAGTGCACTGCCTGGTTGTCCAGCCATAATGTTCAGTCATCAGTATGCTTGTACATGTTTTATGGCAAAATACAATATAGGCTAATACAAATCCACAAGAAATCGAAGCGAATGGAGATTGGGTCTTGGGCGTCAAGCGGTCAAGGATACGGCCGGGTCGAAGACATGGCGTGAGCAGCATCGCCAACACGACGTCGTCAATTCAATTCAATTTAGTCTGATAATTGGACTGAATTATACGCCGCTGGTCACATCACGGACGTGCTTCGGGCCATCCGCATCGCTACAGCATTCGCGCGTAGCAGCAATCTACGTTATGTGACGCGACATTCGATTACCATCCGCGCCGTTCAACTGTCAACCACCCACCCCAACGTGTGCCTATTTCGTCAATCAGCGAGTCTTTCGAAACCGGGCGACGGAAAATGCAAGGCCACAAAATGACACGGTGCTCCCTTTCAAAACTGCTGATGCTGGGCCGCTGAAATTGCAGGACAATAGCTGGAAAATGCAACGTTGATTTGGTCTACATTTATATAGGCATACTGGTACCATGATAAACAAAAACAACGTGGCCTTGCAGTGTAAACTGGTGTCTAACAGCTTGGGAAAATTTAACTTTTTTACCAGTGGATATATGGAAATCGACATCTAATTTTACACAAAATGAGTACGTAAAACGTAAATATGAAGTCTTTTCCAAGCCACGAGCCTGCACAAGCCTCATCAATGGCGGTGAATGTTCATTTACGTTTCAGTTGTCTGGCTAAAAACCAAATTACAAGCACTCGGACAGCGCAAACTTCCGCAGGACTTTTCACTCTGAACCAAAACCTAGTCGACTGTTTCTTTGGCCACGACGCACCATTCCAAAAAATCATCAAAATCCGTTCAAAACTTTTAGAGTAACTAATCTTGCAAACAGGCAAACAAACAACGATACAGACAGACAAAAGTGAAGACATAAACTCCGTCCTCGGCGGAACGGAGGGGATAATTGAATACAGCGTCAGTTGTCATGACAACAACGCGGTGCTATTTACCTGAAGAATGACGACGGCGCAGCCGACGCTGATGAGTACGGAAAGATGCTGCCTCAGCAGCTTCTGGAGAGATTGTTTACATCCCTGCAACCAGCGTTACGCACTTGTTGCTGTCAGGCCGCTTTCAACTCGAGCAACATTCCAAATTATTGGTAATTAAAGAAACTGCGTTCTACTTGCCCTGTACACTAAAACTGAAATATAGCCTATAGCAATTTTGGCAGTGTCTTAAGATTTTAGACCACCCAGCCTGCTACATCAAACAAAAAAATAAGTAAAATGGACTTTGACACTTGCCATAGTCCTATAATTTATCATCAAGTGACATAAGTAGACACAAGCTTAAGTACGATCTGACAATATCTACAAGCGTTAAATCTGCGTTCCAGGGTAATTAATACAGCTGCAACCAAAAATGAAAATACCACATCTCAGTCAACATCAGTTAAACAATAATACCGGTACGTGACAAACCCTAATCTGACAGAAAAGCAAAACTGACTTGAGACTCAGCGGAAACCAAAATTTCATTAGCATAACATTCTGCATCTGTTGTCCAGTCCGATTCGTACGACCCGACCCGACCCGACCCGACCTGACCCGATCTAACCCGACCCACTAATGGACGCGACCCGTGTCCAACTTTATACACGTTGAAGCTGAAATGCATTGGCAATCAAAAGGACTCCTATGCAACCATGGCAACCAAACCGATCGTCCAAGACGCCGAGCATCTGCCAAGAAATGTGCATATAATCGGGTCTTTTTAGACAGGCGCGGTTACCTGGTAATGAGTTTGGTCGACGTCAAGCCTCCACAATAAACGACATTATGGGCTATGCAGTAAAACCACTCCATAACTTGTGAAATTTTTGGCAAACGTATGACTAAATTTTTAGACAACACTGCTTAACATCGTGCGTTTAGTCATGTAATTTTTATTGTGTAATTTCGCAGTTGCATTTGTGTTTAATATCGTTTACCTGCAATGATGGTGCAAACCGATTTCCAAAAGCACCGACCTGAGTTTGTAAAAAGTGTAAGCTGCCGACAGTGGGATCCGGGCCGTTCAGATTGTTGATGTAACGAATGTAGCGATCGGCCGACTGCTGGCAGTTAGAAACTTTAGATTCGGCGTAGATTTTTACAGGATTCCCGCTGGAATCGTACGTCGGACTATCAACGCAGCACGAGCCGGGAACGTAGACGCGTGTGACGTCCAAGACGTTCGAGCGATTGTACCAGGCGCTGTACTGAAAGTCTTGCGGACCGACAGCACCGCAACAGGAAAACTGAAACCACCACACCAGCGCAGCGCCGCCATCGAATTTTGTTATTGTTATACGATGCTGTACAAATATGCATAACGTAGGGTTTTAAAAACTGACGGGTAGCCTAGTCTGCTTGATCTACCGTACCTGCCCAGTACATACAAGTAATTTGAGCAAAGCTCATGAGACAAGATGCACGACAGCTTTAGCAGGTCAAGTGGGCGGGGCCAAGATGGCTGACGTGTTTACTCAAAACATTTTATTTTTCAACGTCTAGCCATGTCTAGTGGCCTGCCTCACTCCTTACCTCAGCGCCTTAGACTCAGTAAATTTCTCGCTGACATTGTGCGCTTTATAAATTAAATTTACTTACTTACTTACTAGCAGTTCCGGTTCGCAGGTTATCTTGGTCTATCTCCATCCATTTCGTCGCAATTCACCCTTAAAATGTGCACAACAGCCAAAAAATGGAAAAAAACATTAACACCCCTTATTTTGAGAGTTCAAGGTCATTCAAAGTCATCGGTGTTGACACCATTAAAAGCTCGTCATTAGTGTTATGATAAGCAGCATGTCTGTACCTATCTGCAACTGTTTGAACGCTAGACGAGCCAATGGTGAAATAACCATTTTAAGGGGTACCCCTGTTTGATGCTCGCTTGCACAGCCCTCCTTGAACCTAGAAGGTTAGGACTTAGACTGCTAAAATCTACGTTTAATGCTGAAAATTTCATACGCAGATTGACTTGGCTATCTCCAGCCATTTCGTCGCAATTCAGTCTAGAAATGTTTGCTGCAGTCAGACATTGCAAAAAAAATCACCAAAACGTTTATTTTTGGGAATTTAAGGTCGTTCAAGGTCATCGATGTTGACAAATCTAAAAAGCCTGTTACCAGTGCTTGTTATGATAAGCAGCATGTCTGTACCTATCTGCAACGGTTTTCACACCAGAGGTACAGAAATTGCATGCCGGCATCTCTGAGGATACACACAGCCTACAGAGTTATAAAATGAGACCACAACTAACAGTTTTTTTTACGCGCAACAGCAGCTACTGCTGTAACGCCTCTTAGCCATCGCAATTCTGTCTGTCTGTCCGTCCGTCCATCACACGGGTATATCAGTCAAAAACGATGCAAGCTAGGATTACCAAATTTTCACTGTCGGCTGCCCAGAAAACTTTAATTTCAGGAACCGTGAAGCTTTTCCATGTATTCAAATAGAGTCACCTCGAGTGAGAGCGCAAAATGAAAGAGGGTAGGAAAAATTTGCGATTACCAGCGGATACAACGTTGAGCGAGACAGGTGGCGCCCTCTGGTAAGTACAAGTAAAACACTATAGATGTTTAGTCGCCGGTCGTCTGGCGCACTCTGGCGATTGATTTTGTTTTACTGGGCTTTCAAAGTTCAAACATGCATCGCTGTTGCGCGTTCATCTTTGCGTTAGCAGGGCTTTTCTATTCAGCATTGAATGTAGATTTTAGCAGTCCAAGTTCGAACCCTCTAGGTTTAAGGCGGGTTGTGCAAGCGGGTATCAAAGAGGGGTACCCTTCTAAAAAGTGGTTATTTATCCATTGTTGGCTTGTCTAGCGTGAAAATAATTGCATATAGGCACAGACATGCTACTTATCATAACAAGCACTGGCAACAAGCTTCTTAGGAATGTCAACATCGATAACCTTAAATGACCTTGAACCTTCAAAGTATTAGTTTTTAGTAATTTTTTGGCTGCAGAAGAGTGAATTGCGACGAAATGGATGGAGACAGACAAAGATTACCTGCGAACAGGAACTGCTATAGGCTCTTGCGCGTCTCATGAGCATTAGCTCAGATTTCTTGTTCTAGATCACTTACTGCTGCAAGTGTCATTTAGCCTTTTTGAGCCAAAAATAGTTCACATCACATTTCTTTGCTGTTTGTTTTATACTCAATTTCATAATGCTTGCGTTCTTTAACAAACTGATGGGCGACGGCGACAGGAAAGCACAGGCTTAACTTTCGGTGCGGGTGATATGTGTACCCAAGGACGTTCTATTAATAGCCTGTTAAAAAGTCATTGTGTGTACCCCATCCACTGTTTGAAGCAGGCTTGGAGATATTGCACCCCCACTTTTCAGGCTGTACGCTTGTGCACCATCATAAGTAAAGAAATGGAACAAAAAGGGCAGCTGTATTTGTCACATTTCTGATGCGATCAGCGGTCAGTTTTGGGACAAAACAAATCCTGGCAGGGTCATCGACTTATTAAGCTCATTGGCCTCCCGACAAATACAAACACAGGGAGAAACACGGTAGCCCACTCTGTGTAAACGAAAGTTACCCCCAGTGCATGGAAGATGGGAAAAAAGGCAAGGTTGTTTGTGGACAGACTGACCTGGGTGTGCATGGTGTCCCAGGCTAGGGTGATGTGTTGCACGTAAGACGCAGATGGTATGGAAGGCGACGGCGACGGCGTCAGGAAGGCCAGCTGACTGGAGGGTTGAGTAGGTCTGACCTCCGGCGTGCTGCGGTTGTAGTCGTAATGAATCTGATGTTGTAACGATGTTGCCAGCTTTAACATCAGCTGCCGCAGCAAACATCATATTTTATCATACCAACGCAGCTGATGTACGATTAAAAACAAATCGCAGCCACGAAAAACAGTTATGTGACTAGGTATAAGATACTCGGTAAAGTGTGTCTTCAGGTTCTTTTTAACAGTTGATAAAACGTCGTATTAAAATCAACGGTCAAGTTGAGAGGTGGTAGCGAGTTCCAGACAGTTGTGGTGGACCGCATGATAGAAAGCTCGGCTGCGAAACACAGAATCCTGGCTGCGGCGACGCGTCGAGTAAATGGTGTTCACTGGAGCGCAAGGTGTCTGTCATGGAGTGGTCCGGAACTGAAGCAAGTTGTGCGCATAAGCGCCTCGGTGTGTAGTTAATGCCCAGTGTTAGTCTAAAGACGTGGTTATGCCTACGTGTGAAATGAAACATTTCCAAAGATGTTTTGCAAATATTTCAACGACGAGGCTCCGCGAAAAAAAACCAGGCTGTCGCCAGATGTGCGGCGTTTTCGTCAGGTTTTCGACATCTGGTGATGTTGATCCTTGACCTTTTAAACTGAAAACTGGCACATCGGTTACCTTGCTCTGAAGAACGTTTACACCAATTGTGCTTTTTTATTGTTTTCGAGTACGTGACAAACGGACAAACGGACAAACGGACAAACGGACGGACAAGAAGCGTAATGCGACCTATTAGAACGACCGCATAATACCGCACAAAACATATAATATACTACTAGCATGTTGTACAGTTAATCCATAACAAATCGAAACTGAACGTAAACCGGCTGAACTAACTTCGTTGAGGTGCAAAAAACCGAAGAGCGGCGGAAACAATGGAGAGAAATTCTAACAGCAGAGGAAGCGTGAGAGCGCGAGGTGGGTGGGCCGGAGAAGACAAACAGACAGACAGACAGAGAGCAAGGCGAAAGTACTGGAGTAGGTGTAATTAAGCTGATTGTTGGAGCGTGTGATGCGAACCTGTTCATGCATGACAGCGATGACGACACCTAGCACGACCTCAGCAGTGACCATCAGCACCAGGAACGTCGCGTACTGCACCCATCAGCACAACACAACACAGTCCCGGCCCGTCATCCCGTGCAATAGCATTCATTATGTACAAGCTTCAACACCGTCTCTAAGTAAGTAAGTAAGTAAGTAAGTGCATATTTAGAGTGCACAATGTCAGCCAGTGGCCTAATCTTAGGCACTTGTCTGAGCCGCTAGAGGCAGCAGTAGGCCTGCTGGAAGCAGTGAGTTTTAAAGAGGCGACGAAAAGTGCCTGCAGAGGTAGAACTGCGGATGCTAGAAAGTAGTGAGTTCCATACTGTGTGCAATGCTAAAACCGCGGGAGGCAAAGGTTGTGCGGACACGTGGAACCAACAGCAGATTGGTGTTGGCAGAACGCAGAGAACGTGTGAGAGTGTGATAATTGAGTAGAGAACGTAGATAAACAGGTTGAGAGGAGTTGAGAATGTTACACATCAAGTAGCGAGTTTGAATTCAATGCGTTGATCAATGGGGAGTTAATGCAGATCCTGAAAAATATGAAATGAGTAAGCACCACGAGGGAAAGCGTGACTGGCATCGATTCTAGGCTTCAGCAAGTATGTTTTGGGCGCGCTGAAGACGATTGATCTTTTCTGGGTGGTGCCGAGGTGAAGAAAATTAGCGTAGTCTATGCCGAAGCAAACCAGGGAAGAGGCGACTAATTTGGCCATATCATCAGTGATAGACGAACGAATATGGCGGAGTGGCCGGATGTGATAATAAGCAGATTTGCAGATAGAGCTAGTGTGTTCTCTACAGTGTATCATGCCAGTAACGAGGCATAATACACAGCAGACCGTGCTGAAACGTACTTATTTCATGGCCGCGATCGACGATGTGTTTTGCCTAGAACGTACAAGGACATGTGATAAACAAACGCGAGACGGTTTCACTCATCATGCTTGACTGGAATGAGATTATGGGCGATTATAACACTGCCGACCCTGTGGTGAGAGACAGGAGGACGAAGTAGGTCATGAAATAGAGCATCCATCAGCACTCAGTACTACTTTCCAGCCGTCATACCAGGTGGCGCATTAAAAGTGAAAAATGCATGCATTGCTTTACAAAGATCAAACAATCAGACAGCTTCAGAAACGATTAGTCTCGATCTGCGAATGCAGTACGTATAGAATACCACGGGACTAGCACTCCACGGTAGAATTATTTGCAACATAATGAACCATAGCCACTAAGCACTGGTGCAATATGCGATGTAAATTTTGACCGACGCAGGGTGCATTTAAAAACAAAAGACATGACATGAAACAGAAACAAACCGAAAAAAACTGCCACAGCAGAAAAACATAAACCTTACTTTGCATGACTTACAGTAGCGGTACATAAGTTTTGGTTTGATTTTTAAAAAATTTAATAGTTATTTATAGTTCGCAAACAGCCAAACTTCCCTCTGCAAGCGCCACAGCAAGATATTACTCTCGAAGCGCGTACAGAGCAAAAGAAATGAACTGAACAAAACTGTCAGTTCATTTGCTTTGTACAAAACGTGCAACGAACTGAACTGAACAGTTCAGAGCACTTCAGTTCATTTTTGTGGCTGTCTATAGACGTCTTCGCAAAACCGGGAGTAAAAGAAAGAGGAGCAAGCCTATAGGCCCTATACCATGCAGAGGAAGCAGATGCTTTCAAAGCAGGCTCCGCAACAGCCGAGGAAGCTGAGGATTGCGACGCAGCCGCCGACGGCGATAACGGCGACCGGAAGTTGGTCGATGGTCAGTATCGGACTGGCGGGAATACTTCGTAATAGTTCCAGATAAAACGGCGACTCGCGGTCAGCCCGCATCCAGACCCCGAGACCGACCAACGTAGCACCGAACAACTGCAATCGACACGTCATACACCGACGTTATGTTTATACACATATTAGAAGGTCTGAGACTCAAAATTCGGCTTGAAAAACCGGAACAATGGAATTCAGCATGCTCAAACTGTGCCGAAGTAGTCAGATTCCCAGCTTAAACCCTCATACCTTCCCCTCAAATCCATCTACACCCTGTTCCATATGCAGCCACTTAGATTTTGTGATTATATCTTTGCCAAACTGCGACCGATTATCAAAAAAATATTTCACTGGCAGACTCAAGAAAAAATTTGCAACAACGACGTCAAGTTTTCCACCACACTTTAAATGCGTTGCTGCACTACCTTGTGAAATATTACTAAACCAACTAAAAACATCATACGTCAGCAAGTAATTTGAGCAGTTAAGTCTTAAATGACAGTTTGCAGTAGTCAATTTTTTTACCAACGTTTCTTAAAAACATTTCAAATGAAGACTGCGATAAAAAAATAATTTCGGTCACACCAGCTTGTGCTATTGCTATATTGAACGACGAACATGTCTTACTGGCTTAGTGATGAATTAATTACCAACGATCGTTATTCAACAGTGTCAACTAATAGTACGTTTTATACTGCGGTCGAGAAAAAGCGGTTATACGTACAAGAAATAAGAGATTTGGTCCAACGAGCAGGACTCGTGTACAACGAGCGGTGCACTTGAAGCAGCAGTCTGAACACCGTTGACACGGTCCTGCCGGCGGGTCTATGGCCGAGGTGCCGGGACTGCTGGCACTGCCGCCCGGTGTAGCTCGATGCCTGGCTCGACCGGAGCCCACCGAGGACCGGGCGTGCAGCGGATGTTGAGGCGACATATCGTCGACGTCGTCGTCGTCGTCGAACGGGTTCTTGCTTGGTGCTGACGGCACGACGAACGCGGAGGTCGGAGGCGGCGGCGGCAGAGGCATCTGAATCATCATAGCGTCAATACACCGTACGGGCAACGCACGCTGTCTGGAATGTCTGGAATCACTTCGACCACCACCGACGACGCAGCAAGCACATCAGCTCGCCGACTGGTTCTCCCTGAACCACATGCACAGAAACCACGATATACAACAAAACCCGCGATATTACATTGCACTCGAAGTACGCCGTCGCTACAATAAAAATACGTGTCCAGTTGTATAGGCCCTACATATAACACAAAAATATATAGGCTACTGGTTAGACACCCCGCAAAGTTTACGCTTTTTGATAGTTCGTTTCTTTAAACATAGAAAGGGAACACAATCAGTGACACACTATGCAGTCTACTACACGAACAATGCTGACAGAAAGAGAGAATATGCAGATGGAGAGATGTGGCATAAGCGCTGAACAACTTGGCCGCGTCTCAGATTTACAGCAGATCCGTCGGTAATCGCAACGGAGCCCGCCAATAATCGCCGAGCAGTCGAATTCAATCAGCGACAACCCGATATCTGTTGAGCCTACAGCTATAAAAAAAACCATGACAGAACCCGCTTACAAGAAATCCCCCGGGTTACTAGTTACTAGAAACACAACAGATCCGTATAATGCCAGCTCTATAGCTAACCCGCTTTTTCTACGCAGAGTCACACACACACACACACACGCACGTCTGGAACGGGAAGTGGGCATTAAGCGAACTTACACGTTACGTAACATGCACACTCCAAACAGCGGTTTAACACACTTACTCCACGATCGCCGACAGTCGATCCTGTAGCTTACCGTACACTGTTTGACTGTCGCGCTTCGGCGCTATGACAGCACTCTTTTTTAGTCGAGCGTTCCAGGTTGGATGGTTGCTGCTGCTGCTGCTGCTGGTGCCATCCCTCATCGCTAACTTAGACTAAGCGGTATTCATGGAAATAGAAATAAAAGCTCCGTGAGCGGTATTCAGCATTCACGCTGCATGCTGAATCGACTGTTTCACTGCTCCGTTGATTTCGTCCGCGAGCTTCGACCGCATTCGGCTGTTTTATTTATTTGGTTTATTTATACGTCCGTCCTAACAGGCCGCATTACGGATCTTGCCCGTCCGTCCGCCTGTCTTTGACAGATATTATTGACGCGCTACAGCAATGCTGTAGGCGACTTTCACGGTTGTCGTCCGTCGTCGACTGTCATCCTTTGTAACGGGTGTACTGTGGCTAAACGGTGCAAGATAGGGCCTAGTCGTTCGTTTAGTCACGCTTGACTCCATTCATGGAGCTATCGACCGACACTGCAGACATAGTGCTCGAGAGAGGCTGTACGACCGCAGCGGTGGCATAAAATAATCGATTGTCATATCAGGCCTCTATTTCACGTTCCTTGCTGCAGAACTGCAACAGGTTTCTACATCCCAGCAAACGCGTCCTCGGTGGAAAGACAAAATTTAAAGTAGTCCGAACGCAGCCAAATGCGATCCGGTGTCACATTAAATAGTCTCCCCCGTGAAAAATTCGTAACCAGTTTAACGACGTTGACAGGACGCGCGCAGTTTCCGACCTGACTGTAAATATTCGGACCGGAAACAAAAAAGCCCAGATCGAACAGTTTTTTTGTCTGGCATAATACAACATAATGAAACTGGAAGAGGCGTAGGCCTCGACATCAATGCAGACTGTTTCATAGTGCCCATCGCACGACGGACTGGTCATAAGGTCCACGACGTATATGAAGTGTATTCAAAAAGAACTGAAAATTCATTCAATCAGTCAAGAAGTAAAGAATAAATTTTACATCTGTTAGTAAAGTGAAGTATTAGAATGATTCACGAGAGCAATTACGAAATTATACTTAAATTTTTGAACAGAATGTATATAAAAAGCAGAACGAACGAATTAGAGGCGCATACTGGCAGAGACTAGGCTGAGTGTTCACGGTTAGGCTGTAGCATTCACTATAGGCAATTGAGTTCGGCTTTTAGGCTATGCCTAGAAAGGCCGATTAGTCCGGCAGATCTACAGTTATTATTTCTGCCAAGGAGGTTATGTTTTTGTTGGTTTTTGTTTGTCTGTTTGTCTGTTTGTTTGTCTGTGTGTTAGCAAGATAACTCAAACAGTTATGGACGGATCTTTCTGAAATTTTGAGGAAATGTCAGGCCTGGCATAAACTACAAGTGATTAAATTTTGGGCGTGATCCGGCAGGAATCCTGGATTCTGGATCACTTTAAAATTTTCGTTACCATTGCGTTAAAGGGGGCATAAGGAAACCGCTGGCAAAGCGAATATGGTGACGCCACCTGGCGAATAGCTTTGCCTTGGCGGAGGTACCTGCGGGCTATGACTGCTTTCTAGTTATGACATGAGTTCGAGATGGAAGAGGGTTCAGTACGTGGTTCAACATACAGGTAGCATGCATGACGTCGTATTGTGCGTGTGATGAGCATAAAATCTGATGCTATGTTGAACAAGAAGCCCTTGCAACTGTTGCCAGGATAGCCGACCGTGTCAGTGACTTTCAAGGTCATCCAAGGTCGATGATTTTCATTTCATTCAAAAGCCAATATGCGACATCCTATTAGTAATCAACAGCACACTTACTTAACACTTAAATTCTCCGGTCCTTGACAAGACAATGGGCAGCAAGAGTTCGCCATCTGCTTCTGTTTGTAGCCACAACGACCCAGGCCATATCTCGCACCGTTTAGCCACAATACATCCGTGACGGACGATGGACGGACGGATGGACGGACGACAACCATGACAACAGCTCGGCCGTTAGTAAAGTACGGTCGGCTAAAAACGAGAACGAAAAACAGTAGTCGCTTTTTAATATCGATCACGTTCAACGCCTAGTTTCGCTTATTGTGCGGACATCTTAATAGGCCCCAATACAGGTCTCGACCGTCCCTCTGTAACTTACAAGTTTCTCGAAAATGAAAAAAGCATAGAAAAACTAAAGTTGGCGTGAACGTTCCGCATGGCAAAAAGAATACGGCTTAGTGTGCCAATTTTGAGTTCAAAAGGTCGAAAATCAAAGTTAGGGTCAGAGTTGCGCAGTTTTAGGCGGACGGCCGCAAAACATGTCGGCACTAAACAAACATATTTTTTCTAGTCGGTTACACTATTCGTCCAGCCTCGAGCTATACTAGCAACGTACTCTACGGCCGAAGTATATACGAGCACTGAAGGCCGCGTAATGAAGTCTATATACACGTAGTGTCAGTCATAGAAGCATCGTGCAATAACGCTGTAGTGGATCGTCTTTGTGCAAAACAAATGTTTCATAAATCAGGCCCAAGTGCAGAGAAGGGGAGGGGTCGGGGCAGTGAGACGAAATATCCCAAGCCAACGATCGTTGATAATTCAGTTGCTTGATCTATCTTCTCGGATAACGAGCTGCATACACATCTCGCCGCAACATCATCGACAACCAGCGACCGACTGTAAATAATCCAACATCATAAAAGCGCCGTTTTCCCGTCGATATGCGACGTGCTTCATGGACGGATACGATGCAGCGATCATCCCATGGTAACTGAGTCCGAGAAACGTACAGTGCACAGACACGTTACCGCAGCATAGAATTGCTGCGACTCATGAGAACTTAAAGGTCAGCCGTATTAATTAAAGATGTAAATTTAACAACACAATTCCCGTCATTCATGGACACGGCGCGTTCACTGGAAAATATATATATCCAGTTTCATACGCGGCTATTCGGTTACGGCACAGTTCCTTTATTGATGAATAGCAATCGCCAAGCTGTATAATTATGTAGGCCTAATGATAGAATGGTCATACAGACTATCAAAGAAACAACCACATACTGTGGGGCATGGATTATGTTCGGTAGTCGAGGGAAAGATGCGGCTTCCGTGGATATAATTGCGGCGTAGTCTCAACAGTCGTATCATGGGGTCGGGTTTGGTCTGTGGGTCGGCTATACATGGCCAATCGACTACAGAAAGGATGCAAATAAATAAATAATGCGACTGCAGTGCAGAGCCTCGCGAGAGATGGACATTCTTCGCTGGATTTCATGTCTGTCGTATCAGCATCGCAGATGAGAAATGCTGGTCGCGGGTGCGTGGATCCATCGTATATCAGTCCGCCTGTCTTGTCCGCAATTTCATTAACGGATTCTGTTACCGTTCGGCGACCCGGTCGACTTCGTGCTTGTTGGACAAACCACCGCCGTCTATACATACGGTTTGGTCGCTGGCAATCTCTGGAGACAGCTGCTGTACTGCGAGGCCGCATGGTGCACAGCTGGCTACGCCACGACAGAAACTGGGTAAACTGTCACCGTTTGTCGACCGTCGAAGGTCACAAATACAGTCGTTGTGAAAGGTATGAAAAGTTTGGTTTTTTTTAACAGCGTGAGCAAAAATCGGAACCGATTACCGTAACATATTGTTACTTCTGCTTTAGCAAATATGTTGAGAAGATCTCCAGGGTACTATAAGTTTTAGGTTTATGTAAGTTTTTTTAGCCGACCGTACTTTAGTAACGGTCGAGCTGTTGTCATGGTTGTCGTCCGTCTGTCCATCCGTCTGTCTGCCACGAATGTATTGTGGCTAAACGTTGCGAGATAGGGCTTAGGTTGCTATTGATCACTGATAGGAAGTCGCATATCGGCTTTCAAATAAAATAAAAAGCATCGACCTTGGTTGACCTTGAAGATCACTGACAACCAGTACGGTCGGCTATCCATAGCGACAGCTGGGCTTCTTGTCTTTCAAAACTATCAGTCCCGTCTGGGCACCATGAGCGGTAAACTCATGATGGCATATATGGCAGATCTGGTAAATCGTTGACCGAATTTCAATGTTGTGTACGGATTCCAAAATTGCATAAGCCATGGGCTGAAATGTGGTTTCTGCTGATAATTCTCTAAAACGGTATAATGGACTAAAAAGAAAAGTAACTAGAAAAAATGTAAGAAAAGCACGGGTACGGCGAACACGAATAAAAAGAATTCGTCAACGGAAGCTGGCTTTCCTGGGTCATGTCAGAAGAAGACATGGGTCTCGAGAACTTGGCGATGACTGGAAAGATAAAGAAAAAAGCAATGGACGTCTGAGACTGAAGTATGTGGGCAGTTTGTGAGCATCGTGGAAGAACAACGTGAGCCCAACAAAGCTCATCAAGGATTCAGAGGACAGCGTGCTCTGGCGTCGCATGGTCGCCAACGTCGTCAACGACGGCACGACACAACGACAACGCCAACGTGGATTCCAAGTGCGCCGCGCGAATATCCACGGTCCAGGGTCCACAGGATCCACGTGTGGTGTGCAGTCGAGACTCACGACTGTGCTCTGACGCTGCTGCCGCCGCTGCAGCTGCTGCTGCTGCTGGTGTTTCATCGACTGCGTAGCGGCAATGCAGGCGCCTTGCACGGCACTGCAGCCGCCTTGCATGCAGTCAGCATCTGATTAACGGATGCCGCGACGACGCTCCTCGACAACTTTCTCTCCGTCAGCAGCCGGCACGGGAGCGTCATATGCGTCTGTCTGGTGCAACAGATGAGACGGCCAGAACGACTTCTATAGAGAAGCTCGCTTCTCAGATTTGTTCCTCCGGCAGAGCGTCGTGTCGTTCGATGCCGATTACTTATCACCTCACATCCAGATGAGCTTAAAAATCCGGGAAAAAGGTTCAATAATGTATACAAAAATTATAAGCAGTCTACAGTTAAAGGATTTTAGCGGTAGTACTGAAACCGCCTTAAATGTGAGTCTGAGAGAGTGGCAAGAATAGCGAAAACGAAAAGCATGATGCAATCTACTGTCCATGCGGTATTTGGTGTTTATTTTTTGATCTTTGACCATTAAGCGTCTTTTAAATATAGCTTATAGTCAGCGTTTTTCAGTTTAAATCCATAGACTAAATTTCTACGCTGGCGACTTATACAACAAATAAAGATTGCAGTCGTGATACCGCATCGTACCGCCGTACTTCTGACACGTGTCACATCACTAGACACTGTACGAGACCTGAAGCTGTTCTAACTATACGACGCTAGAGCCGCGCCATGGCCGACACCCTCGCGGGACGCCAGAGACGTGACCTGAACGTGAGAAAGTGAATGACCACTGTCAAATGAATGGCCATGTAGATTAGGCAGGCTGTAATTCTGCATGCGGGCCGTAGCCACAGCTGACAGGAACTGACGACAGTTTCGGCCAGTCAACATTGGCTCCATCTATCGTCCGACTGGTGACTTCCGGCAGAGCTACACGGACCTCTTACAAATGTAGAAGTTCTACCATACACAATGCAGGAAAATAGGAGCACCTTATATATAGGGCCTACAGCAAACGCAAACGCAAACTCAGATCATCAAATGGATTGGGCACATCTTAAAACACAAATCGAAGCGAGGAGGATGTTGAATAAAACAACAAGCAGAAGAAAGCGCCTACAAACGGTAAGCGACATCATGAGCAAAGATTATGAGAACAGAAAGACAGAAGGCGCGAGCAGCTGGTAGACGAAATTTCGAATTTGGCCTAATTTCGCGAAAGACCGAAATTAAAAGTTCTGTTTGTGTAAGTAAAACAACGTGACGGGAGTACTTGGGTCACGGACGCGTATTTTAATTCCCGTAGCTCACACTAGGTAAGCTACCAATTATTTTACTTTCTGACGAGAAGTGCGCTGAGTTGGCCAGATAGAAAATTAGTTTAGCAGCTTGCTCCATGCATTTCCACTGTTTCCCACTTCTACTTCGGCATTGATCGTTTACGAAATCTATATCGCCACTGCAATGATTGTTTTTGTTGACTGATTGGCAGGTGCTTGCAGACAAAATGCAGAGCGCAGAGAGTATAGCTGCCACTGTGGCAATGCAGCTGGCGGTGGCGGCGCCTATATGCCACGCACACAGCTGCACCTCGCAGTTACAACGGCGATCGATCGAGAAGGCCGCATAAGTAAAACGACCGACAAGCAGGCGAGGCTGGGAGGAGGAGGCAGCGCATCCTTGGAGGAGACGACACAGAGGCCGAGATGTACGGCCGGGTTCCAAATCCGATCCCGGCCTGCTTAATGAGCCGACGACCAATTGTATCAGTCGCCAAAGGCCGGCGCTTCGAATGCAGCACCCAGGCGCCGGACGCTGCTCCGCTCCAGTTTGACGCACTGTCATGGACGCTTCCTTCACTCTCTCCCCTCTCCTCTCTTTCCCTTCTCATTCTCCTCCCACCCACTTTGTGACGTCATCGCCTGCAGCCTCTGCAACCCGCGCAGCAGAAGATCCGTGCAGCCGAGCCGAGCGATTTCATTCTGCAGTAATCCCCACTCGATCGACTTCTCCGCTCACTCGAGCGCTAACGATTGTTGGTGGCACGATGCTTTAAAAACATCGTCACTGTCTGATGCATATACCGTATAGCCTCAGCGAGAAAATGATATAAGGCTCGCATACGCGCGAAAGGCCCATCCAAGCTATCTATGCAGGCTACGGTTCATAGAGGAGTAGAATTGTCCGGGCCTCTCTCTGCATGTGATGGTGGGGTCTTTTGTCAGGACATATGCCCGATACCTACAGCGTCGTAATTTCTCACGCAGCTTGATTCATGTAGGATTTCGTTCCCGGTGCTTTGGCATGGATAAGAAAAACTGCTACATGTATTTTAGCCATAAAATTTGGGTAGCGAACACGGATCCAATGGCATCACGACACGTCTCAGTAGTACGTTCGGCTGTAACGCAATTAACGTATATCGCTATATTGTACTTACCGCAAAATGCATTAAAGAAAGACGCTTAGGTCATAAGGCCCATGCGGCATTTTCATGCGATCATCTGTTGGCCAAAAGCGCAAAAAAATGAATTTTTCTTACTTTAACTTCCAAGTAACCGGCTGCTAGGGGAAAAGGCTAAAATATTCGTAAGTTAGCGTGCCTTCCCACTTTCGAAATTTCTGATCCGTCGCTCCTGAACACGCTAAATTCCGGAGAAAACGTGCTGTCAGATTCTAAAATTTAGAGAAAGCACCTTGGTAGATATTCTTCAGACAAAGAAATCTTGAGAAAATCCATCTGGGCTTGGTCTGTACTGCGTATATAAGCGTCTGGATGTCGATATAATGTATACGCTGTGGTATGCGCGGAAACAAGCCATTCTATGTCAGTGTGCAACAGCGGCAGCGCCAGTGTTCTCAGATTGATTTTGTCCGACGTTCGAGTCCACGAGGACTGCGGGTGGCGCCTATTTTTGGCAGTGTACATGTATCTAAAACCGACGGCTGGCTGCCGACGCCTATCGCTCATCTGGCCGCTGGACACGACTTGCGTCAGTAAAGTCAGTCCCGCAACATTAGCTTTGAATGAAAACGTAATAAGATGTCGAGCCCAATGTCGACAAAAATATACGTGGCCGAAGACATCGTCATAGGATAGGAATTCTTAAGTGTCAAAATATCAAAATAATTATCATGCATTGCCAATAATGGAAGCCCCAAAACCGTGTTGTTTTGTGGTATTGTTGCTTGCTACCCATAGCTCGCACGGCTACGCTGATACAGGGAGGGAGTCGCAGCACGATTACGCCTCACTTTTGTGAAGTTTTTGATGTCTGATAACCTTGACCTTTGATCCACAGAACTGAAAATAATCACACTGGTTACTCCTGCCCTGGAGAACGTTTACATAAATTTTCTTTTACGCTTTTTCCAGTAAGAGGCAGACAAACGGGCAAAAAGAGCGTAATATGCCCGCAAAAAGTTCAGTAAAATGCGTAACTGCAATGGCTAATGCTTGTTTGCGGCGTGTAATGCCGATCGTGAACTGTAACAGATCGTCGAAGTAAGCTTCACTTTATGCTGTAGCATATTAGGAGCGAACATAGCTACGATACGATCGCCTACAATGTGAGAAGACTATAGTATAATAGAGAAGTTGTTTGCACTTTCAGCAGCAGCAGCAGCGTGCGGCGCAGGGGCGCAATGTAAGCAATGATGAATGATGATGACGACGATGTCAATGAGCGGGCGACTTCTCATCAATGCTCGGCTGCTGGCAGCATATACCTCGTTGACATCGCGTTTTAAGATGGAGCCCAAAGGTCGCTCGCTCGCTCGGTCAGTGTGCCCCGTGAGTGATTGATGTGAGCGTGTCCTCCCGTGTTCTAGCTGATCGATGACGTACAACGACGAACTGCGCAGTATGTCGCGATAAGCCTGCACGTATTAGACGAGCACCGACCTCCCCCGTCCCATGCAGGCGCCCTCTATATACAGTACTCTGTTATTGAACCAGATCTATTGAACCCCGACCGTGACACAAGTTTTGGACGACTACAGACGACAAACGAGATCGGATCGTTCAAGCACAGGATCATAGGACAAAAAAGTTAGGTACGACTTAGATAATGCAAGCAAATAAGTACCAATTTGTCGACAAAATTCGCCGAATCCGAGATGCAAACTGGAGTGGGGCACTACAAGATGGACGAAAATCTAGGTTGTAGAAAAAATGTTTTGTGTACTTCAATAATAATTTAATGTTTACACGTTTTACCGTCGCAGGCTATATACAGCATCTGCATTGAGTATACGGCGATTGCCTCCCCGTTTTAACGATTTTTACGCACGAAAGCAGCTACTGCTTTCAGCGCGTCTTAGCCATCACAATTCTGTCCGTCTGTCTGTCCGTGTGTCACACGGGCGGATCAGTCAAAAATGGTGCAAGATAGGATCACCAAATCTTCACCGTCGGCTGCTTAAAAGAATCTAGTTTCAGGAACCGTTAAGCTTTTCCATAAATTCGAGGGGGGTCACCCCAAACGAGGGCGCTAAATGAGAGGGAGTGGGCAAAATTGCGATTTTTGGCCAATAAGTCGCTGTATCTCAGTAACGGTGAGAGATAGGACCTAAGCTACTATTAATCACCAATAGGAAGTCGTACACTGGCTCTCGATTGGCGCCGAATTCAATGACCTTGAATGACTT
>Ga0209671_1001215_pt1 | contig 20819 bp, 15 predicted proteins | sample WorMetHERISLAND2_2_FD_187401 | JGI IMG/M metagenome (GOLD analysis project Ga0209671, IMG submission 187401) | Marine gutless worms symbiont microbial communities from Max Planck institute for Marine Microbiology, Germany - Olavius geniculatus... | ecosystem: Host-associated > Annelida >... | reverse complement strand
CTAATCTTAATTTTATGTAAAAGCCCCTTAGTTCATTTTCTGTGAGATGTTTTTACAGAATTTATACCATAATTAATAATTTATATAAGCCCGTGAAGCAGTGGCGACAATGTTGAGTTCTGAATCAGAAGCAGATTGTCAGAGTGGTGATGACGACGATTTCGTCTGTACACCAGAGTTGCCATCAGCCAAAGTTGACATCAGAACTCCAACACGAGCCCGAAAGTCTGCAGTTAAACAGATTGTTAGTCCAAATGTCGCAGCTGCTCTTGACCGCACGAAAATCAGTGACAGAAAAGCAGCAATGGTGCTTTCATCTGCAGCTGAGAGCCTCGGGCAAGATGCAGTGGAGTTCAGCATCAGCCGGTCTACCACACGCCGACGTCGCATCACCAGTAGAAAGCAGATGGCAGCTGAAATTATGATGAAGTTCAGTCCACTAGTCCCGATAGTGGTTCACTGGGACGGCAAGTTGTTGCCCGATCTTACTGGACACGAGTCAGTTGATCGGCTTCCAGTTGTAGCTACAGGTAATAAAGTACAGCAACTACTTGGTGTGCCAAAGCTTGCATCAGGGACAGGGCAGGCAATGGCTGCAGCTGTCTGTGAAATCCTGCAGGCATGGAGCTTGACTGACAAAGTAGCAGGCATGCGCTTCGACACCACTGCATCGAATACCGGTCACAAGAATGGTGCATGTCCTTTGATTGAGCAGCTACTGAGAAAGCAGCTCCTATACTTTGCCTGTAGACATCACATTTTTGAACTTGTGCTGGAAACTGTGTTCAGTGTTCAGATGAAGCCATCAAGCAGCCCAGATATCTTCATCTTCAAGAGGTTCCAGTCTCAGTGGTCATTTATTGACACTACAGACTACAGAACTGTTGTCGACGACGAGTATGCTGTGGACGCTGTCAGAAATGTCAAAGACCACATCATCGCATTTGCTGAAGAGCAGCTTTCTACCCATCTGCCACGAGATGACTACAGAGAACTGTTGGAGATCACAATCCTCTTTCAGGGTGGTACGCCATCTCGTGGCATTCACATCATGGCTCCAGGGGCACTTCATAAAGCCCGATGGATGGCAAAAGCCATTTATGCCATAAAGATCTGGATGTTTGCAAAGCAGTTTAAGCTCACAAAGGCAGAAGACAGCGCGTTACGAGACGTGGCCATATTTGTGTCGTCGCTGTATGTGAAAGCTTGGTTTCAGCACCTGCGACAGATATGTGGTTTCTCAAAGATGTCAGTAAATACAAATCCGTGAATGAGAAGGTATCAAAGGCTGCTTTCAAGAAGTTTGCTGGTCATCTTTGGTACCTTGGTGAAGAATTCGTAGCTCTTGCATTCTTTGGCAGAAATGTAACTTGTGATGAGAAGCGCCAGATGGTTGAGGCCCTTCAATCAGAAGGAAACGAGGATATCTCAAAGAGAGTGCTGAATATTGAAAAAGACACCATCGAGGAGAAGAATCTGCATGATTTTGTAACATCAAACACTACTAGATTTTTCAACATCTTGGGAATGGACTCGCACTTCTTGGATGCAGACTCTGAAACATGGCATCAGTATGATGGATACCTTTCTGCTGAGGAAACGGCTAAGTCGATCATCGTCACAAATGACACAGCAGAGCGCGGGATGGCGCTGATTGAAGAGTATAACACTCTGCACACATGTGACGAAGAACAGAAACAGTACCTGCTACTTGCAGTGAGTGAGCACTGCAGACGTTATCCAGACTTCAAAAAATCTACACTAGTGGAGCGTGCATCATCAAAATGAACAGATTTGGTTACTTCATTACTGCAACTGAATTACTCGACAGAAAACAATGGTATAAAATCAACAACTATGACATGTGGGACACTGTAGCTGTCTGGTATAGATGATTAAAATTGATTATAAATAGAAGAATATGCACTGCAATCCATGAATCTTGTGCGATTGATTGGCAGAAATTGGTAAGGCTTGTAGCGACCTCTAAATTACAAGCAAGTTTTACCAAATTTTGCGTGAAAATTTATTTTCATATGCAGAACAATATGGACAGGTGCCACATTGAAATTTAACAACTTATTTTTTTCTATTGTAATGTGGACCACCCTAAACAGCGCAATAATACGATAATACATATCGGCAGTAGTAGAATTAGAATTAGGTCGTTGCTCTTCGGTGTAATTTGTACCTACGTTAGCCAGTGCATTAAGTAGTCCTGTTTGGCATGTTGTTCTGGTGATGCTATGAGTAATTGTGCTTGTGGTTGATGCAGGATCGAGCACTGAACTATCTGAGTAACTGCATCGACCAGGTACACACGTTTGGCGACATCTTACAGCTGGTTATTGTCGAACTTATCTACAAGGTTTGTGGCTTTTTCAGCACAAGTTGCTGCTAGTATTGTATCAATGAATTAAAGTGATTTGCAGGTTTCTAATAGGGACAGTAGAAAATGATGACAAAAAATGGCAAAAGCAGAGCAAAAATTTGATAAAATTAGCAAAAATCACAGCATCAAATTACAAGCCTGAATACCATTATATGGTTTTTATAACTCAACATCTAGTGCTGACGACTGTCATTACATGCAGTGCAGGGTTTTCATGAGTAAAATTTTGTTGCTGTTAAAATACATATTTTTACAATGACATTATGCTTACATATTGGGCTACTGAGTAACAAAGCACATTCATGAACTTTTTAGCAGAGGCAAAGGTAGATATTTTTGCATTAAAATCACACAATAAAGTGCAACTTATGCTGATCAAAACAAAAAAAAATCTTGTAAAAATGCAAAATTGCGGCATTTTGGCGAAGTCACAGCATTTGACAAAAATCACGGTTTCCCTGATTACTGTGTTTCCGCGATTTTCTACTGTCCCTGGTTTTTAGGCAGACATCAGTTTGCTTAGTCAGTTTGCTTAGTTCTTCTGTACTCGTGTTGAATGCATGAAAATTTCTGGTCAGCAGAAACTCCAGATTTAGCAACGTTTAAACTTTACTTTGTGGATGGATTCTTTGTACAACCAGGCTTTGGTGATATAAGAAGCTGTGATGAAAAATTGATTATTAATGAAAGCTGTTCCTGTATGTTCTGGGTTATCTCATTCTGGCCACCCTTCCATAGGATGGTGCGGTGAGTACCGCTGAAAGCTGTGGCATATACTGCCAAGTAGTGTGATACACAAGCCCCATAGGCATGGTCTTATTGGTCTGGCAGTGTAAGCTGGTCTTTTTCTAATAGATGAGGAAATGAAATCATTGCCGTCTTAAGCCCGAATTCCATAACGCAGACTTTGCGATTTTCACCGAAACTTTCCTGTGGTGAAAGTCACGGACACAAATCATGAAAGTCCATGACGCAAATCATTTCATCGACTTTCATGATTTGTGTCTGCCGCGGGACTTTGTCGCCGACTTTCCCCGTGTATTGTAACGGACTAAATTCCATCAGAGCGACAAAAAAATGCGACAGAAACGGGTTTGTCGCGGACTTGTCACTGACTTTGTCGCAAACATCTTGACATGTGGAGATGGTTTGTGTCCGCGACTTTCATGATTTGTGTTGGCAACTTTTGCCGAAATTTCATGATTTTATGATTTGTCACCGTTTGAGTCCGCAACTTTCAAGACCTGTGTCCACGATATTTCACTGCAGGGAAGTTTTGGTGAAAGTCGGTGTAATGGAATTTGGGCTTTATGGGCTATATGGCTAGAAAGGGTGTTGTTTTTTAGGTGCTATATTTTTGTATAGAGGATGCATCTTTGTGCTTACCTTGTACGATAGAATGGGGAGACTTTGAACCATTGGGTTCCTTTGAACAACCAGCTGTGATATAATGTGTCTTCTGAATATGTTCAAAAGTCATGCCACGATATTCTTTCATTACATAACAAATGTAATGTAAAGTTTTTCCTAAGTCATGAGGCCCATAGAGGCACTGATCTCTGCTTCCTTAGCCCTCAGCCAGACGCCAGTTTACATTGCAAGATCACAGATACAGGGCTAGCACATTGCGCAGTGTGCCTGTTTACATTCCAGCTTTTGCCAGTACTGATTGTGCCCACCTGCCAAGGGATGGCCAGGCTGAGTTACCTGGGTGATTGGTGACATACCAAGATGGTTTGCCCACCTGCCAACATATTTGGCTGAAACTATCAAAATGCAAATGATCATATGTCCATGTAAGTAAAACGTGTATTGTGGAGAGATGTTTGCGTGCAGGTTTGTCATGCGAATCCGTCGGAGCGAGCTCGGTTTATTCGGTGTATTTACAACCTGTTGAACTCGTCAAGTCCTGCAGTTCGTTATGAGGCTGCTGGAACTCTGGTCACGTTGTCCAGTGCACCAACTGCTGTCAAGGTGGGCACCAAGTTTGTCTGTAGGTTGGACAGGCTGTTGAATAGTGTTCTTGAGAAGTCGGCTGTAATTGCATAATGTGTAAATGTGTTATGGCCATTTCACACCTACGACTGTTGAGTTGAGCCGCATTAACATCGTAGGGGTGAACTGGAATTGCAGACACGACTGAACTGCTGTGATCCAGTTTTCAATTCCATAACCATTAAGATGTTCTGTCATTCGTTAATGTTGATCTCTGTTGGTGACAATTCAACAATGTCGTTAGCATTGTGATGTCGTGCCGCTGCGCACAGGCCTCGCGTTGTTGAATCATAACCCTGCTAGCCACCTAGCTGAGCAGCAAATTGGAAACTTGTCTGGTGACTGTTTTCACACCTATGAAGTCGACATGATGCAACAACTGAGTCATAGACCTTGTGAATTGGGCATTATTCTTAGATTATGCACATGCCAGTTAGTTTAGTCCAGGGGTCTCTAACTCATTTGTGGGTGCGGGCCACACCTCAAGATATCATTCAGTCAGTGGGCCGCATTGTTTTAGAGATGAACAAATGCAGTAATTAATACAAATGACAAAAATATAATATAGTTACTTTTGCAGTATAGTTCAGAAATAAAATAATCGCAAATGAGAAAAATAGTAATTTTGCTGGGTTACTAAAAGAACAAGATACCCAATTCAACAATGTCGTTAGCATTGTGATGTCGTGCCGCTGCGCACAGGCCTCGCGTTGTTGAATCATAACCCTGCTAGCCAATAATGTGTTGCGGGCCACAAATAATGCCTTCACGGGCCGCATGCGGCCCACGGGCTGCGAGTTTGAGACCCCTGGTTTAGTCTGTGGGTTGTTGTTTGTTGCATGAGGCTAGAACAGCAATGTGCCAGGCCCTCACTAGAGGAGGCTGTTTTATGCTGATAATGAATGATGAATATAACGTGAAATGATTACAGTTCTGTTGTGACGTATTTGAACTGTACTTGTGTGTATCTTGATACGTTTTCATTCAGTTCTTCTTATTCTGAGTTACTACACTACAGCACCGTGATATATATTCCAGCCTCTGTTCTACTTTCACACCATGTATTTATATCTTATTCTGATCTCTGCAATGTTGAAGGTAGAAGTAGACAGATGTGCAATTCGTTATCTTTTGTGCTTTTATTTACGATGCAGTATTGCCTTGTGTTGGCATGTATTGTTTACAATTGCAGAATATTGACAACAGTAATTGGTCATGGTCAGAAATGTTGCTGCTGTTTGTTGTGCTGTGTAGGCTGCTGCGAGCTGTTACATTGAGTTGATAGTTAAGGAGAGCGACAATAACGTTAAGCTCATCGTTCTCGATCGGCTAATTGCCCTGCGTGAGGCACCGGCTCACGAGAAGATCCTGCAGGTATTGTCCGATCATTTGCTTCACAGAACTGCCATATTTTATCGGCTATTTCAAGTTTTTCATTTTAGCCACAGGTTAGGCCAGGTTGAAGTTATTTTCTGACAGTAGACCGAAGCAGGTTGTTTTTTTTCAAGTTTTTGAATGTAGCTTGACTTGACAGAGTGAACAATGTGTGTAGACTTTGTTTTGCTGTGCAGGAACTTGTGATGGATATTTTGAGGGTGTTGTCTGCTCCTGACCTCGAAGTTCGCAAGAAGACTCTTAGCCTTGCTCTCGATCTTGTGTCATCCCGAAACATAGAAGAGGCAAGTTCAGTCTAAATATTACCGTTTATTTTTTATGCGCGTCAGCAGAATGATTCGTGCGTCTTAGCCATTGTCTAGGCGTCCATCCGTGTGTCTGTCCATCTGTCACACTCGTGATCTGCATCAAAACGGTGTGAGCTAGAATCACAAAATTTCACTGTTGGCTGCCCCAAGGACTCTAGTTAATCATGACAAAATTTTGTGCCTGTGGTGCAGGGGTTTCCCTCAAACAAGTTCATCAAATAGGGGTACCCCCACCTAAAAAGACGTTATTTTGCCGTTATTGGCTCGTATAGTGTGAAAACGGTTGCAAATAGGTACAGACGTGCTGCTTATCATAACAAGCACTTGTGACAGGATTTTTGGATTTATCAAAATCGGTGATTTTGAATGACCTTGAACCCCCAAAAAGGGGTTTTTAGTGAATTTTCCACAATTTTTGGTTGCAGTGCACATATCAACAGTAAATTGTGATGAATGGTTGGAGATAGACCAAGACAACCTTTATATGAAATTTTCAGCATTAACGTAGATTTTAGCAGTTCAGGTCCTGACCCCGGCACCATCTTGTGTCCGACCATCTCCTGATTGGAAACGCGCTCGTGGTCGACCTCTTATCACTTGGATCCATCATATCTGTCGAGACACGGGAATATCAGTGACCGACGCTCTACAGCTGGCAGAAGATCGCTCGTTCTGGCGACAAATCGCAACGGCGGAATGCTACAGCTGAACACTTCGCGTCGATGATGATGATGATGAGGTCCTGACCCCCTAGGTTCAAGGAGGCCAGTGTAGGCAGGCGTCGAAGACGGCTACTCACCTAAAAGTGGTTATATAACCGCTATTGGCTCGCATAGCGTGAAAACGGTTGCAGATAGGCAGAGACATGCTGCTTATCATAACAATCAACAGTGACAAGCTTTTTATTGGTGTGAACATCGATGACCTTGAATGACCTACAGCAGTCATCTTAAGCTTAGCTGTTTTCGTTGCTATAATAACTGAACCGGCAGTCTGAGATGTGTAGCTAGCAGGCTGATGTTGGCTGTTGGTGGTCTGTCAGATGGTGCTTGTGCTGAAGAAGGAGGTTGTCAAGACCAACAATGCGATGGAACATGAGGACACCGGCAAATATCGACAGCTGCTTGTGCGCAGCTTGCACCAGTGCAGTGTCAAGTTTGCCGACGTGGCTTCCACTGTCATTCCAGTGGTACGGCCAATCGCTTTTATTTCCGAACACCTGTTGATTTAAGTTTCTATATTGCATGCTTCAGCTAACTAACTTAATTAACTTACGCATTGAAATAGCTGACTTTTTTGCACTATTTTATGTTCAGGTTTTTATCGATAGTTGTTAGCAAATTAACTAGGAGAGCTAGACAGTCAGTTTGGATTGTCGTTGTCATCTTTCACCAATCGAAGCAGACCGCTAGTTTGACGTGTGCAGTGTTTGCGTGTACGTGCAGTTGATAGAGTTCCTGAGTGACCAGAACGAGCTGGCAGCTGCTGATGTTCTTGTGTTTGTACGTGAAGCAACTCAGCGCTTTGAACAGCTTCGACCGGTCATCATCTCGAAGCTGCTCGATACGTTCCCCTCCATCAAGTCTCTCAAGTAAGTCACATAATTTTGTTATACACCATGTCTCAGATGGAAAATGCCACAAGTTTTACGATAACTTTTATCTAGTTGTGGTTGGATTTAGTAATTCTTTCACCATTGCATTTAGTGATAAACAGATTAACAAAAGCATTGAAGCAACCTGTCATCAAAACTATAATGGCTTTTTTATCCCGGACTTAATGCAGTGTTGCAGCCAAAAGGTTTGATCGTGACAATATAAAAATATGCCAAATAGCAGGTTGTTGTTATTTTTAAAATATGATACAAGGTTTAGTGTTAACAGAATGCAAGTTAGATAAGATGTTACTGATAATTATTTTTAAGTGTGTCATGTAAGTCTATGTGAAATTATGAAAGAATTGGTGACTTGATACTTTTCGCTTGCCTGTAGTTATTAAGTAAGTAAGTAAGCAGTTCACTGAACTGTACATTGATTGTATTGTGATTGCGGTTGATTAGATAATTAAACAGAGAATTGATTTTTGCTCTGTGACATAGGATCCATCGGTCTGCAATGTGGATACTCGGCGAGTATTGTACAACTCGCGAGGACATTCAAAGTGTAATGACACTTATTCGGCAATCACTTGGCGAGGTTGCTGTTTTTTGTGTTTCATTGGTCATTTTATCTAGTGCAGTGTTGTTTAACACTTAATACAGCTATACAACAACTACAGCAGTAAATTTTGTAGCTTACAGGCATCAAAAGGTTCTACAAGTGTTATAGTGTCACAGATATTATAGATGCCCAACAGAACGTTTTTATATAGCATTTCAAAATGTCACTGGAGCACGTTAGATTTGTAGATAGTCGAGCCATTCTTCTGTGATGCGCATTCAGTCAATCAGTGAGTCATTTATTACGCCAAAAGTAGCATGATAAATGTACAAATTACACATAAAATCATAAAAGTACGATACAAAAAGCTAAACTGAATGTCCACAGCGAATAAGATGCAGATTGAGATTTGTGTATCTCTACTTGAATTTACTTTGATTCAGTATAAATTTCATTCGGTAATTATCTTGTTACATGGTTTTTCATGGTGTGTAGATAAATGCGGAGTATGCCATGCCAGTAATGCAATCAGTGTACGCCTTTAAATTTACGAACTAACTAACTAACTACGTATCGAATCAATTCAATTTATTTGGTTAATGTTTGGTTGCATTGACGATGTTGATCAGATCCCAATAGTAGATGATGAGTTGAAGAAGGCGGCTGGTGACGAAAAAGAGGAGGATATTCAGATGATTCAAGGTGTGGTCCAGAAACTCGTCACGGCAGATGGAACCTATGCCTCGCAGAGTGCTTTCAGCGCTGCGTTGCCGGTGAAAAAGGACCAAGTCCGGTTCGTAATTTTGCTTGCTTTTATTCATGCTACTTTCTTAACACAAGAAACCATGTGCTTTTTTGTCCTGGAAATTTGTGGAGAAAGGGTTTTGTGTGTTCTGTGTAGGCTTTTGTTCTGAGTGTTGCGTATATCTCTTATACTGCTAAGACTTTGTTTTTAGGAAATAGCAATTGCAGCTTGATTAGTATTTTAGGGTTTAGAGCAATGTGCAATAGCTTTAAACTTTTTTATAGGAGAATTGACAGATTTTATCATAAAATTGCTGGGTCTTTTTTTGTACTACGCTTATTAATTGTTGATTTTCTGTGAATGCAACCAGTAGATTTGTAACAATAAAGGCGTATGATTAAACAGATGCAGATACAAATGCTGCTTGAACTTGGCATTTTTCATTCTCTGACGCTTGAAGGCGGGGAAAATGTAATTACAGAAACTACGTAAATCTTCATTTTTTGCTGTTACTGCATAATTGTGAAGTGCAGTTTGTTGACATGCTTATCTATGTGTATCATCTGACAGGCCTCCACTGAGGCAGTTCCTAATGGATGGTGACTTCTTCATAGGAGCATCTCTATCAACTACTCTGACCAAACTCGCACTGCGCTATGTTTCACAGACTCCAGACAAACGCAGGCAGAATGTACGCTTCAGTTTTTGTGTTGATTTGTGGATCTTACGTCTCAGCTAGAGTGCTCAGATGATTAATTTTTTAATGGTGTGATTAATTATTTCAGCAGCACATTGATTGCAGTTTTAACACATGTCTGTTTTATGTTAGAGTTAAACTAACAAATGGCGTAATGCCATAGATAATAATTAACAGTGAAACGTCAGGAATAAGAGGAATGTACATAACCCCAACTTCACAGTATGTATGCACAGCATGGTGATGCAACAGAAGGTTGATTTTGAAGCTTTGTTTTGACAAGTAACCAACATCGAAGCAGAGATCTGCAAGTTTCTGGTACATAGTCTTCGCTAAATGCCTACCCACTGCTAGTGTAATAACTGAAATCCTAGCCATAGTAATAGTAAACAAAGGTTAAAGGTGGTGTTATGGCTCTTAATGGGAAGCCCATCTCCATCTCAGGGCTACGGAGCGTCACCTGCCATATGGGATCACACAGTGTTACCTGCCACCCGACACAGGTGAACGTGCCCCAACTTAACCGCAGCCAGATAGGCTGGTACTCGATTTACTTACCTCAGAGGGGTAGAAGACTGAGTTGACCTTGGCGGGTGGTTAGATACCGAGATGGTTTACCTGCCTACAGGTACTTGACTTAAGTCTGATGTGCAGTAACTTTGACACACTGTGGTGCCACCGTATAACCACCAAGTATGTATGTGTAGTACATTTTATAACAATCTACACTGTGTCAACTGTAACTTGTAAACCAACTGTCAGAGTTTGATAATTTTTGGACAACTTGCCATCAAATGACCATTCAATTTCCCACCTCACCTAACGTTTGTTTCTGCAGTACCTGGGAAAAGCACAGCCAGCGAAATATCACTTTTTTATCCAATGCGATGTGATTGCTTAGTTAACATAACGCGTAAAAACATGTTTTGTTCACATTTCTGACTGATATTTCAACTTATTTAATAGCCAGTTGTGTCGGAAATATTTCTGCCAAATATTATTAAAATCTGCTAATTTTTATTCAAGGCACGATCGATAATGTTGGGGATGTTTTTTTCAGGTTTTCTGTTTATTTCAACACATATTTCGCTTGATCTGCTTTCCCTAGGTAATGCAGAAGCATACATTGGGTGAGGTGGGAAACTGAATGGTTATTTGATGGCAAGTTGTGTCAGGAATATTTGTACCAAAAATTATCAAAATCTGATAGTTGGTTTTCAAGTTACAGTCGAAAATGTCGGGGATACTTTTTTTGAGACATGTTTGTTGCTGAATATTGTACATCATCGAGTATGTTATTCATGTTGTTGCAGGCATTCCTTGCAGAGGCCATGTTGATAATGGCTACAGTCATTCACTTGGGCAAATCGGGTTTGCCATCAAAGGTATTTGAGGCATTGTTATGTGTTACGTGTGATTTTACTGCTACCTTTGTTTTGATCAAGTTGTTTGGATATTGTAGCTTCTGCTTTGTAATTCTTTTTTTCCACTGTGGTATATGGCAGTTTCAGTATCTTCAGTAACAGTTCTACTGTTCGTCATTATGAACGTCTTCTGTAGCGCTGAGATATATTTGTACAAACTCATGTTTTTTTTCTCTTGGAATTGCTCCAGGTTAGGCCAAGTTACTAGGAAGAATTTTCAGAATAATGGCACAACACTAAAATGCTGATTATTTCACATTTTGGCATAGTTGTTTCCACCGAATTGAAGCATTGAAACTAGTTATGCTTTTCAGTCAGTTGATTTGCCTCCATGTGATGACTCGGAACACTGTGAACGAATGCTGATGAAATTTTGTGGAGTGATCTTAATGGCTTGATGAGCAATTTTTTTGTGATTTTGGTGATCATAAATTGTTTTGTGCATTCTGGATCATTGCATTAAGTCCTTTGTAGTTTGTTGCCATTCTTGTCGGAGGTTTCATTGCTTGTGGTATTTGTTTTCTATTCAGTACAGTTGTGCATGTGTCGGTGCATTGTTGCTGTTGTCAGCCGATAACCGACGATGACGTTGATCGTATTGCGACGTGCATTCGTGTGCTGGCCGACCAGTCTCCTCTCATGTTTCACATCTTCAACGACAAGTGCCGCCAGTCACTCTCTGTCATGCTGTCTGTCAAGGCCAACGAAGAGAAAGAATTTCTGAAGGTCTGCAGTCGTCCTGTGCCCTGTTTATGCAGCGATAGCGGTGTACGAATAGATCCAAGCCACTGACATTAATTGAATATTGATTTTAGCATTTATAGGTTCAAGGAATTGGGAAGTTTTTCGTGCAGTAGTAATGAGAGTGTCGTAACCTGCGCATTGTACATGAGTCACTGATAATCCTGTTTTACTGTCACTGTCATATGCATTATGCTTTTCTTCTATGTACATGTGTGCTTAATCACTTGTCTGTCTCAGTTTACGACATTGTTTCTGTCGTATATTTGTGATAGCATCAATGGATTTTAACTAAGCTTTTGTTGCTTGTTGGCTGAAAGATCGCAAAATTCGACAGTGTCTGCAGAGTTGTCACCCTACGATGACCGAATTGGTGTTTTAACGTCCGAATGAGTTTGATGGACTCCAGTAGTGTTGAACGAAGTGTGGACAGTTGAAGCTGAGGTGTTAAGCGACTTGAGCCTGAGCTAGCTGCTGCTAACGTTGGATACGTTGTGCATCATTTGATGCCATTCTGTGCACAGAGTCGAGAGAAGAAGTACGTCCGGGTCCAGGCCGATGATCCCGTTAGTTTCTTGCAACTGACGAGCCAGAATGACCTCGGCACCACTGAGGTCAGTTCCCTCACTAGACAACTAACTCTTTGTCACATTGTGCATTGAAGAAGCAGTGTAAGAGATAGTTATGAAAACATTGATTATCAGCCGTGTATATTTTTTTCTATGATTATTGGCTAGAATGACATTGAGGCAGTTGTCAGACAACTGTGCAGTCCTTTGCTGCATTATGCATTTAATTTGTAGTCTGATAGTTTTGACGAGTTGTTGACAGTATGTATTGCAGTATGTAATGTAGATTCTGCTTGTGTTTCCATTTGGCAGAACATGTTTGACCTGACCTTGTCACAAGCTCTGGGGTTCAGCAACAAGAAGGAATCTGACATTGCAACCTCATCTAAACTGAACAAGGTTATTTTTCTCATTTTTACAACTAGTAATGAAATAAAATTTACGCATTGCTGTCAGTTGCAGAATGTAAGATTGGGATGTTCTGTATTCTGTGTTACATTTACACATTGTTTTATTGTGTGCGTAAAAATGTAAAGTTCTACCCAAGCCATATTGTGCGTAGAGTGGCACTGATCATCATTTTCTTAGCCCTCAGCAAGACACCAGTTTACGCTGCATGACCATGCTAAAGTGATGCGGCATTACGTGATGTGCCTACTTACGGCCCAGCTTTTCACCCAACACCCATGAGCTGAGTAGACTTGGGTGCAGTTATGTAATTGGTGGAAATATTGAATTGTTTGTTATGTCTCTACCATCCATTGGTAGGCAGTGGCAAATGCATTGTGTTGATGTCATTCATTCATCCACATTTGCATGCATGCATATGTGTGTGTTCATTCAAGTGTGATGTTGGTCTCACGAGCTATGTGTAGTTAGCCATAAACAGGAATGGGTTTGAGGCCAGCATCTTCAAGGCAACTGATCTCTAAGGCCAAAGCCATTGGTCCTCAAGGACACAAAAGTGGCCTTTGAGGCCAAAGCTATTCCTCTCTCTTCTGGGTTGTTCTTGAGGACCCCATCCCTGGCCATAATGACAACGAAATTGTTGTTATTAATACTGTTGTTAGCGTAAACATCTTCATGTGTGTGTTATGATGTCATATGCAGGTGACGCAGTTGACTGGTTTCTCTGACCCAGTCTATGCCGAGGCCTACGTTCACGTCAACCAATACGACATTGTTCTTGACGTGCTGGTTGTTAATCAGACCAATGACACTCTGCAGAACCTGACAGTCGAACTGGCTACCTTAGGTCAGTCAGCTGTTTTACAGCTCATGGTTTATGCATCACAGGCTGCGCGGTAGTGCAGCACTGTTGTGTGCCCAGCCATTTCAATGGGAGATCCCTTACACCGTATTGTAAACCGAACAGTTTTTTTTACATAAATCTCTTTTTACTCCTCGCACGCTACGTTTCTAATGTAGTGAAGAGGAGTACATGAGATCAGTGTAATATTGAGGACCAACCGACCGATGACCGACCTCTGTTCCTGGAAGAGCTTTCCTGGAAGAAATTCAAATGGCTATATCTCAGCAACCAATCATCTGATTCACTTCCGGTTTGGTTCTAGAGTGGTGTTGTTGGGGTCGGCTAATTTAACAGTGCCACTTATACTTACGACCAACTGACCCTCATTGTCCTGGCAATGAAATTTGGGACAAAATGGGCTATAACTCGGCTTCTGCAAGAGATATCTGCAAGATTTTTGCGTGTATTGAGGTTTTCGGGGATGGGCCGTCGAATGCTGCAAACCACATTTTTCCTTAACCGACCCCCGTTGCCATGGCCACAAAATTTGAGACAAAATGGGCTACAACACGGCTTCTGTAAAAGATGTGTCTCGGATCTTTAGTTGCAGTTGTAGTGGTAGCAATACTGTAGTAGTAGTAGTAGTATTGGTGTTCAGTGTGCGTGGAGTATTAGATTGGTTACAATCTAAAGTATTTCTTGTTCATTTTGAGTTTACTAACAGTGTGCAGCATTAGGGTTAGTAATTGAAGAACTCTAAACTGTGAAGCTCACTGAGCAGCTGTTTCTGTCTTTAAGTACTCATTTTTTCCGACCCCTTTCTCTGGCTGGATTCTCCATATTTTTTTATTTTGCATTTTTATCTCATGTTGCCATTGGCTGTTTATGATTTGCTTTCCGACGTAGCGCATTATTATACAAGTAGTATTGTATTATATTGTGAATTAAGGTGATTCTTGAACCAAACAGTATACAGGACAGATGCCTTCCTGTTCCCATTTCAACTATGTTAAAGTGCTGAATGGGTAATGTCTCTGAACAAAATTAGTAATAGTGGAAGTTAGTTATATAGTGTTGTAATATTAGATGGATGTGGTGAGTGTTTTGCTGTGGTGCATGTCACGTCATGCAGGTGACCTGAAACTGGTTGAGAAGCCGCAGCCAATTGTAATGAGTCCTCATGACTTCACCAACATCAAGGCCAGTGTCAAAGTTGCTTCCACTGAAAACGGCATCATATTTGGAAACATTGGTACGTTCAGCTGTATGCGTATATTTGTGTCTGAATTTTTGCACGCTAAAGCAGCTACTGCTTTCGGTGCATCTTAGCCATCGCAATTCTGTCTGTCTGTTCGTCTGTCTGTCATACGGGTGGATCAGTCAAAAGCGGTGCAAGCTAGAATCACCAAATCTTCACCGTCGGCTGCCTGGAAGACTCTAGTTTTAGGAATCGTAAAGCTTTTCCATAAATTCAAAGGGGGTAACCCCAAACGAGGGCGCTAAATGAGAGGGGGTGGGCCAGATTTGCGATTTTTGGCCAGTAAGTCACTGTATCTCAGTAACGGTGCGAGATAAGGCCTAGGTTACTATTAATCACTAATAGGAAGGCGTACACTGGCTACACTGGCTCTCGATTGTGGATTTTTTTGGCGATTTCGGGCTGCGACACAAGTCTATATCATTCACAAGGTGGCACCGCGGAACTATCATTATGCGATCCAGATAGTGAATTTGGCATTTATGTATTAACTTAGCGTGAACACCCCAATTTTCAGCTAAACTACTGAACCGGAACTGCTATAGGCTTTCGTGCGTCTTGTGAGCATTAGCTCAAATTTCTTGTTTGATTTGTGTTAATTAGCTGAGGGAGGATGATGTTGCTGTTTTCTTTTTATTTTACATGTTTATGCTACATTCTTTTGAATTAAATCAAATTTTTTGTCAACCAAATCACCCAATTTTAGTTTCACATGCTGCTGTTGCTGTCGCTGTCATTTTGTTTAGTAACTTTTGTACACACAAAGTTACAGCTTCAGAGATATGTTCTCTATAATACAGACTACAGATTAATGGCAAATCATCCTATCTGTTGTTGATGGCATTTCAAACAAATTGAAAACTGCCTAATCCAATTGCATTCTTATTTTCGGGTTACATGACGTTGATACGAGGAAAATTTCAACCCCCAAATTTTTACCCAATCGAACCTATGGCACTGGGTGAGAGAAGGTTATATCTATCAATGATATCATGGTTTGGCTGTATTACCATTTACCTATTAGTTGTTGATGTCGATACTGTGTGACTGTCAGTGTACGACACGTCGGGGGCTGCAAGTGACAGGAACAGCGTGGTGTTGAACGACATCCACATCGACATAATGGACTACATCGTGCCGGCGTCATGCACTGACACAGAGTTCCGACAGATGTGGGCCGAGTTTGAGTGGGAGAACAAAGTGGCCGTCAACACAAACATCAGCGACCTGCACGAATACCTCGACCACATCATTCAGTGCACCAACATGAAGTGCCTCACGCCAGAGAAGGTCGATGAATATTTCAGTATTGTGAATAAATTGTTTTTTGTACTTTGCTGGCTTTCAGATGTTCAAGCTTATCGGCTTTTGTTTGTATATTTGTTTGTTTTGTTTGAATCGTGATGCATGATTCTTTCTATGATCTCAATTTGTTTGTTGCATTTTGTTTTTTTTTTGCTTACCATCGGTTTTTGTTCATTATGCCAAACTGCCTTCTGAGGTTACTGAGCTGTCAGAGTTTTAAGCTCATATGCTTGTTTTTTCATGTCTCCTTTTCTGCGGTGTTCTAGCTAGACACATCAGATTGCTAGAATATTACAGTGGTGGGGCCACTGAATTTGAAAGAGTTTGGAGAGTTCTGTTTGTCAAAATACTATTAATTTATGTTGTCCTAGTTTGTCATAAATGCATCATCAATGACAATAGTAAGAAAGCAATTGAAGTTTATAGTTTTTTTCTGACACGGATGGACTGCTAATTACCTAGTTGCACCATACTGAATGACGAAAACAATATGTGTACGCACCCATTATTTGGCAAACCAGGTTCATCTTCTACATGTTTATTACTTATGGTTATAACGGCAATACAGTAATATAAAAGTGATGGTGTTTGCAGGCATTGCATGGTGACTGTGGCTTCATGGCTGCTAACCTGTATGCTCGGTCAATATTTGGTGAGGATGCGCTGGCAAATCTGAGCATAGAACGTTTGACCCTGCAGCCGGACTCAACTGTCACAGGACACATCCGTATCCGTGCCAAGAGTCAGGTCAGCATGTAATGTGTGAATGAGGTGTCTGCAGTTAAAGATGAAAGGTAAAGGTGGTGTATAGCTCTTAACATAGCTATGGAGCATCACGTGCCGTATGGGATCACAGAGTGTTAGCTGCCACCCCTACACAGCCACCTTAACCCTAGCCAGACAGGCTGGTAGGCTACTTGATTTATCCATCCAGATGGATGGAAGGCTGAGTTGATGGAAGGCTGTGTTAGTTGTATATCCAGATGGTTTACCTGTCTGTGACTGTGTAGTAGCCATGTGATAGCGACTTGATTGGTAGTCGATCCTCTGTATTGTTAGTCTGACACCAACCAAGGTTATAATGTTTGTTTTTGCTGTCTTGTAGTGAGCATCTATCAGTTGCATTTAAACTGCATTTTAGATAATTATAATAATCCAATTAATAGTTGATTGGTATGTAGTCAGTTACTGTGTGTCTGTTTGATAGACTATGTATCATCAAAAACTAAACCATGTCAGTTGAGTTCAGTTATGTCGCTTTGTATGCATCTTTTTATTTGACTGATAGCTGTTACGTGTTGTGAAGCAAATGTCACACTGTTTTACTCATATGTGGTGATATGTCTGCAGGGCATGGCACTGAGTATGGGTGACAAAATCAACTTATCACAGAAGAAGAACAAAGTAGAGGCTACAACAAAATAGCTGCTGATTCCGGACTTACTTAACATTTTGGCGTGGAGATAATTGTGAAGCTAAATAGTTTGGATGGACACATGCTGGTACGGTTGGACAGTGTGTTTCGCTAGAAAATATGCAGCCATCTGCTTTGAGCTGTGCTGCCCCTCCGCCCTTTGGCTTTTTAAACTGAAACTTGGCTTCATGGTTATTTGTGCACCAATTTTTGGTTTTCTATCTTCGTTTGCAAGCTAGGAGCCCATTCATAACAAGGAAGATCTATAGTGCAGCCTGTCATGATGGTCACATAATATCATCAGTTATCAGTTGCTCAGATAATACATAATGGTGCCTCATCTAATTGTGGTTGATAGATTTTTTCCTGCTCAGTGATGCATTCGTACATTTCCATCGCGAGTCATTCTGTATGCAATTTTTTGCTCCAGTGTATGTCCGCTTTCATACATTTCCCCATTTTTGTTGGAACTCCCTGTTCTTTTTTGGGATACAGGGCACAGCTTCCAGAATCAGTGGTTATAGGTGTTACTTGGGACAGAAAGTTATTGAAAATTTATATGCGATGAATTATTGGCTGTCCAGTTTCTGCCTTCGTGGACATTGTCATTATTGAATCTGCCCTCTAATTTTTGCACTTGTGTCTCGTGCTGTAATTAGAGGAAATTACTAGGTGCAGAATCAGGATTTAGTGTCAGAATAGCTCACACATTAATTCCCACACATTTTCTATTACTTAAATTTTCTTTTTGTGTGTGCAGCAGTTTGTATTATTTGTCATCATTCAAGCAAGATATGGTTGTGCTTGACATGAACATTTTGCTGAGCTTATAAATTATAGTCCGTGGTGATAATAATTAGCCACTGGCGTTGTGGCTCCTGCGTCTATTGACCAATAACGCATAGCTGTTGCCACTGCATTGTCTCAGTAGTTTTGGAAATGTGTAAAGTGTGTAGTTAATTAGACAAGAGTATTGTTCTGTACTGATGCTCTTATTGTACAGGGTGGGCCAAAAAATGTGCCACTTTACTTTTGTCCATATCTTCACCAAAAATCAACCAATTTTCAGAATTCTTTTAATGGTGCATTATGTGGACGATTAGCAATGAAGTGATTATTGAATATCCCGCCACACGTTAACTGTGTCGCTAGACTACCTTGTGAAATACAAATGCAAGAAAAACTAACGATAATATAGACAGCAAGCATGTCAATAAACAAAATACACTTTCGACCAAAAATGCAGTGAATGATCTGTACGATGCTACACTTTATTAGATCCGTTTCTTTGGATATCTGGTGTATTGAACGATATGTTTGTTTCTGGCCTTTGTGGTTTAACAAGCCTACCATTTCATCCACAATGATCACGTTCTCTTCAGTACATGTATGCTTCAGTCTGCCGGTCTCATGCCGTTGGTCGGTGCCGCATGTTTCCAAAATCATCTTAATAACATTCCCATGCTTTCCCTGTTGCAGTTTATCTTGAAAAATTTTGCCATTATTTTCCAAAAACTTTTTTTTCAAACCGTTACAAGTTTTTAATCAGAGCCTTGTCTCCACTGCTAAATGGCACATTACATCACCAGTATATTTTCAGTGCATTAAAAATTATCATTATCATCTGCTTTTGTTTACAAACATCAGAAATGTACATAAAACTAAACATAATTTAATTTTTGTATAAAAATTAGTGAAACCTGTTTCAGAGTATGATTTTTTGGCATATGTATTGTAGTGATTTTGGTGATTTTTGAGAAGTGTGGTGGGATATTTATCAACAGCTTTATTGCTAATTGTCCACAGTATGTGACAGTGAAAGAATTTTGAAAATCAGTCAATAATTGGCAAAGATATAGACAAAGGTAAAGTGGCATGTTTTATGGCCCACGGTGTAGATATAACACAGTAAATATTTTGTCATTAAGTTGTACTGTATTACTAAAAAGTGTTGCTTGCCAAGTAAGGTTTGCAATTAAATGTTGCTGTAGTACATTTGGGTATTACATACATTGTACTCTTTACATTCAGTCTGCTATTCCTTTGTTTAGTCCTTCAGCACTGTTGGTTTGGTTACTGGAAAGGCTTCTCACCTATAAAGACCCTGCTCTAGCAATTCTCAGAAGTTCAGTTTTTAGTTTTTTTGTCTTACCTAGAGTTAGTTAGAGAAACTTATCAACTGAGAACTGACTTTGTTGTAGGCTGTATTGTAGCAGTACTGATGTTATATAGCCTGCCACTAATTACTGGAATTCATAAATCCACAGCATAAACAGTTTGTTTCATTCAGTTTATGTTTTAGTATGTTTCAGAGTAGTTACTCTGTATTTTATGCTGTGCTTGTTTTTAATTCCAGTTGATAAGTTTCTCTGACTAACTCCAGGTAAGACAAAAAAAAACTCTAGATCATCATTACCCGATGAAGTCAATATTAGCTTGTGCTGATTGCTTACGTCTTTTACTCCGGGATGGGTTAATGAACCATAAAAATGCTCGGACAAACAGTTTCAGTGTTTCAGAGTAGTTACCCTGTATTTTATACTGCGTTCCATTCGGATCGTGAACTCATGTTCACGAGAAGCGGAAACTGGTGATCACGATCATGAGCATCCCAAACACTGGAAATAAATTTTTTTTGGCGGGAAACGATGCAAACGAAGTAAACAAAGTCATAAAATGCAGTAAACACCGGATCTGTCCTAATAGCTTTTCCACTTGAATACGCGTACTAATTTTAAAGTAACCTAATTTTAGTCCGAACCACAATCCTACTTAAGTTAACACTAAAATTGCTGGGTGAGAAAGTTATGCACAATTTGAACCTTTCCGCACAGGCATCAGCTGCGACTGCGAGTGTCATTCGCTCTAGGCCTACATACGGTGACCTATATCTTACACTTAGATTACAGAAAAACTCGTATATTCACAATAATGTGTCGTGCAGCATGTTGATTACCAAAAAATAGCCGTTTATTACAAATTATTGCATTTTACGACTTTGTTCACTTCGTTTCTGTTGTTTCCCGCCAATTTATTTCGTTTGTCACAAAAATGGAGGTAGTCACCAGAATCACGAGTTCACGACTTGTGTTCACGAGTTTACTGCGTGTTTGGGACAGAATCGATCTCATGATCACGGTGAACACGAGTTCACGATCCCAATGG
>Ga0209671_1001213_pt1 | contig 20821 bp, 16 predicted proteins | sample WorMetHERISLAND2_2_FD_187401 | JGI IMG/M metagenome (GOLD analysis project Ga0209671, IMG submission 187401) | Marine gutless worms symbiont microbial communities from Max Planck institute for Marine Microbiology, Germany - Olavius geniculatus... | ecosystem: Host-associated > Annelida >... | reverse complement strand
CAACATTTGAGGCGCCATATCTTTATAACGGTGCAAGATAGACGCATGGTCACAATGGACCACCCATAGGAAGTCGACCACCGCGAGTCGAATGGTCACGTGGCCGATGACGTCACCTGACCTCAAAATGTCAAGGTCGTGACCCCATTATCTTTGAGGCGCCATATCCCCACAACGGTGCCAGACAGACGCATGGTGACGATGGACCGAAGCGCTGGTGACGAATCAAATGGTCTCGTGACTGACAACGTTAATTGTTCAGTTATAATAATAGCGAAGGATGACAGCAACATTGCTGCTGTACAATTTAAAATTAAGTTTTTTGATTTTTTCTACCACTCTTAACAGCTCACTGATTATATTTATACAAACATATATTGTAAACTATCGAAATGCATTGGACAGACTCCGTGTTCGTATGAACATTATTTTGTTTTATTATATTTTTATTTTTATTTTTTTAAACATTTTTATTGTATATTTACCGACTTGACAAACTGGGGTTAAGGCAGAGCGCGTTCACCTGAGTCGAGTGGCAAGCAACATTGTGTGATATCATATATACGGTGGTCGACGTGAGTTGCGTTCTTGTAAAGATCTTCAACATTTGTAAACTTTTGTCATCATGATTTCATCGTCATAATGAAAGAAGCCTAGCTATACGACAAGGATGCCAACGCCAGCTTGCTTGTGACTAATTTCCCGCCATTAACAACACAAGCAGATGAACACCATATTCATCATTATCGTCATCGTCATTAGCAACAACAACAACAACAACATAAATGAATAGAAAGCTTCAATTAAAATTATTTGTTCAAAGTAACACATTTGGTCGTTTACGGCACTGACGACTATTATTTAAAACAATAAAAAGTTCCACTGTAACAGAAGCGGACTTTCTGCTTGAAATATATTATTGCAGTCAATGTCACTTTTATTGTTATTCCACACAATAAGAAGTGTCACACATCCAGTGTAACTGGGTAAGTTTAGACTACACATGTAGTGTAAAATAATATCAAATAAAAATAATACGAATAATATGATTTTAAATTGTAAATCACCCACATAGTTGTTGAGTTAACTACAGATTCAAATAGGTCAGGTGCCGACATATTGTGCAGCCGTCTGCCTGATTTTGACCTTTAAATCTGCACACGGGTTGCCCCGTTATTGTAAAACTTTTACAATAATTTTGGTTTTTCTGTGCCTTTTAGTTTAAAGTGAGAGCCCGTATGGGGGGAATGTTAAACGGACGAAAGGATGGACGGGCAATATACGTAATGCGGCTCATTACGACGGCCGCACAATAAAACTTTAAATACAATAAACACGACACATGTAATTCCTAAATCCGCAATACGTTATGCACTCTGCAACGGCTAAGAGTACAAAATTATGTTTTTATTTTAAACAGGATAATCAGCAGTGTCGTGTATTTGAGTCATTGAGTGAGTATCGCTGTATTAAGTTTGAAATACAAAACGTAAGACAACAAAAAGTCGAACAGCAAAAAAGCAATATAAGTCAGTTATTCGTAAAATTTACATAAATACAGTAAGCTTAGTATTAATTCGTCGAAGATGTCGTTAACAAATGATGTTGTCCGTTGTGCGAGTTTGTTACGAGTTCTTAGATGTGTATTTAGACAGTAGTAATGGTGTGTTTAGGCCTAAAAAGTTTTTATGCTTCTGGTTTTCGTTTGTTTCTAAACAAACTCTGATTTTAATATTTTTGCTAAACCTCAGAAATGTTAGTGCAGTTTTTAACTTGTTTTCAAAGTTTTGCCGAAAAAAGTCTGTTATGCTGCACTACCTGTACTTTTGTTCTCCGTTCGTCTCATGAAATAAAAATAAATTTTTTTTTGTTTCCTTCGCTATTTTTTTTGCTAGACTACAGCCGGAACCACAGAAATTTGTTCAGGCGTTGGTGTCAGCGGCGACAGCGCATGCTGAGGCGTATCTGTGCTTGAGCAGTAGAGACATGCGAGAGAACGTGCGTCGACAAACGTCGCAGTGGTACTGCTTGACGTCGTAGTGCGTCTGCAGGTGCGCTCGTAGATTCGACCTGTCGGCGAACGCGCGCTGACAGTAAGGACACGTGAACGGTTTCTCGCCCGTGTGTGTTCTGACATGACCTTGCAGCAGCCAGGGGCGGGAGAACGCTTTGCCGCAGAGTCGGCAGCGGCAGGGTAGAGTGTGCGTGCGGATATGCATTTTGAGAGCACTCGCTGACGTGTATGCCTTGTCACACTGCGGACAGCGCTGTAGGTCCTTGACTGTGGCGGGCTGCGGGGGTTGACGTGGAGGGTCCGTAGCAAGCAGTGCCCGGCAGTGGAACTCGCGATGTTTAGACAGACCGCCGACCGTCGAGTAACTCTTCTGACAGGCGGCACAGCGAAACCTGGCTGGTGTGTCTGGGACGACAGTCACACGCGAGTCACGGGCCAGACGGCTGAGCGCTGGCGCGTAGTGGCCGCCCTGTGATGTGATGGCGGCAGAGTCAGTCGAGATCTTCTTAGAGAACTGCGCCGAGTTGAGAGGAATGACGTCAGGAATGACGCCACCGTGCAAGCGTCGGGCTGTTGAAGACATGCTGTAACAACTATTGGCCTTTGACGCGTTGAAACGAGTCGGACCTGCCACTGTGACTGGCTTCGAGTAACTGGGTGACGTCTTCGCGCCAGAGTTTCCGTTTATCCGCGGATATAAACTGCACTCATGCCAGTTTACCTTACATGTACGAAATCAGAAAAAAATAACCAATAAAACTATGATTTTAAGATTTGGGATATCACGGTTAATCCGTCAATCAATCAATCAATCAGTCAATCAAAATTCATGGCAGCACGGTCATTTGACAAAGTTATAACTACTTGATAAGTTGTTAACAAAGACCAGTGGCGTAGCCAGAAATGTCAATTGGGGATCTCTGCTCCCTTCTCCGCCCCCTTCTTTCCCATTTTCTTCCTTTCCCTACTTTTCCCCTCTTTACCCCTCTCCTCCCTGCCCCTTGAAATAAGACCCCTTAACATTTAGCTACAGGGTCCGGGGGAGCTTACAGCGGGGTTTGGGGCGGAGTCCGAGCCGAGATCGAATGTAGTGCATTTTAGCTTTAAAAGATGAGATCTGGTGCCAACAGTTTTAATTATTTTCTTGGAAATAAACTGATCAAATTGGCAAGTTTAATGCAGTTTAAACGCATGTTTTTGTCTTGTCTGGAGAACTGTGTATGCCTTGTGTATATGCAACTGACGATGACGCAGAAAAGAAACATGTGCACACATTTCGTTAATTACTGCTTTACACTGCAGTAGCACGTGTAAGCGTTACACGTGCTAGCGTTACCCGAAATACGCGTCAAAAGTTTGATGTTAAATTTGCTAACTGCGGGGCGGCTTTGTCAATTACGGCATTACTGCTAGACAGCCAAGTTGTATCTTTTTTTATTTTTTAGAAGTTTTATTTACATGTTATTTACTTATATACTGTCTATCAGATTTTGATGAACAAAGATGTATAGATATAATACGTATATCTGACCGGTTAGTGTCGACATCAGCGGTGAGAGGTGGACTGTTGATAAACGGGTTGAATTTGCTGCTGCTCTGTTGTGACGTCACGTGTGACGTCACGTCTATCGGTGATGACGTCACTACCGGAAGTCGATGTTGAAGCACATTGTTACTGCGTGCAATGATCGTTGACCACAGCTGATGATAGAGATACGACTGTAGTCTATGACTGTTGGCTTGCTCTATACATACGAGTACTCAGGTCGTCAACCTCACGTGTCACATTTGTATAAGTATAACAACTGGTACGAAACAAAAAGCCCAACTATCGCTAGGGTGAGCCGACCGTACCGCCTATATACGAAAGTCAGCCTCCGACTTCCGGTTGCGGAAAAAAACGATTTCTCAGACGTGACTGCAGTTCCATATACGTTACATTAACGCTGCTATTGAACGTTACAATCAACGGTCGGCCAAAAATCGTTGTCAATTAATACTGCTTCTGGCTTGGCGGCATAACGGTAGTGCGTCAGACTCACGATTAAGCGGCCTTGGGTTCGACTCTCGGTCAGGTCCCCAGGGCCGGATTACCACATAGGCCAACTAGGCCATGGCCTAGGGCCCCGCGCTTCTTAGGGACACGCGCTAAGCAAAGAAAAAACGTTGACAAAATTTTTAAAAACACACACAAAAACGTGCAAGAATAAAAAAACGTTTAACAAACTTTTTACGTCTATAATTATTTGTGTTTTGACTTGATACAAATCTGTCTGTTAGACAGTTACTTTGGCTGTATATTTGCATGATGCTTGGTTTATTCTATCATTGCATGCTTAATTTGGACTGTATGTGTATTGGCGCCTCATAATGTTTAGCCTTAACTATAGTCAAGTAATAAAGCCCGTCGAGAGCCACAGCGGGGCCCGGGGAAACATTTTTACGGGGCCTTTCTGGGAAAAAATTCTAATTTTATTTAAATGGTACATTCTAGCGTACTTTATATTTCTGGCCGACGGCGTCCCCCCCTTTTAACTTAGTCTTAGCCTTTCATCACTCCAGGGTAGGTAAGTCGAGTACCAGCCTGTCTGGCTGAGGTTAAGGTCGAGCGCGTTCACATGTGTCGAGTCACTGGCAGGTAACACTGCGTGCTCCCATATAACAGCTGACACTTCATAGCTCGGATATTGTATTTCTGAAAACCTATATACGCATTGTCCTGTTTAATAGCCATTTATATCGTCGCAATGGTTTTATGTGTATTTTGCAGACACGAAGAAATTTGTGTATTTGTTGCTTACTGGCTACAAGTTCGTGTTATGTGCTCAGACTATATAGCGTTATGGAGAAAGCGGAGTACAAATATTACTGATAAGTTTTATCTGCAAAAACGTGAACGTGGTAAAATTTTTATCTATTACGTAACTCATTTGACTATACCGCAAAAACTTGCATAGACGATGGGAAAATCCAATAACTTACAAAGTTGCATCCAAGAAGATATGACACAAAAATGACTCCAAGCATGCTGTGAAAATTTTACAACTTAATGAATAATGTTTAACACAAATAAAATACAATTTACCGTAAGTCGTCATCGGGTCATCCACGGCGGCTCGGTCAAATGAAGTCATCAGTGAAAATGCGCTGCTCGTGTTTCGCTCCTGCTGCTGCTGATGATGATGATGCTGATGAAGATCGAGTGACGTCATCATGAGGTCATAATGTGACGTCATAAGGTCATGACGTGCACGCTCTGGTGCGGTCTTCACAAGGAACGCTCGCGGCATCATTGAAGCATACATTAATCGCTCTGACTGACACCACAACCGGAGAGATATATTGGAAGATGTAGGCCTACACTGCTGAATGGCGACGGACAGGTGAGCAGTAGTGACAGACAGTGAGAGATGTAGGTAGTCACGACTGTCGACTCATCCACAGTCCGGACGGACGGCACTTTGATGTCTGACTGCGATGATGACTGTTGATGACCGCTGCTCTGCCAACCTGTGTCACGCTGATGTGAATGTCACTAGGTAGGTGTCGTGCGTCGTTGGTGGTCACGTCGTGTATTTGGCGATGAGCCGAGTAAGTTGACAGATGATGACGTCACGTGACGTGATTGACAGCAGCAGCGGCCAATCGGCACGCGTCGTCAATTAGGCGCGCTCAGCGCCCCGTGCTTTCATCTTACCGCAGCCTACCGACACTCACAGATCGAATGTCTTCACACCTTGCTACTTTGTATTGAGATGGACTGTATTCAAAGCTACTTTTCCTTGGCGTTATGAAATAAAAATAAAAACAAATTTTGCTTACGTGGCATGCAGCAAAACACCTACTAGGTCACGTTTTAGTGTAAAAGCCAATCACCTTGAGTGTCTTGGTTTAATGAGAACTAGAACAGTTTTAGCTGCACGCGTAGGCCTATACATGTAGTTGTATCAAGCAAGCGATTCTGATTTAATTTGATCTTCAATGATATTTCAATAATCGCGGATACTTTTTTACATTTCGAGTGCAAAATAGAAGTTTAATTCACAAATGCATTTAGATGCAAAATAAAAGCAAAGCCGAAAATTGCATAAAATTATATTTGCTGTAAAATCAACAGTCAAACTGACAAACAACACAGTCTGGCGTTAATATAAAAACAATTTACATCGACATTATAAGTTGTAATAGTTACAAAATTAATAATCAAATCTCATGTCGTCTTAGTGTTGTTGCAGCTGCAATTGCTACATCGTATGCAATCTTGTCTACTGCATCAAATGCCAGAATCGATGCAATGGCTAGCATATTTTTAGTTCACTACTCATTTGGTTAGCGAAAATATTTTGAGTGAAAATTACGTGTTATTATGTGATAAATGATGATGCTATGAATGTATGAAAATCGGGAACCTGTTTTTTATGGACCGCCCGAGACATACAGGAAGTCGAGAACACCTTGTGTTCTGATAGAGAAACGTTGTTATAAATTTAAACCGGTCAATTTCAAATGGACGTTTGATCACTCAGTATTTGTCAATTTATTGATATGTGTTCTTCTCTTCTTTTTTCTCTCATTGTTTGTATTGTAAATATGTTGTAATCGCTACCATCTGTTGTGGTGAATCAAGATGTTCAAACATGAACAGACGAACACATGATACTGATATAAGTGTGCGGCGAGACGAGTGGACATGATCACCTGCATGCATGGACGCGTGCCCCACTGGCGGTCAAAAAGTCAACTAACTAGCGACACGCGCCACTGCATCGTGCATTCACACAGCTGCACCGTGTCTCAGGCAGCACCCAACTCGATCGACTTGGCGTTACAACTAATTACATTCATTGCCTCGTAGTGCCTTGTTAGTTAACTTAGCACTGGCACTGCGGCGGCAGACACCGTCCATCTGTCCGGCGAGACTGAGAGAAAGTGGCTGAAAGCACACGTGCACCTGGCATTGATGTCGTCATCATCTATACGTTCTACAGTTACTGATAATTGATATAATAATCATCATTGACACACGTAGGCCTACGTCCGTGTGGTGGCGGCCGGTTGCTCTAGGCAGGAAATAGTTCTGACGTTGCAGCTGTTTGCGACGAAATGATGCACTTTTAACTGCTACCGATGGGCGTCCCGTTGCTGATGAACTAGCCGCGAACTAACATGGCTGGTTGGTGGTTTGCAATCGAGTGCTGTCGGCGATTTTTCAGTCGATTCAAATTCAATACGTGCATCTATGACAGCACACTTGAACCAGTAACAGTAAAATATGTCACATATATAAGCACAACTAAAATCTAAACTAAAATTAAAATTATAATCTCCGATTTCACCACGATATCTTTCTAATTCCCGCCTAATTCGCCAGTTTGTTAGCCGAAAATTACATTTTGGTTTGAGGGTTTATGCTTATTTTATTTATATAATTATCATTTCTCTTGAACAATATTTTACAAAACTCCATGTCTGTTTGGACTGTTCGGCTCCCTGGATAATGTCATTGGATGGCGAAATAAAGTTGAATAAAATCGGTTGACCTACCGGGTACAATGTTTTTGCAAATGTATTTCCTGCTTAGTTACAGTTTTTGCAGTTTGGCGTGCGATAATTACTGTAATTATTTTATAATTGTTGTCTGTGTTCATGTGCGTGCTACCGTGCATAGGTTCACGGCAAACATGCCGGCATCAGTCGTGACGGCTCGCTACAGGTGCCCGTCTGCCATGCAATAAATAGCTAAGCGACGTCGAGCGTCGTATCAGTCAGATGACCAGCAAAGCGTGCACTTTGCCACAGGCGCCGAAATCGGCACCGTGTTCTCCATGTGGGCGTCGCCCCCACAGCAGATAGCTTGCGCGGACGTCTTCGCACTACAGGCGTTTGATTCGGGAATGTTTTTGTAGCCTAACGGTGGGATTTCTGCATGTCGGCGTCGTGGGTGGCGCCAAACGGAAAGGGGGGGGACAAAGGGGCAGCTGCCCCCGTGCCCTTGCCCTTGTTCCTCGGCTGCCTACAGAAAAAATTTTGATTGTGATAAAGTGCCCTCTGGTAACCATACACATGCCAAGGTGTAACTTATTAAAGGTCATTTTTGCAAGACAATACAGATATCTGTGATTTTTTTACGTTTCCAGATATTAAAAACCAGGTAAATTTGCGGCTTCCATTGCATGTCCAAAATCTAAAAGTGTTTTAGCTTCAAGGACCTTCGCCCCCTAGCCCCCAGACTAGGGGCTCTGCCTTTGGACCCCGCTACATTTTTTAATGTACACAACTAAATAAAGGTCGACATTTGACCCACACAAAAATATAGCCCCTTGTGCCCTGGCTTTGCCCCTTTGTTTCCTCCAGCTTCAGATTTTTACCGCCGCCCATGGTCGGCGTCTGATTAAATCGTAATGATAATCGCTATAGGCCTATATGACATCCCAGTAACAATAAGCTACATGCACATTGACATGTTATAGCGCAAGTAAGTTGAAGTGACAAAATACGCACAATTTTAGCTATAAAATGTACCCAAAATTGCTTAGCGGTCAGCCAGGCACATGATTTCACGACATATTTGTATTTTACTAGGCTTTACACATTTTGTATCTTTGCGGCAATTTTCTGATAGCGTAGTAGGATTTTTAAGGTGAAAAGAAAAAAGGCAGGATAAAGACAAGGAGAGGAATGGGAAAAAAGAAAAGAGGAAAAGTGTAGCGTATGAAGTAAGAGTCGCCCCCATGCAGAGTGATGTTCATAAGTCGGCGCCTGCTTACTTTGCCGCCAGACATTCATTTATACAGTCATTAACAAACCAGCGCCGCCAGCCTCACTCGACTAAACACACACATAAAGACAATGTCTCGTGCCGGGCCGCTTTGAAGTGCTGATACAACGAGTGGTCTATAATGTTGCTGCTCATGACACTTCGCATCTTATTAAACGAGTTCAAATCGCTTTGTATTGTTTCTCGGTTTCCGGATTTATCCTGTTCTTTGCAGATCAGAACTATGGGGTCAGGTCTAGTCGTACAGACAGGAAAACAGAATAGCAGCATAGTGTTATCACAGAAACTCAGGGGCTTATTACCTCCACCAAGGAGGTAATGTTTTTGTCGGTTTTTGTTTGTTTGTTTGTTTGTCTGTGAGTGCACGCGATAACTCGAAAAGTTATGGACGGATCCTTCTGAAATTTTGAGGGTATGTCGGGCATGGCATAAACTACCAGTGATTCAATTTTGGGCGTGATCCGGCAGGAATCCTGGATTCTGGATCACTTTGAAATTCTTGTTACGATTTTGTTAAAGGGAGCATAAGGGGGCAAAGCGAAGATGGTGACGCCACCTGGCGAATAGCTTTCCCTTGGCGGAGGTACCTGCGGTCTATGACTGCTTTCTAGTTTTTATTAGATTACTCTGTATAGACAGACTACATGTAGGAGCGTGATTTGCTCGGGACATCCGACATTATATGAATGATTGTGCTTTGATTGATTGTGTGCTTAATTGATTGATTGAATGTAAAAAGTGTGTTCGTTATGCGTGGTAGGCTGGCAGAGGCAGAAAGTGCAGTTGGTATTAATTAGTGATTAAACATGACACATGCATCAGGCTGCCGGGCGGACACACGAGTGACATTCCTTCACGACACAGACGGTACGGTCCGGCGCTGTGATGTATCATTATTGATACAAACAAGTTCATCACGCATTGGCACCAACATCACCAGCGGTAGCACACTGGCTCCATCATTACAGTGTGACTTTAGTTTTGATTTATTTATTCACTCTCAGTTTTATTTTTAATTTTAAAAATTTATGATAGTTTTGGTTTCGTCTAGGCTTTTATAATTTTTACTAGTTTTAGTTTTAATTATTGTTAGCGAATTTGTTGTTTTCGTTATTGGAATTTTTTTGTTTCGTTTGTGTTATCGAAAGTCACATTGTTTTCTCAAGCCCTCTGGTGTCATTGTGCCTCGGTGCCATTGTTTCGTCCTCCTGCCCGTGGCGGGGAGGAAGGCAAGTTCTGACGAGGTGCATGGTCAGGCGACATACGCTGCTACTAGCAGGTTGTCAATCGTGACAACTTGTATAATGTAATTTGGCATGCGACATCTAGTTACGCCGTACGCACATCACAAACTTACATGTGCAATTGTGCATGCCTTTGATAACCACCGTCCTGATCAATTAATGCATCATTCACCGCTCACTGGTCACCACAGCTTGCCATTACTGAATGTAGTAGGCCGCATTTGAGGGTCTTGACCGTTCGTCTGTCTGTCACATATAAACTACAAAATCAAAAACAAAAGCTAGTAGGTAAAAAACAACATTGTCGTAAACGGTTGTTTATACGCAGGCGTAACCAGTGTGCTATTTTCTTTTGCTCAAAAAGTCAACTTATGACAGCAGTTGTGCTCCGGTCGCTTTGCACTACAGCTCGCAAGTAGGGCCTACGTAGTGGCGTTGCATAGTGGTTAGAACGTCGGTCCTGGCCGGCCGACTTTCCTTATTCTGCGCTAGACTAATGGATGGCTGCTTAACCACATTATGGGTACGGCGTCCGCTATCAGTCAACCAACAAGGCCAACTCAGCCTGCCATCCCTCCGGGGTCGGTTAAATGAGTAGTAACCTATTATATGGGTTACGGAAGGTGGGGACCTTTGTACAGCTGACTGGGCTGTTTGGCCGGCCGGTGCACCAGCCTGTGTTTGCAGGCTGCATGCGGCGGCTGTGCGATCGACGGCTCTGGTTAGTGACGAAAAGCGCATTAAAGGTGTACGTCGTACACGACCAGGCGCTATACAAATTGACAATCTTTACCTTTACCTTTACGTCGTTTACCTTCTTGACCTTTACCTTTATCGTTCGTTCCAACGCAATAATGGTCAAGTTAAATTTGCACTTTACTTTTGCACTCCACTCCACTCCGCACCACTCCACTCCACTTGTTCAGTTATTGGTCGGAGTGGTCAGGTATAAGGCTTTCTGCGGGTCATGCGCAGTGCACATTTGCTGCATTGGACGGGGACGTGTCTGACTGCTCGAGACCGTTGGTGAGTCGGTATTCAGTAATGATTACCGTCCACTGCGATGTGTCGTCGAGTCTGCTGCTTCGTGGACAGGTCTGTCTGCAGTGCATGCTAGCGACTCGTTCCTCTGCACGCTTCAACGCACTTGAACGACCTCCGACGACGACGTGTCGCCGTCAATGGCACAGGCACCGCTGATGACGACGATGATGATGATGATGAAAGAAGTCGGTCGGTTCTTGCTGCTGCTGCTGCTGGTAGTGGCTAAAGAGGTTCGCGCCGCGCCTAGCAGCTCGTGATCCACAATGGGACCGACCCGTCCGTCCGTGCTGCTTTCACTAGCGGCGACCGATATAGTTCGTCTCCAATTATCGCCCGCGCCGTCATTGTGCCCGCTCCGTATCCGCGACAAATCGCATTATGTCGTCCGGTCGTCACAAAATGACGACGATTGCCAGCCGCCCATGCAGGCAGAGTAGAACACCCACAGGCCGAGTGGACGGACCACACGCACGCGAAGACGACGACGTCGCTCGTTAGAATAACGTCGTTGTCGACCGACCGATGTCGCCAGCCACCGACCGTAAGCAGTTAGCTTCGTTTCGGTCGACTTCATTAGCTGCCTGAGTAGCGTCTTCTCGGTCCAATTCGCTCTTACGCAAGACCGTCGCCGGCCGGCTGTGTCGCACGGTGTTACACGCGACGGCACAACTTGTAACGATCGTCTTGAGATGCTGACTCTCGAGTCTCACTCGGCAAGAGTTTCGGTCGCGTGCAACTCAGTGCCGCTGCTGCTGCTGCTGATGGGTTTGAGTGACATTCGTAGAGACATCAGCGGGATGAACGAATGATTGGTCTCAGATACAGTACTGTGGCAGCATTCACCCGACTCTCACGTCTTCGGTAAACGATTAACAGACGTCAATTCAGTCATCTTTGCGAACGTATACCACAGTCGCACTCGTACTGTTTATTACCTCCGCCAAGAAGGTTATGTTTTTGTCAGAGTTTGTTTGTCTGTCTGTGTGTTAGCAAGGTAACTCAAAAAGTTATGGAATGATCTTTCTGAAATTTTCAGGGAATGTCGGGAATGGCAAAAACTACAAGTGATTTAATTTTGGGGGTGATCCGGAAGGAATCCTGGATTTTGGATCACTTTGAAATTTTCGTTAACATTGCTTTAATAGGACTACAATGTTGTGTCGAATCAATATGCTTGGCGGAGGTCTGCGCTCTCCGAGTGCTTTTCTAGTTTTTAGCACTATGTTTGCGGTGGTATAATGGGTTGATAATTTCATGAGTGCACTCCAGCGTGACCAAACAACGACAGTGTAAGTAAGTAAGTAAGTAGGTAAGTAAGTTAGTAAAATGTAAATTTATATAGCGCTTATCGTTAAATTAATCTCTAATGCACTTGTCACACTAGTACTGACTAAACAGAATTGTAACAGGATTGTTTTGAAGAATTGTTTGAAACTGGCAATATGACGTATGTAGGTTTGCATACATTACCGACTGTCGCCGATTGTGGAGTAAGTGTATGTTTAACTACGGCCTGGATTAGGATGAGTAAGCTTAAGTATTAAACGAACAAAGGCCAAATTAAGTTATGCGAACATAAAAATGTCTAACAATTTCTGCAGCTGCAGGGATGACTGAGGCGATAGGCCTAACTCAACATTGGATTTGTTAAAACGCCATTTAAGACAAATTTGACGATTTAGTTTCCTCTGCTATGAAAATCGTCAAAATGTTTCATGTGCTGTATGCGCAATAGATATGCAGTAAATGTACGGGGCTGCATATCGTAGTCCGCTGCTAGTAAAATGTCCTGCTGTGTAGATTATAAGCCATTTTTCTCTACACAACTTCCTGGTTGTTGCAAAATCTAATAGCCTATAGCTGGCAAGACATTTGGATTTCTAGGCTACCGTATTACTCAGTTCCAAATCTACCAATCTGTCTCGCAGCCTTTAAGGAAACTGTCGGTTGTCACCAGCTCATCGTCTCGTGGAATTTACAGTAGTTCGTTTACAAATTTTCAGTTAACTTTGAACCTTATTTTTAGAAAATATTAAAAGTTATCTCACTTAGGTTATAAGTTCAAATTAGTACAAAGATTTACGGCCACTCCTATAGAACGATAGAACCACAGCCGATGCATGCATGACATTGGATGCAACCGATAACAATACGTTAGCTTATAATACTATTATTTACAAAAGATAACCAACACTGCAGACACATTTCGCTTGGAAATTTTAGCTGTATTTTGCTACGGAAGGCTTTTAATGTGCAGGCAACCTTGGCCTTGCAGAGTTTTCAGACATTGTCTGACGAAACGGCTGATCTCTTAGCATCGTTCTGAATTTCCCGCATAGTGCAGCAGTTACAATAACCACGGCACAGCGCGCTGCAGGCAGCGCAGGGAATCACCGCTTGACTAATCAGCCGAAAACTGAATCTGTGTGGCTGTAGGCTAGCAGGCTAACTGTCGTGATTATACGCGGATGTAAAACTACATCCTCAATTGCGAGCTGATGCACTGGTTTATTTATCAGGTATGTATATGCCTCGCTAAATATGCATTTTTCACATTTGAACAGCGATACTCACTAGAAACCGATGTTTATAAGTCACTCAAACACACTAACACAATAGCCTACTAACAAACAGCAAAGATGTCGCCGCGCTTTGTGTCAACATGTACGCAACCGTCCGCGCCCACTACACTGCGCTTAGTTACGCTGTTTTTAACGTTTTTTGCTTTTGAATTATCAGACGGACAGACGTACATACCGACAGGCAAGATCCGTAATGTGGCTATTAGGACGGCCGATAATAATATACCAGGAACTAAACTAGGCCTATACAAAGTTTTCAACTCCAGTAGCGCCACTGTTATTCATGTAGAAAATTAGTATAATTAGAGTTGTTTATATAGGCTACATGTGTTTTTGTCAGTGGCTGTTAAACATTTGCTTTGACATGGAGATTGACGTCGCTGCACCCCCTGAACTGATTGACTCGCTAGCAAGAAACTATTTCCGGCTGGCTCGGCTGACACTAATCGCCGGTACGGACCAAATCCGTCAATGTGTCCTGGACCGACTTCCGGCAGGCCAGACTCTGCACTCAGTGCTGGAGCGAAACCGGAATAAGATGGACGATCTGCTGCGTCGTCACATCATCAGTGAGCGACAGTGGCAGCTGCTGTATCCGTTCAACTCCAACGTCGACTTGGCCAAAATCGACATCACGCTGTGGATCACACTGCTCAGGAATGTCGTGCCGCTGTCCAGACTCGGCGTTCGCAACATTCGCTGGAACGAAGCTCCGAGCGAGGACGAGAAAGAATGGTTCCACGACGTGCTGAGAATCAGAGAAACTCGCAACAGTCTGGCGCATTTGATTCGTCCGGAGCTCGACAACGATTCGTTTGAACGTCTTTGGAACTACCTTAGTAATGCTCTTCGACGACTTGACTGGTAAATCTTTTCCAGCCGTGCAGATTCCCGTATATCGTATAACAAGCTTGCAGCTTAGAAACATTTTTGAAATCTACGCCAAAATTAAAAATTTTCATTTGAATATTGAAACATGAGTTTGAGTTTGACGAAAATATCCCATGGCATACGTGTAGCGGATATTGCTGTTGTAGTACAATTTTAAGGCAATAAAAGCAAAACAACTTAAACATGAAATAAACATAAAATCATGCAACTACAGCTTATTAGCCACTCATGGTTTAAATCTACACATAGATACGGTAAAAATTATTGAGCAATAAGCAATTACGTAAAGTTTACAAACTAACCCAAAACAAACATGCGTGTGAGTATTTGTATACTGACTTATTGTTAAGTGACGAATTTTTAATGTTTAGACGAACTTGCTGATTAATTTTTTACGTCTGGAGAAGAATTGGAGTTCGGAACGTTTGTTGGGAAGTTCTTCCGATGAAAACTGAGCCTGAACAAGCGTGGACTGGCCGCTAAAGAAAATTAATTGCACAGACATGAGTCACGTGACAGAACTCCCAAAACGCAGTGGCCGATGCAGTCATGAAAGTGCTCTGCACGTCTACAAAAATCCATACGAAGTTGAAAAAATAGACATTTTGCGGTCGTCTTTTTGGCGCATTGCAAAACACGATCTTAGGCTGAAAATCTACAAACGCTTGTCAGGATTACTGTGATTCAATAGATGAAGCCAGTTTATATTTAAACAATGTTTTAAATAAATTAAAATATAATGTTGTGAATAAAATAACGTTGATTTGTGCCAAATTTTGTGCCGATCTGATCAATACTATCAATAAAGCTATAAGCCGTGAAACAAAGTGGTCCCGTTTTTGCGCCACCCTGTAAATTACCTACTTACTTACTTTTTTACTTACTTACTTCAATTGATTGACCGGTGTCGTGCATGTTTGAAGCACAATCAACGTGGAAGTGTATCGCACGACGAGCTTGGATCGCGAAACTCTGCAAGGGTTTCAGATGCAGGTCAGTGAACAAGTTCTACAGGAGAAAAACGCGTTCTTGCAACAAGAGCTCTATCAGCGTCGACGTCTGCTCAGATGCATCCTTGTCTTTGTCGTCATCATCATCTTCATCATCGCCGCAGCTGCTGTAGCCGTCGTCGTTCTGCAGAGTGTCGATAATACATGCACGAGATGGCTACAATACAGGGAAGTCGGTAAATGCATCGAATTTTCACACGATGAAACAATGCCCATACTTGCATTTGTAATAGGCCTACAGATACACAACAGTGAAGGCTATAGATGTTAGACGTTTACAGGAATTAACGCAACTTTATTGCCACTGTTGGCAGGGCTCGGTGCTTTGGCTACTGATGGCTAAGACCAGAGTGAGCGAAGCAAGCAGTAGTTTATGCGACTTATGTGCTTGACGTAAATTCCAGTGGACATTTTTACAGCCGCGCAACTCTGAGTCCAACTTTAATCTTAACTCTAACCCTTATCTTTGATCTTTTGAACTGAAAATTGGCACATCGTTACTTTTGCTCAGAGAAAGTTTATACCGATTCTGGTTTTATATGTCTTTTAAAGTAATATCTATCCCGTGTAGAACGAACACTCGGACAGACGGACAGACACACGGGCGTACGGGCGAGCAAGACCCGTTATGAGGCCTGTTAGGACTATAGATGTGATAAACGTCAAAAAATATAATAAACGTTAATAAACGCGTTTATTAGGAAAAAAGATTGTAAACGTTTGTAAACAAAAAGTAAACATACACAGAGCGTAGGTTTGAATATTAGGCCTATTATTTGGATAATTCCAAATTCTAATAAAAGTTTTTCATTGTCAAAGAATGTCTTACTCCAGTTCTGTGACAACCGTTTTACAAAAGTGCCCAGAATTCACTCACTTTAATCTTATAGTTACGTGAAAACTAAGTTGAGTTGTCCTGTCCACGAATTATCTTTGTCGCTGTCATAATTTTGCTTCATTTCGCTCATGCGATTTTAATTGAGATAAACGTTGACAAAATAATAAACGCGTTTAAGGCTAAAACCCACTACTGCGACCCGACCAGACTTTGTCGGCGACCTGGGTCTGCGACCCGGGTCGCCGACAAGTCTGGTCGGGTCTGGTCGGGTCGCAGTAGTGGAATTTAGGAACGACCCGACCAAACACGAATAGGACATCGATGGTCCGTTATTTTCGTTAGTTATTTATTATCATTTTACTTTTTTATATTAAACACATTAATATAACATAAAAACATAAAACCATAAAATATATTAACATTACATTTGAAGCTGCTACTACGACACTGACATTTCCATATTAGTGCCTTCAAAATATATTCCACCAAATCTTGTGTTCATTTCGACATACGCATATTTTTGTGTTTCAGTTAGGGGCCCACCAATCAAGCTGTGCACAAGGGCCTTCCAAAACTTAGCTACGGCAATACTCTAAACGTAACAATGTCGTTAAGACATTTACCGGAATTTCGTTGATCGACGTTGGATTAGTGGCTGAACATAGGACAGCAATTCTTCAAACGTGTGTATGTCCATTCGTAAGTACTGCATACATTTTACCACTTCTTTTTCTGCAAGCTTCGGTAAAAGGGTATAAAAGACTCCATACTTCCGTCGTTTACGTATATACTGTTTTACCCAAGCTGAATGTTTACGTTTCGTACATAACAAAGTGCCTATTCCAGCACTGCATGGCTGCAAGTAATGCACTGCATGCAAGTATTACGCTGTCTTCATCAATCCCGTCCGCCATCTTACCATCAAATAGGTCAACTTCTCGTAGTTTTCCACGTTTTCAAGGTCAAGTCAACATCATGTGACGCTGGTCGCAGACTTGTCTGGGACTAGTGGTAGACTTGTCTGCGACCAGACTTTGTCGGCGACCCGGGTCGGCGACCCGAGTCTCCGACAGTCTGGTCTGGTCGGGTCGGGTCGCAGTAGTGGGTTTTAGCCTTTACAAAGAGTTTTTTGTAAACGTTGTAAACGTTTATCACATCTATGGTTAGGACGGCCGCATAATAAGTCTATCGTAACTGCATATGTACTCGTACACGGACGGTGTCTCAAAAATTGAAAATTATTCGCTGCATTTCTCACAGTAGTGAGTTGACATGAATTAGGTAAAGTGAAAAATAAGTGCAGCTCACACAAGCTTATTGTCTTGACCATCCTTGTGTCAGAATTTATTAAAGTCGGTGGAAATTTGGCGAAGTTCTGACGCAAACAGTTTTGTTCTATTTTTTTAAAACACGGTGTATACTAGTTAATATGACACTGTGTCGTTACTGCAAGGTAATGTGGCATCGATGGACGTGATGCCACGCTACGGTTGGACGGACGTGGCAGCAGACACGAGTCAAATGAACTTCCGACACGGCCCCGCTCAGTACGTGTTCTACACTCACACGGCTGAGACCGGCAAATGTCACGTGACCTTCGAGTGCTGCAGTCAACTGCACAACATCCTCTACTTGCACACCCACGTACGACGTGAGTGGGCTTATGTACAGACAGAACTGCGACGAACTTTTGCATTATACGTTATGTGATATTGTATCAATTAAGCTTTTTTCTGCTTATTTTTCTGTCCTTTCTACCATTTATGACATTTTTGGCAGTTGCTAATGTAAATCTGTAAATTATATTATTAGCTGTGTGTCATATACAGTACATATGTTTGGTTTAGGCCTATGTGTGTCTTGTTTTTTAGTATTTTAGATGTGTGTATTTTTTTTCTTTATTAGTCATTAGTCATTTTTTCTTCATTGTCGTTACTGTATTGGTTGTTGTCACATGTTAACAAATAAAGTTTCATACGTGGTGAATACAGATGTATGACAAGCAACTTGATGGCTTGAAAGTGATTTTTAAACATCCAAACGATTTTAAAATATGCAAAAGATTGAAAATATATACAACTTTGCACGTTATGCATATAACGAAAAATCTTTAACTTATTTGGGACAATGATAGATTTCACGATGTCATGTCCTAGAAATCTACTAGGCCTACTTGGTAGTTCTGTCTGCAGATCCGTTGCCTTGCAATGCATAGATATTGTTTTTTGCTGGGTGCTGTAAGTAAGTGAGTGAGTAGAAAAATAAATAAGTAAAACTTTAATCTATATACTCGTATCAAACGTGTCATCAGCGTGTCATGAAACTATGTATGTGTGCCGTGCGAGTTTAGACTGGGCTGACATCGCGTATCATTACCTGCTGGACAGTCGAGGTTACGTGTACGAGGCCCGAGATCCTCACGCCTACCCGTCCGCAGTCCGCGGGTACACTGTCTCTCTGTTGTGCAAAGATAACCAATAAAAATGGGATTCCCAATGGGAATCCCATAAGAATGGCAATTGATGATAAAATTTGGAATGCGAGTGAGAAGGAATAGGAATTGACTGCTTTGAAATGGAGGAGCATGGGAATGTAAAAAGCTATTCCCGGTTATCTCTACTGTTGTGTTGCTATGCGGCTCGGACGAAAGCAATAAGCAGCTATACAGACAACTGCCACTTATACGACAGTTAGTTCTTTTGCATCATAGTTGTATTGCATTTGTGCGGATCCCATTAAGTGTTGAGATGATGAAGCAAGCACGCGTGCTTTGATGTCTAGCAGCAAGACCGGTACGACGTTATTGTAACGGAACGGAGTTTATGTCCCAGAACGCTGCATATCGATAATTCGCCTTACGCTTTATGCGTGAACGCTTTACATTATCGACATCCTGGTGTGTAAAGTGTTTTATTGAAACAAACTTCATAACTCCAGAACGTGAGATCATATCAACGTCGGATTTGTGCACGAATTTTCCAATCACTCTCTGACGCAAATCCCTGTACGATCCTCAAAGAGAAAGAAAGTTTTTAGTCACTAAGGAAAGACCTTTTTGGGACAGTTTCGAAATTCAAAATTGCGGCACAAAAACCGCTTTTTAGCAGTCACTTTAAGGCACAAATAAACTGTACGAATTCGTCAAATGGTAACTTTACTAATTAGTTGACTGTTCGAGATGCCTTTCTTTATCCATTAAAATAAGACTTATACAGCGGTGTCAAAGTGTCAGTACGATTAGCATGCGTGACAAGAGTCCGTTGTGTAAGTTTAGATTCACCGATATTCGTCTCTTGATTTATTATGCGGCTGTCCTAATAGGCCGCATTGTTAGTCTTGACCGTTCGTTCGTCCGTCTGTTTGTCTCCCCCGTACGAACTGGTAAATATTACCTAAAAACAAACAAGCTTAGAAAAATCAAAATTGGCGTGAACGTTTTCCAGGCGCAGGTTTGGATCAGAGTAGATGGGTTGAGAAACGGGCGTGGCATTTGTATGACCGACGCCAGTGCCGATTTTCAGCTCATAAGGTCAAAGGTTAGGGCTAGGGTAAAAGTTGATGCTATGAAGTACAGGTGGACGACGACCGCGTGTTATGTTGATACTGGGCCGACGTTTTTGTTTGTTGTATGGCATCAGCTGGAACAACAGCACAATGAGCGTGGCGTTGATCGGTAACTTCATGTACCAGCAGCCGGACGAAGACGCCGTCGGCTCGTTCGATCTGTTACTTGCTTACTTCCTGATAGAGCGTTACGTCACGGCCAACTTTACGCTGTACGCCATGTGTGAGGCTCGGCCTACACACAGTCCGGGCATACTGCTCTACAACCGACTCAATGACATCTGCAACTCAACCGAGTCGTTCTACAGCCACCGGCACATTTGCCAGCATCTGGTCACCGAATCTCTGTATAGTCTATTTATCATCATCATCATCAGTTTTATTTCAGGCCCATGTACGGATAAAACACATAAAAACATACAGCAAAACACACAAAAAAAACACACAAATCATGCAAATACAGGTATATGATGTATATGATGCCTTTTAGTGATTTTTATTCTGTTTTGATCACAGGTTTACCTTGCTTGCCTTAAGCCCAAGCTCCGCTTACTTTAATTTGTGACGGATTTGTTGGACTAAGAAAAAAATCATGCCATTTCTGCCACGGTAAGTAGAGCTACGTAAAACATGATAGCGTCAGTGGCAGCGCTACACTAGAGCGCACTAGATCAAATGACCTGGCTGGAAGATACCGCCCTGGCTTGAGATAAAATTTGGCACGGTCGATTACGTCGGCGAGATGACCCCTCATGCAAAATTTCATGTAAATCTGCACAAGGGGGGCTTCTCGGCAAATAGGTGAAATATACGCAAAATTTTTTGTAGCCATATACCTTTTTTTCACAGACTCACC